>OFLS01000447.1_pt1 | contig 12737 bp, 9 predicted proteins | sample 1540891 | NCBI WGS metagenome assembly OFLS01 (sample SAMEA4413038, study PRJEB24355) | metagenome | biome: human; feature: gut; material: faeces | place: United Kingdom | collected 2010
AATCTGGTTTTATTAGCCACTCAGGTCTAACAACACCTCTTCCAGAAAAAGCTGATAAATTATTATTTAAAAAATTATAACTTCCAACTGAGATAACTCCTTCTACAGTTGCTGGTATTCCTAATGTATTATAAACATCTGGTTGTAAAAATCTTGTTCTTTCATTTAGTCCTTCTGCTATAGGCAACCAAATATCAAAATATCCTTCATAATTATTTAATTTTCTAACTATAATTCTCCATCCACCAGAAGTTATTGTATCTCCTAAGGGCAAAATACTTATGGTAGTTTGTCCTTGTATATCAAAAGGCTTAGGACCAGTACTATATACAACTATTTTTTCTCTTCCAACAAATCTTTCTTTATAAGACTCAGATAATCCCATTGGTCCTGTACTTATTCCAGTTGGTGAAATTACTTCAACTGATACATCAACTAATACAGGCTTGAAAAAATCTAATATAATACCTTTTTCTCCATCTCCTATATTTAAGTCTAAATCTTCTTCTTTTTTCATCTCCCCCCCTACATGATGAGCACTATTACCTTCATTCCCAGCAGCTACTACAATAACTGCCTTTTGTAATTGAGTAAAAGTTTGAATATATTTTTCTAATAAACTACTTCCATTATGAGAACCATCATTTGTACTTAAACTTATATTTACAACTAAAGGTTTATTAATCTCATTGCTTTTATCCATTAAAAATTTTAACCCTCTCATAAGTTGTGTACTTAATGCTGCTCTTAAACTATTCTCACCAGTTATCTTTACCATTGCTATGCTACTTTTATATGCAACTCCATAATTATCAAAGTTTATATTTCCTCCAGCACATGCAATTCCTGCAACATGAGTTCCATGACCTGATAAATCAATTTCAGGTACAATGCTAAATGGATCTTCAGATTTTAAAGCTTCATTTATTTTATTTTTATCATATACAATTCCATTTTCAAGATCATATATATATTCTATTCTGGTATTACCATCAGCATCTTTAAAAGCATTATGAGTATAATCAATTCCAGTATCTAAAAATCCAACTAATATTCCTTCTCCAGTTAAATTATAATTATTCCATACCGATGGAATACAGGATGCTCTATTACTATCATAAGCTGATGTATATAGAATTTTTGGTAGCTCTATATATTGAAGACCTTCAAGTTCAATTATCCTATTTAAATCATTAACCTTTATTATGAGTATTCCAAATCCATATCCTAAATCTTCAACTTTAGCACCTATGGCATCTACTGAATTTTTAAATCTTAAAAAATTATCTCCATATAAAACAACTAACTCTATCTCTCCATTATTAGGGGAATATTGTTCTATTAAGCTAGTTAGTATTTGCTTGGGTATTGTATTTATAAAATCTATGCCAACCTTAGCTTTATTCTCCATACCGAATACTCCTTATTTACTTATTCATTAAACTATTAAAGATTTCTTGCATGTCCAAGATTCCATATCCCCACTGTCTATTTGGATAAGTATCACCATCTCTTTTTCTAGCCCCTCTAATAATATAAGACTGTAATTTGACTGCATACATTTGAGGATCATTTTCGTCTACAACAGCCCATTGAAATATCAAAGCACAGCATCCTGCTAAAATTGCTCCAGCAACACTTGCTCCAGACATAGTTGTAATTCCTCCACCCACTTTAGTCGTCATGGCATTTATACCACCAGCTGTTATTATAGGCTGTATATAATCTTTTGTAGTATACCCTCTTCCAGATTCTGATACTATAGCCCCATTATTTTGATTGTAGTATGAGGTATTAATAATAGTCTTTGCAGTTCCTGGTATAGTTAATGTTGTATAAGGAGAAGGATTCAAAAATCTTGTATCCTCAGCTAATAATTCTCTTTGAAGAATCCAAGCATAATATTTACCATCAACTATATTGTTACTAGTTAATATAAACCTCCAAACCCCCTCTGTGATTCCCTCCATCTTTATTACAAACTTATCATCTCCAGTAAATTCATCTGGGGAGTCATAAGTAACTTGTACTGTAGTTCCTTCATAAATAAATTTCCAAATTGGTGCATCATTTATTAATATATGCTTTGTCTTTCTAGGATTAGTATTTTCAAATCTCTCCCCAGAAGGAGATAATATGCCTAACTTTATTTTACTAGGCCTTTGAGCATATATTTGTAAAACCAATCCTTTTTGCTCTTTCCCACAATTAAGTTCTATTATCTGACTATCACCATTACTCTTTATCTCCCCTGAAGTATGTGTATCTGTATTTCCTTGATTTCCTGTAGACGTAACTACAAATAAGGAGTTTTTACCTGAGATTTTAGTATCAACATATCGTTCTAATATGCTTGCACCTGCATGATCTCCTAAGTTGCTTCCTAAAGGTAAGTATATTATCATTGGTTTATTTAAGGTAAATGATAATTCATATAAATATTTAAGAGCCATTATTATATCTGTATTTCTATATTTAGGCTTATCTCCTTTTGCATAATAAAAATCTACATATTCTTTAGATGCTTCCTGTAATTTTATGATTATAAACTCACAATCTGGAGCTACTCCTACTATTTCTCTATTAATCCCCCTAGCTCCAACTATCCCTGCCATCTTAGTTCCATGGCCATAATCATCTTTTGAAGGAACAATATCATATGGATTCTGCCCTTGTTTTTGAGCTTGTATAGCTTTATTTATATCTTCTTCTGTATACTCACTTCCACTAATAAATCCGTCAGGCGTGTTGCCACTATCTATTGTCTGATCCCAAATCCTTAATATTCTAGTAGTTTCATCTTCTCTCATGAATTCATTATTTAAATAATCTATTCCAGTATCAACTATGGCAACAACAACTCCACTTCCTCTAAGATTTAAAGATGGATTTATATGAAATATTGGAGCCTTTGAATCTTCCACAGGACTTTCGCCTAAGGTATATATTCCATTTAACTCTATATAAATTATACTTTTTATACTTCTTATAGTTTCCATATAGTTTTGTAATTTTATAGATAAGATTGCAAAATTGTCATCAATAAAAAAGATACTAGCATCATTTATATCATCAATTTCTTTTTTAATATTTCCATCATAAGCCACAACAAAGCTTATATAATTTTTATCATTATAGAAGTTTTTTCTCTCAGTTGACTCCACTAAATCCACTTCCTTCTTACTTACTTTATTTTCTTATAGCTATTTTATTCAGAATTTCTTCTTTTTGATAACCAACATAAAAAGTATTTAAATATAAAAAGGACAGTTCTAATTTAGAACTGTCCTTTTTATATTTAAATTTATAAATCAAATTCTATTCTATAAAGCTTAGCAATTGCCTTAACTTCTTTTATGTTAGCAGTTTCTGTTCTCATGCTACCATTATTACTTATTAGTAAAGCCTTAACGTTATCTAGCTTTTTAATTTGTCTAATAACTCTTTTTCCATTGAATTCAACTAAACAAATAGAATTATTTTCTATCTCTTTTATTGAATAGCATAAAGCTAAATCATTTTCTTGAATTCTATAGCCAGTCATATCATTATTTTCTATTTTTAAATAAAAAACTTTGTTTGCTGTATGACCATCTATTTTATTTGAAGCAGTGGCAAGTTGTTTATATCCCTTAACCTGAGCTAATGAATAATCATATATTGGAACATTTTTTAAAACTGATCCAAAGGCTTGATTCCAAACTTCATTAACCTCTGCTGGTTTTGTTTGTCTTACTTGCTTTTCAGCTTTAAGTTCTTTTTGAAGTTCCTCATCAGTAACAACCATATTTATATCATTTAAATCAGTATTTAAAACCTTTGATACCTTTGATATAAGTGATTCATTTATGATTTTTCTTCCTGTTTCAACTTCATTTACAAACTTCTCAGCTACACCTAGCTTTTTAGCTAAAGCTTTTTGTGTCATTCCACTTTTTTCTCTAGCCTCTTTTATTCTTTCCCCAACTCTACTCATTTTAAGCTTTTCCTCCTTGCATACTTCTATACCATTCTCTTTCTTCAATTAAATGTTCAACAAGGTAGTTAAATTGCCATTCTTTAGAGGTTTCTGTAACTACAGCCATTATAGGATTTTCTGTAATAACTTTTGCTATTGAAACCATCATTTGTAATTCTTCATCAGGGAAATTACTGAATATAACAACTTTTTCATCAAAGTTTTTCTTTGAAACAACTTCAAATTTTAAGCCTTCTAATATATCTTTAACTTTCATAGAAGCCATTTCATTACTTATATTAATAACCTTGTGCCCTGTTGCTTGAAAGTCTTTTGTTTCCTTTTCATTTAAACCATAAGTTAGAATAGCTTTGCTATTATTAAGCATACTCATGCTAATCTTCCTCCCATACATTCATAAATTAAAGTATTTCTGGTTCTTCTATACCCTCTGCATTTTCTACAGTTACTTTTGCCATAACTTGTGGCTCATCTGGCATATCATTGTAATCAGTTTTTACATTTGCTATTTTATCAACAACGTCCATACCTTCTATAACCTTACCAAATGAAGCATATTGACCATCTAAATGTGGTGAATTTTCGTGCATTATGAAGAATTGGCTTCCTGCTGAATCAAAGTTCATAGCTCTAGCCATTGATATAACTCCTCTTGAATGCTTTAAGTTATTTGGGAATTGGTTTCTTGTAAATTCACCTTTTATTCTATATCCTGGGTTACCCATTCCTGTACCTTCTGGGCATCCTCCTTGTATCATAAATCCTGGTATAATTCTGTGGAATGTTAATCCATCATAAAAACCTTTTTTAACTAAACTAACGAAATTTCTAACTGTGTTTGGAGCAATTTCTGGATATAATTCTATTTTGATTTTTTCTCCAGTTGCCATTTCTATTGTAACTATTGGATTCATATTAGTAATTCTCCTTTCAAATTTAACTATTTAGTATTATTTACTTAAACTAAAATGTTAATCCTTCTTTGTATAAAATTATATATTATTTCTCTTAACAATGGAATATTGGGAAAATATTTAAAAATAAAAATAAGACAACATAAAGAATCCTAATAACATAGATTCTATTATGTTGCCCACTTAGAGTTCAACTTAATATAATATTTTATATAATTCATATTTTCATTTTTAAGCAAAAGTAGTTCCAGCTACAACTCTTGAATAATCAGTATAGTTTGATAAATTCTTAACATTAATTTTTGAAATAATATTCTCTCTTCCCTCTTTATTTATCATATCAGTAAATAAACAAGTTAAAAAAGTTGTTGAAACTCTATCTATACCATCAAAATCTAATTCTACATTTTCATTTAAATTATCTTCAATATAATCTCTTAAGATTATAGCATCTTCAACGTGTATCTTATCTCCTAAAAATTCTCTTACATTTATTTTCATTGTGAAATCCTCCCTCTTTAAGTAACTCCCATTAATCTTTGTTCAAATTTTCTGAAAATTCTCTTTACATTTATTATAATATCAACCACCTATTAATTTGTCAACATTTTAACAAACTTTTTTTGTAAAAAAATTTTTTAAAATAAAAATCTACAGAAATACTAAAATAATATATACTAAATCATCATAAATAAAGTTATATATTATTTCATATTACTGTAGATTATTAATTTATTATTTAATTTCTATAAGCTTTTTACTTAACTCTAATATTTTCTTATCTTCTAAGGAATTAAATATATCTAAATTACCTTTTTTCTTTGATTCTGATTCCATATTATTTTCTTCTAATCTTCTTTTTAACTCTCTTATCGTGCCTGAACTTCCATCTATTATGTCTACTTTTTCTCCAACAATATCTTGTATTACATCTTTTACAAAAGGATAATGAGTGCATCCTAAAACTATACTTGAAATTTCTCTATCCATATAAGGATTTAATTTTTCTCTCAAGAAGTTTTTTACATCTTCTCCCTCTAAATCTCCTGCCTCTATAAATTCAACTAACCCTGGACAAGGAAGAGGTATTACTTCTCTATGCTCCCCATATTTATCCATAAGATTTTTGAATTTCTCTTGAGTTAAAGTTGCCTTTGTTGCCATTACTATTACTGATCCAGTTTCATGTAACTTTATAGCAGGCTTTAAGGCAGGTTCTATACCTATTATAGGTATATCTTTATAATACGCTCTAAGATCATGAGCTGCTGCTGAAGTTGCAGTATTACATGCTATTACAATTGCCTTAGCTCCCTTTTTTATTAAAAATTCAATAGCATTAAATGAAAGTGACCTTATCTCTTGTGGAGTCTTCTCTCCATAAGGTGCATGCTTAGAATCCCCATAATATATATAATTTTCATTTGGCATCATTTCTAAGGCTTTTCTTAAAACGCTTAAGCCTCCTAAGCCAGAATCAAAAAAACCTATAGGTGCATTCTTTAAATCATCTTGCATCGCTATCCCTCACTTCTAAGTACTTTATTTAATCTTAAGATAATTTTATAACTTTCTATTAAATAAATCTATTAAAATTCATATTTTACACTTATACTAAAATATAAAATATATTGACAGTAATATTCTATTGTAATAAAATCTTTTTAAGAATATTTACATGACGAATATTATTAAATAAAAATCATATTATTGTACGTTTAAAATAACTATTAGTCATAAAAATGAAAGGATGTGAACAGAAGATTATTGCAATTATGTTAATTTATTATAATTGTATTACTTCTAAATAATTATGAATAAAGATTTATTATTTACAATTCCTAAGAAATATCATAATAAAGAAAGTTTAATTTCTATTTTTGAGGACCATCCTGAAATAAAATTTGTATCTTTAGTTGGGGTTGACTTAGCAGGTAATGATACTGACGAAAAAATTCCTTCCAAGTTATTCTTAAAAGATATAGATTCTTTCCTTCATGGAACTGCCGTACAAACAGACGGTTCATCAGTTGTCCTTCCAGGAATAGCAACTTTAAATAACGCAAAAGTGGATATGATTGCCGATTTAGATTGTAAGTGGTTTGTAGATTACAATTATGATTTTATAGACCCTTTAACTAATAGACCAGTAGGAACACTTAGAATTCCTTGTTTCTTAATCCATGAAGATAAAGCAGTGGACTCTAGACATATATTAAAAAATTCAATTGACACATTCAAATCAAACATATTCTCATTATTAAAAAAATATCCTGAAACACTAAATGATTTAAATATAAAATTCGATGATATAGATGACCTTTTATTAACATCTGCAACAGAATTAGAATTTTGGGTAAAAACACCAAATGATAAAGCTTTAATTGAAGAACTTTCAACTTCTGAAGTTTTACAAGAACAATATTGGACAAGAACTAAGGGTAATGTTAGAACAGCCTTAGAACAAAGTTTATTATATATGGATGAATATGGATTTGAACCTGAAATGGGACATAAAGAGGTTGGTGGAGTTAAAGCTAAGCTTACTTCTTCAGGTCAATTTGATCATATAATGGAACAATTAGAAGTAGACTGGAAATTCTCAGATGCTATGCAAGCTGCAGATAATGAATTATTTATAAGAACATTAGTTAAAGAAACTTTTAGAAGAAACGGATTAGAAGTAACCTTCCTTGCTAAACCAATATCAGGAGTTGCTGGTAGCGGAGAACACACTCATTTAAGCTTAAGCTTAAAACTAAAAAATGGAAGAATTATAAACCTATTTAATCCAACTAAAAATCATTTCTTAAGTAAAATAGGGTATGGTTCTATAATGGGTATATTAAAGAACTACGAGGTAATGAATCCATTTATCTCAGCTACAACAGACTCATTAAAAAGATTAAAACCAGGATTTGAAGCTCCTGTTTGTATAGTTACATCTCTAGGTCAAAGCCCTGAAGTTCCATCTAGAAATAGAACTATATTAGCAGGTTTAATAAGAGATCCTCACAATCCTTTAGCTACTAGATTTGAACTTAGATCACCAAATCCATTTACAAATACTTATCTTTGTATAGCATCAAGCTATATGGCTATGTTAGATGGTATTAAGTATGCTTTAGAAAATGATAAAACAGAAGATGATCTTTTAGCTGAATTATCTAAAAAACCTGGTGAAGAAGCAGATTACCTAGAAAAATCTAGAGCATATAGAAGTGAAGAGGATGTATTTGAAGATTTCACAGATTCACAAAGAGATGAATACTTTGGTGTGGCTCCTGCTACTGTTTTTGAAAACCTAAGTGCTTTTGATAAATACCCTGAAAAGGTAGAAGTATTAAAAGTAAATTCAGTATTTACAGACAAGCTTATAAATAGTTTCAAAATGGCTACTACTAAGAGATGGACTACAGAAATAACTTCAAGAATAATTCCTTCTTACACAAAAGATATAAGATCAGCTAAACAACTTCATTGTTGTGATAAAGCCTTAGATCTTGACGTATCAACTTGGATGACAATAAATGAATTAAGACATATAACAATGAAAGATTCTTATCATAGAAGAAGCTTATTTACTCAAATAAAGAATGCTATAAATGAATCTGATTTTGAAAAAGCTTCTGATTTACAAATAAAACTTGATAAGAACATGAGTGAGTTAAATGAACTTTACTCAACTTACAAGAAAAATTTATTAGATATATAATAAAAAAAGAAACCAATGCTTTAAATTGATTTCTCATACTTTAAAGAAATGACCTTTGAAATTAACAAAGGTCATTTTATATTATTATATTAATGATATGTATTTCCTAAACTTATTGAATTCTTGCTTAATATTTCAAAGGAATAATCCTCATAAAAAACAAATGGATTATTATTTATAATTTCTTCTGCTTCTTTAAAATTATTAGCATGGAATATTATAGTTCCTCTATTTCTGAAATATGACCCACCACATAATACATACTTGTTAACAGCTGTATCTTTATACATTTTGGCTTTATGCTCACCTTGGAATCTATTATCTCCATTAATTTTATAATTTATTTTTACAAACATACCGCTGCTCTTAGTCATATAAATTAACCCCCTAAAATTTGTTATATGCTATTATATTATGTTAATGTCCTATATATTCCTAAGCTGTCTAAAAAAATAAGAACTTATGTTCCCTCATCTTGTTTAATTTTATAAAACATATGTTCGCTTGTCAAGAAAAAAAGAGATGTAATCATTCATATTACATCCCTTTTTTCTATAAAATTCTTTATTTATATGTATATTTCTCTATTTTTTTACTTATAATGATTCTTATCTATGCAACCTCTTCTATCTCATGATCTCTTTTAGAAACCCTATCTTTAATAAAGTAAGCTATTTTACAAATAAAATAAGCAATAAATATACCAACTAAATTTATAAATACATCCCCTAAATCAAAGAATCCTCTTTTAAATACGTATTGAGCAAGTTCTATATTAAACTCTATAGAGGCAGATAATATAAAGGCTAATACAAAGTTATATTTTCTTAGCACATATCCTATAGGCATAAAGAATATTATATTACCTATTAAATATAATTGTCCTGTCCTATCCCCTCGTAGACCATGTAAAACTGCAAAAGGATCTAACTGGAATCCTCTGGCCATTTTAGGTCTAGCAAATAATAATATAAACATTGTTCCTAGATATAAGCCAAATAAGAATAATTTAAATAGTTTTGAAGTTTTCATTCTAGTTGTTGTTAAGAAAACTTGATATATAAGCATTACACTTGTTAACTTAAAAAAGTTATATATTACAAAACCTTTTTTACCACTCAAATCTATTTTTATAAAAACATCTATGCATTCCTTTACTATTAACTTATAAAATGCCATTGCTAAAAGTACTGAAATTATAAGCAAAATACTTTTTATAAAAAAATTTTTTAATACCCTCTTAGCTGTTTCCATAAAAATCACCCCCAATAATTTATAAATTTTATATTGAATATTAATATTTTTATAGTATAATAACTAAGTGCTTTTTAAAACAAGCCTCTTATATTATTATACTTTAATTTAATCACATTTCTAAAATCAAAAATTTATCCACAGAATTATTTTTTAAAAATTATCCACAGCAATTCAAAATATTTTTTATCCACAAAATAAATAATTTATATTTCTTCACAGTATTTTTCTTTCAAAACAAATTTTAATACACTTTATCCACAAAAATACTACAATTATATTACCATTTAAATTTATATTGGATTTATAATAAGATTTTCTTATTTTAAAAAGGTAATTATGAAATTTTTAGCGTCAAAGGGCTCAGTTAGAATAAATCAATAACTTTTATTAAAATTTATCCACAAAGAAATTATTTTTTCTTAACATAATTTAAAAACTAACTGAGCCCTAACTAAAAGGTAAATTTTAAACAACACATAACTAAAAAGTAGGTTTATTATATGAAAAATATAATTTTTACTTTAAATCTTTAGGTATAATAAAAAAATAAAAGTCCTATTTAGCTTCAGTTAACCAAAACTAAATAGAACTTATTTTATATTATTAATACTTTATATTAAGTTAAATACTTCTAACTCTCTATTATGTGCTCCTTCTTTTTGTAACTCTACTAGAGCTTTAAGAGTATCTAATGAAGTCATAACTCCTATATTTCTTTCTATTGCCGCTCTTCTTATATGGAATCCATCTCTCTTAGAATCATTAGCTTTAGTTGGAGTATTTACAACTAAATCTATTTCTTTATTCTTTATTAAATCCATGATGTTTGGAGATTCTTCTCCTATTCTTCTAACTTCCTTAGCATCTATTCCAGCCTCTCTTAATTCCTTAGCTGTTCCTGTTGTTGCTATGAAATTATATCCTAATTTATCTAAATCCTTAGCAAGTTCCATAAATTCTTTTTTATCATGTTTCTTAATAGTAGCTAAGATAGTTTTACCCTTATCTCCAGTGTACATAGAAGCCCCAACAAAGCCTTTGTATAACGCTTCAAAAACATTTCTTCCTACTCCTAAAACTTCTCCTGTGGATCTCATTTCTGGTCCTAAACTTACTTCAACATTAGGAAGTTTTTGAGTTGAGAATACTGGAACCTTAACTGATACTAAATCAGGCTCCTTATAAACTCCTGTTCCATATCCTAAATCTTTTAATTTTTCTCCAAGCATTATTCTAGTAGCTATATCTACTATTGGAACTCCACTTACCTTTGATATATACGGCACTGTTCTTGAAGCTCTTGGATTAACTTCTATTACATAAAGCTTTCCTTCAAACTCAATAAACTGAATATTTATCATTCCCTTTATTCCTATGCTTAAAGCTAATTTCTTAGTGTAATCTAGAACATCTTCCTTTATCTTATCTGAAATATTTTGAGCTGGGTACATAGTAATACTATCTCCTGAGTGAACTCCTGCTCTTTCTAAATGCTCCATAATTCCTGGAACTAGAACATCTTCACCATCAGATATGGCATCAACTTCTATTTCTCTACCCATTAAGTATTTATCTATAAGTATTGGATTCTTAGAATCTTTCTCAAAGGCATTTGTTAAATAGTATGTTAACTCTTCTTCATCATGAGTTATTTCCATACCTTGACCACCTAAAACGAAGGAAGGTCTAACTAAGATTGGGAATCCTAATCTTCTTGCTTCCTCTAAGCCTTCTTCTAAGCTCCAAACTCCTTTTCCCTTCGGTCTAGCTATATTAAGTCTTTCTAATAAATCATCAAATTGTTCTCTATCCTCAGCTAGATCTATTTGATCTGAAGTAGTTCCTAAGGTAGGAATATTCTTCTCTTTTAAGAACTTAGCAAGCTTAATAGCTGTCTGACCACCAAATTGGAGTATAACTCCATCTGGATTTTCTTTATCTATGATGTTTAAAACATCCTCTTCAGTTAATGGTTCAAAGTAAAGCTTATCTGAAATACTGAAGTCTGTACTTACTGTCTCTGGGTTATTGTTTATAACTATTGTTTCAATTCCTTGCTTTCTAAGTGCCATTACACAGTGAACTGAAGCATAGTCAAATTCTATTCCTTGTCCTATTCTTATAGGACCTGATCCTATAACTACAACTTTCTTATTATCAGAAACAACTACTTCGTCATATTGCTCATATGTTGAATAATAGTATGGTGATAAGGCCTCAAACTCTCCACCACAAGTATCAACCATTTTATAAGAAGGTTTTATATGCCATATATCTCTTAATCTGTAGATTTCATCTGGTGAAACCTTTAGCATATCAGCTATTGCCTTATCTGAGAAACCTCTTCTCTTTAATTTTAATAACCACTCTCTATTTAAATCATCTATTGTACTTTGCTTAAGCTTTTGTTCTTCTTCAACTAGCCATCTGAATTTTTCTAAGAAGAATATATCTATTCCAGTTATTTTAGAAACCATATCTATTCTGTATCCTCTTCTTAGCATTTCAGCTAAAGCAAATATTCTCTCATCATCTGGAGAAACTACCCTTTCTCTTAACTCATACATTGAAAGATCTTTAAATTTTTTATGTTCTAATGAATACTTACCTATTTCTAATGATCTTATACCCTTTAAAAATGCTGCTTCAAAATTACTTCCTATGGCCATTATTTCTCCAGTAGCCATCATCTTAGTTCCTAAAACCCTATCAGCTCCTTGGAATTTATCAAAAGGCCATTTAGGAATTTTTACAACTACATAGTCTAATGAAGGCTCAAAACAAGCATATGTCATTCCTGTTACTGCATTTTTTATTTCATCTAATCCATATCCTAAAGCTATTTTAGCTGCAACCTTTGCTATTGGATAAC
>OFLS01000449.1_pt1 | contig 12718 bp, 8 predicted proteins | sample 1540891 | NCBI WGS metagenome assembly OFLS01 (sample SAMEA4413038, study PRJEB24355) | metagenome | biome: human; feature: gut; material: faeces | place: United Kingdom | collected 2010
ACAAGATGGCGTCGATATTGAAGTCATTGATAATAAAATCGCACTTCGCATTGTTCCTAACGCCCTAATTAAATTAACTAATGTCAAAGTAGATGAAGCGGATCGCTTACAAAACATAACAAGCTTTAAAGATATTGCCAAAATTCTTTATTCAACGAGAGCAGGCGTTGCTTATATGGCTACAGGTGGTATGGCTGGCGCTTTACGTGCCACATTAGATTATGTCACTGAGCGTAAGCAATTCGGCAAACCAATTAGTAAATATCAGTTAATACAAGAAAAGCTAGCAATGATGCAAGGTAATTTAGCTCAAGCAATGGCAACATGTGCTCAATTAGCTAATATGCAAGCACATGGTGAATATGACGAGGTTGCAACTTCAACGGCGAAGATGATGAATGCCTTACGTTTGCGTGAGACAGTAGCTATGGGCCGCGGTATTACAGGTGGTAATGGCATACTAGCTGACGATTATGATATTGCACGTTTCTTCTCTGATGCAGAAGCGATTTACACGTACGAAGGTACACATGAAATTAATGCCTTAGTAATTGGACGCGCTTTGACTGGAGATTCTGCTTTCGTATAAATAGCAAAGAATTATATGAGATGCAGTAATATCATTAAAAAAAGACTTATTTTAAGCATAAAGCTTTTTCCTTAAATAAGAGGCTAAGATGACTGTCAAAGATATTTAATTAATTTTATAAAATAGCAACGTTATTCCAATTATCTTAATGGTTATCTTATCCTCAACTAAATTGGAGGAATCACTATGACAATTAATAAAGTAACCGTTCTTGGCGCAGGCACAATGGGCGCTCAACTGGCAGCACTCTTTGTGAATGCTGGACTTAAAGTAAAACTATTAGATATTGTAGTGGACAAAAACGATCCAAATCTCATTGCGAAAAAATCTTACGATAAAATTACAGATAAGAAACAGCCGCTACTATTCGACTTAAATCTAGCGAGTCATTTAACATATGGTAATTTTGATGATGACTTGGTAAATGATGATGCTGATTTATATATCGAAGCAGTTAAAGAAGATATTGAAATTAAGCATGCTGTTTGGCAACAAGTTCTACAACATGCTAAAGAAGATGCTTTATTCGCTACAAATACATCAGGTATTCCAATTAATGCGATTGCTCAAGCATTTAACGAGAAGGATCAAGAACGATTCTTTGGTCTACATTTCTTTAACCCACCACGTATTATGAAATTAGTGGAGTTAATACCTACGTCACACACGAAGGAATCTATCATATTAGATGTAAAAAATTTCGCGCAAAATGTGTTAGGTAAAGGTGTCATTGTCGTCAATGATGTGCCTGGCTTTGTCGCAAATAGAGTCGGCACGCAAACAATGAATGATATTATGTATCGCGCCGAGCAACACAAGTTAAGCATTGTAGATGTGGATGCTTTAACTGGGCAAGCGATTGGTCGTCCTAAAACAGGTACATATGCCCTATCTGACCTAGTCGGTTTAGATATTGCAGTGTCTGTAATTAAAGGCATGCAACAAGTACCTGAAGAAGCACCTTATTTTAACGATGTCAAAATTGTAAATACGTTGTTTGAAAATGGCGTACTCGGACGTAAAACGAAACAAGGATTTTACAAAAAGGATAAAGAAACTAAAGCTCGACTTGTTTACGATGTTGAAAAACAAGATTATGTACCTGTATCACGACCACAATTACCAATTTTAAATGAATTTAATAAAGACTTAGTGCATAACCTTGATACCATATTCAATGCGCAAGACGAAGCGGGACTATTTTTATGGGAGACATTACGTAATAATTTCTATTACTCTGCTATCAATGTACCTAAAGCTACCGATGATTTCCGAGACATAGACCGTGCGCTTGTCTGGGGGTTCAACTGGAAACTTGGTCCATTCCAATTATGGGATGCAATGGGATATGAACGTGTTAAAAAACGTATGGAAGACGAACTTGGAGACTTACCACAATGGATTAGTGATTTAGATGGTGGCTTTTATAAACAAGATGAGACCATTGAATATGCAACACCTATTTCTCACTTCGTAAAAGATGAACTTTGGGATAAAGGTGATGCCAAACTTTCCGTAACTCATGATGATCAACTGTTACTGAAATTACAAAGTAAAAATAATGTCATTACCGATGAATTCAACGATGCGTTAGTTGATGCCATTGATTTACTGGAAAATGACCATTACACAAGTATGGTTATTTATGCAGATGGTAATAATTTCAGTGTGGGTGCTAACCTTTTCTTAATGAAAAAGGCGCATGAAGACGGTCTTGTAGATGATGTCGTTACACAATCAATTGATAAATTACATTATAGCTTTAATCGTTTGAAGTATAGTTTGAAACCAGTAGTCACAGCTGTTCAAGGTCGTGCCTTAGGCGGTGGCTGTGAGCTTGTACTTTACTCACCTATTGTTGTCGCTGCAAGTGAAACATATATAGGTCTTGTTGAAGCAGGCGTTGGCTTATTACCGAGTGGCGGTGGCCTTGCAGAAATGGCTGATCGCATATTACGCACATCGCATAAGTTTGATGACAAACAAGCTTCCATGACAAAAGTACTGACGAATATCGCATTTGCGAAAGTCTCTACAAATGCCTTTGAGGCACGTCGTTATGGTTATTTACGTGATACAGATACGATTATTTTCAATACAGCACAACGTGTCGAAGTTGCGCTCAAACGTGCGAAATATGAAGCAGAAACAAACTATATTCCGAATCCTAGACATCAATATATCGCTTTAGGTGAAGACTTCAAAGCATTGATCCAAGGACAATTAGATGCGCAAAGACGGGGTCATTTTATTAGCGACCATGATTATCATATCGCCTTAAATATCGCCACAATTTTAGCGGGTGGTGATTTACCAAGAAATACATTTATAAATCAACGTTACATTCAATCGTTGGAGAAAATTGGCTTTATTGACTTACTAAAATCTAAAAAATCATATGAAAGAATTGAACATATGTTAAAAACTGGTAAGCCATTACGTAATTAAAAGATAGTCATTAAGAGAGGATGATAACCATGCAAGAAGCATACATTGTAGCTTATGGGCGTTCAGCCGCAGCGAAAGCAAAGCAAGGCGCATTATTCCACGAAAGACCTGATGATGTCGCAGCCAAAGTATTACAAGGCGTATTGAAACGTATTGACGGAAAATTCAATAAGAATATGATTGAAGATGTCATTGTTGGTACGGCTTTTCCAGAAGGATTACAAGGACAAAACATTGCACGAACGATTGCATTGCGTACGGGATTATCTGACACGGTACCGGGTCAAACAGTGAATCGCTACTGCTCATCAGGATTACAAACCATCGCGATTGCAGCCAATCAAATTATGGCTGGTCAAGGAGATATACTTGTAGCTGGTGGCGTTGAATTGATGAGTGCCGTACCAATGGGTGGCAACGAGCCCACAAACAATCCTACCTTACAATATGATGATATAGGTGCGTCATATCCTATGGGTTTAACTGCTGAAAATGTAGCATCCCAATTTGACGTATCACGCGAAGATCAAGATGCTTATGCTGTCAGAAGTCATCAACGTGCCTATGACGCACAACGTGATGGTCGGTTCAACGATGAAATTATCCCAATACAAGTAAACTCAGTTGAATATACAAACGCAGGACCAAAAGTACACACAAATATCTTTGACCAAGATGAATTTATACGCCCTGACACCACGATGGACGCATTAGCCAAATTACGTACAGTATTTAAAGCTGACGGCACTGTGACTGCGGGAACATCTGCCCCACTTTCTGATGGTGCAGGATTTGTAGTTTTAATGTCTGGAGATAAAGTGAAAGAACTAGGCGTGACACCTATTGCACGATTCGTTGGTTATAAGGCAGTAGGCGTTGACCCGAAAATTATGGGTATTGGGCCTGCATATGCGATTCCTGAAGTATTGTCACTCAGCAATCTATCTGTTGAAGACATTGATTTGATCGAATTGAACGAAGCATTTGCTTCTCAAACGATTGCATCTATTAAAGAAGTAGGTCTAGATATATCACGTACGAATGTGAATGGTGGCGCTATTGCTTTAGGTCATCCATTAGGTGCTACAGGGGCAATGTTAACCGCGCGTTTACTTAATGAAATGGGTAGACGTCCCGATAGCCGTTACGGCATGGTTACGATGTGTATTGGTGTCGGCATGGGTGCAGCTGCTATATTTGAATATGTGCGTTAGAATGGTTGATTTTGGATGAAGCGGATTCGTTTTGTTATTGAAGTAAGCTGAAGTTGAAGCGGGTTGAAGTTGAAGCGGGTTGAAGCAATTTCGTTTTATTAATGAAGCTGTGTGAAATATAGTGATTGAACAAAAAAGTGGTTTAATGGGATGGTGGTTATTTCCGTTTTAGAATTTAACATTTACACGTCTAATTTTAATCATTGTTTTAAATTTTATGAATCGAAGCCCTTTGATTTAATAATATTTGCTAATGCTAGTAACTTATCTGATTGTTCATGTTTAAAATAAAGAAAACCACTCACATCAGTGTGTGTTCGAACTAGACTTGTAAGTTCCAGTTCGGTACGACTTTCTAAAGCAATTATTATTGCTGTGATTGTCGTATATCACTTAGATGTGCGTGGTTTATTTTAATAGGTTAGTAATATATTAGGTCATGTTATGTTTAAGACTATAATGAATAAATAATTTAGAAATATGCTTCCGATTGTTCGATGCTTTAATTCAGTTAGAAGCATCATAGAATGCATGATTACTGTTGTATAGATACATAATTCTTTGTATTGACTGTATGTCTTTGGATAGAGTTATAAATTTATTTTGTTACTCTAGGCCCATATGTCGCAGTACCATCTGCATGTGTTGTTACGTTATATGCGTTTGTTTCGCTTGACTTCTTGTATGTCGGGCGAGCTCCGTATGATACTTGACCATTTGCATGTGTTGTTACGTTGTATGCATTTGTTTTGCTTGGCTTGTTTTGTGTTGGGCGAGCGCCATATGTTACTGTGCCATCTTGATTTGTCGTTACGTTGTATGCATTTGTTTCACTTGGCTTGTTGAATCTTGGTCTCGCTTCATATCCAAATGTTCCATCGTTGTATTCACGGATACCTGTACCAGCATCTCTATATTTCACATACTTTGGTGTTTTGTTAAATTGCGGTCTCGGACCATATTGCGAAGCTTCTGTTGTTTCAGTTGCTTGAGGTTTAACTTCAATATCACTTGATTCTCCTTGAGTACCTTTCAACGTTGATTCAGTACCTTGTGGTTTTATTTCAAGTTTAGATGAGCTACCTTCAAGACCTTCTAAAATAGGGTTCGTTGGTGTACTTTCACCTGTAATTGACGGTAAAGTCACAGATGGTTGTGTATAATTGTCACTTAAAGATGGTCTGTTTTGTTCCATTGTTAGAAAATCTGGACCTTGAACGATTTCACCTTGTAACGTTTTATTTTCCATCGTTGGATATTCCGGACCTTTTACAATTTCACCATAGATTGTGTGCTGTTCCATCGTTGGGTATTTTGGCCCTTCTACAGTTACACCTTGAATTGTACCTTCTGGAATCTTAACTAGAGGTTGTGCAACTGGTTGTGTTGTTTCTTCAGCTTTACCAGCCGTAGTTTTAACCTCTTGTTGGTTATCAACTTTAGGTGCTTGAGGTGCTTGAGGTTCTTCAACTTTCTTCTCTTCTTTTACAACAGGAGATTTTGTTACAGTTTCCTCGTATTTTTTGACAGTTTTATTTTTCCAAGATTCGTCTGCTTCTTTAACTGCTTTTTTTGTTTCTTCAACTAATTTATCAAAATTAGGTTTATTTTCACTCTTCTCTTTAAAATTGTGTTTTGTTGGATCATATTTTGTTATAGAATTCGGTCTATTTTGTTTAGTCTCCATAAAGAAATCATCTATAATTGAATTTAAGTCATCGATCATTTCTTTTTTTATACGCTCATTTGTAATTTTATGTGGATTGTCTGTATCTCCAAGGATTAAGTCCAGTTTTGCTCGTAACTCTTTCGCATGCTCCCCATAATCCTTATCAGCATAATAAGTTACAACTAATGTATCAATTTCAGAAACAAGGTCATAAACTTCTTTAGTTGCCTTGTCTTCTCCATCTTTATCAAACTGCTTCAAGTCAACATTTTTATGCTCTATTTCTTTAACTTCTTTATTAAATTGATAAACTGCATCTTTCAAAGAGTTAAAAATATCGTTATATTCATTCATTGTTAAATTGTAAAGATTATATTTATGGAAAGTAAGCATATTAGTGTTCTTATTTGAACTTTTATACCACTTTTTATAAAGCTCATATTCATCAATCTTTTTCTTTAATAAATACTGGTCTTCTCCTAATACTCTTGTCATCAATCTATCTTTCGCTTCTTTATAGATAGGATCTCCATATTTATAATCTTCCAATAAGTCTATTGCTCCAGTAAATTGTGCCTCTAAACTATCAATTATTTTCCAATAGTAATAATCTGAAACAGTAGCTCCCTTTTTACTGTTCTCATTCACTCTTGATTCTTTACTATAATCCTTTGTTACTATCGCATCTGCTTTGTTATCCCATGTAAATAAGCTAGATGCAACTGCTAATGCGCCTAGCGAAATTATTTGCTTTTTCATAATTTTTTAATTCCTCCAAAATGTAATTGCCCAATCTACATTAAAGAAACAAAATATTAAAAGACATTAACTATATATTAACTAGAATAAACAAAGCATTAACTATCTTTTTGTTATAGTTAATTAGCTTTGCAATATACAATAGTGTATAATTTTTTTGATTAATGTACATCAAAGGAGTAACAAAGCATGACAACACAAATGAAAATCAAAACATATTTAGTTGCTGGTATTAAAGCGGCGCTCCTTGATACGACTGGTATTAAATTAGCAAGCAAATCTGAAACTACATCACATACGTATCAACATCAAGCGCTTGTAGATCAATTACATGAATTAATAGCAAACACTGACTTAAATAAATTATCGTACCTAAATTTAGATGCGTATCAAAAACGCGATATTTTAGCTGCACATTATATTGCAAAATCCGCTATACGCACTAAAAATTTGGATCAAATGACTAAAGCGAAACATAGATTAGAAAGTATTTACGATTCAATTTCTAACCCTTTGCATTCACAAAACAATTAGCAACTTATCAATAAATCATGTAAGTGTTTGTGACGCCAAATTGCCATACAAATACTTGTCATATGAATATAAACGAATGAAACGATTGCCTATCCCATAGATGGCAACATTAAAAAGACCTCTGAAGGTATCATCTTGATAACTTTAGAGGTCTTTGTTTATATTATTCAAACAAAATTCTTATAGAACGATCGAAGTATGTTTCGTCTTTCTTTTCTTCTTTAATCTGATCAGCTAATGCTGGGTCATCTGTGATAATACCATCAACATTGGTTTGTAAGTATTTCGTTAAATCTTCTTCGCCGTTAATAGTCCAAGTATAGACTTCTTTATTTTCCAAGTGCGCTTGATTAACAAGTCTTGGCGAATAAGAAAAATCTTCGATGACAAAGAAATCTAATGATGTTTCTTTAAAATGACCAAACTGCAACGGAATGATATAACCACACTTGAGATATGGCGCTTCTTTTTTCAACTTAGTCATCACATCATAATCTAATGACATCACACGATATTGATGTTCAACACCATGCTTTTTCAAAATATCAATAACACGTTGTGTATAATCTGCTGGTTCTTTACCATGTGGCTTTAACTCAACTAGTAGCTTCACATTTGATTGTTTAGCCGTTTCAATAAATTCGTCTAAGGATACAAGTTTTGCTTCATGTCCATTTTGACGCATTTTCAAACCGACGACATCTTTGAAATTAGATTCAGAAATGTTTTTATTAACACCTGTTAAACGTTTCAAATTGTTATCATGACTAACAACAAATTGTTTATCTTTCGTCATAATTGTATCTAACTCAACGTATTCGACATTCGCTTTTGCAGCAGCTTTCAATGACGGAATAGAATTTTCAACGCCTTTATCTTCGAAACCACGATGGCCAATAATAGAAATATTTGTATTGATAGTATTATTGTAAAGTAAGTACATGTTATAACCGATAAAACATGTCACTGCAAGTACCATTGAAATTATAAAGAACCTAGACTTCCGTTTCGGTTTTGGGTATTTAAATTCTAAGCCCGGTTGGTCTAATACATTCTCTTGTTTTAAGTGCAGTACTAACACACTGATTAATGATAATTTCGTAAATAAATAATAGAAGAACAATGAGCTTTTCAATACAACAAATAAAATTGATGAGACTAAAAACTTATCTCCTTCTTCATCTACACAAATAGCAAGATATGTTGCTCCTGAAATAATTAATGTTAAAATCGCACCAATGATGAGTTCCAATATAACTATTTCTATAACAAGTCGAAACTTATTTCGCTTCGTAATTTGCCAACTTAGTCTCATATTTTTAAATAACGACTGGCGGTTTAAAATCGTTAACGGTAACGTAAATATTAATTTAAAGTTTAATATAAATACAGCAATCATAAAGGTACCGTAAATGATTATACCTTTCGTCGTTTTCATAAGTTCTTCCGTTAAAAATTTAGGTATGTAAATATTTTTTGTTAATACTGAACTTAGTCCTAGGTTGGCAATGGGTATCATTAACATTAAATAAATAACAAAGAAAATAACTGGTACACCTATGAGTTTACGCACATTTACAAAGGCATTTTTAAAAATGGATTTAAATGTAATAATTTGTCGATCAAAGCCGGCATAAACCATATAAACTAACAATGAAAACTCTACATAAATCAGAAAGGCAACACTTAATATGAATATAATAAGAAGTATCACACTGGCGGGATGACTAACGATTTCCGTCCAATTGTTAATCGTAAGTTGGCTTTGCCCAGCTACTTTTAACATCATATTAAATAGTAAAATTAAGTATGTACTACTAATAAAAATCATGATTAACTGTAATAGTAAGGCATTAATGCTAAAACGCCCTTTATTTTGATACAGTAATTTAAATACTGCCCATATATCTTTACTAATTCTCTTCATAATCACGCTCCGCATTGCTTTAATATTAAGTTTCATCTTAATATTTTTCATTACTCAGGGTCAATAAAAATTTGAAAAGACTCATATTCATATGCAAGTAGCAAATAATAACCCATTCAACATCAGCTAAATGATGATATTGGAACCTCACCTTTAACAAGACATCACATTCTTTATCAGCATAGCTACTTACAAAAACGTCTTCCTTCAACCATTGTAGAAGTTGTCTCATATACCTACTACGTCTTGCTAATACTCTATACTCAATTGAAAAAGAAGCATATGCCCCTTCACTCTTGAAGTTGCATATGCTTTCTTTTCGGTCTGAATTGTATTTATAATTCAACGGGAATTTTCCCTTTGAAGTTAACATAACGGTAAGCTGCTTTAACAGCTTCATCATCGGGCGCTTCGACATCTTCTAATTCATATGCAATGCCCAATGTTTTCCACTTATGAACACCTAACTGATGATATGGCAGAATTTCAAACTTTTCGACGTTATCAAGAGAATTAATGAATTCCCCTAGTTTAATTAAATCGTCTTTATCATCAGAATAACCAGGCACAAGGACATGTCGAATCCATACAGGTTGTTTCATATCTGACAGTTTGCGCGCGAAGTTAAGGATGTGTGTATTAGGCTTTCCTGTCAATCTAATATGTTTGTCATTATCAATATGTTTTATATCTAATAATATCAAGTCTGTATGTTTTTGTAATTCTTCAAAATGCCTTTGAAATGCTTTTGTATCATTAGCACATCCAGCCGATGTGTCTAAGCAAGTGTGCACACCATTTTCTTTTAATTCCGCAAATAATTTTTCTAAGAATGGCATTTGTAACAATGGTTCGCCACCACTGACTGTTACACCGCCACCCGATGCATCAAAGTATGGTTTGTATGGTAATATTTCATTCACCATTTCATCAACTGTGACTTCTCTTGATGGCTCACTAATTTTCCAAGTATCTGGATTGTGGCAATACAAGCATCTAAGTAAGCATCCTTGTGTAAATAATATATATCTTAATCCCGGTCCATCGACAGTACCTAAACTTTCGACAGAATGTAAGTGTCCCTTAAGCATAGTGCTCCCACCTTAAATTTTGTTACATACTTTCATGGAATGTACGAGAAATTACATCTAATTGTTGTTCACGTGTTAATTTAATGAAGTTAACAGCGTAACCAGATACACGGATTGTTAACTGTGGATATTCTTCTGGATGTTCCATTGCATCTATTAATGTTTCACGGTTAAATACGTTAATATTTAAGTGGTGACCACATTGCATTGCGTAACCATCTAACATACTAGTTAAGTTACGGTTTTGATCTTCTGGTTCTTTACCTAATGATTTTGGTACGATACTGAATGTATTTGAAATACCATCTTTACAGCAATCGTAAGGGATCTTAGCTACAGAACTTAATGAAGATAATGCACCTTTTTGGTCACGGCCATGCATTGGGTTTGCACCTGGTGCAAATGGTTCGCCAGCTTTACGTCCGTCTGGTGTGTTACCAGTTTTCTTACCGTATACAACGTTTGAAGTAATTGTTAATACACTCATTGTATGTTCTGAATCACGATATGTTTTATGACTACGTAATTTAGTCATAAAGCGTTCTACTAAATCAACTGCGATATCATCTACACGGTCGTCATTGTTACCGTATTTAGGGAAGTCGCCTTCGATTTCAAAGTCTACTACAAGACCTTCTTCGTTACGAATTGGTTTAACTTGTGCATATTTAATTGCAGATAATGAGTCAGCTGCTACTGATAAACCAGCGATACCTGTTGCCATTGTACGTACAATTTCTGTATCATGTAATGCCATTTCAATACGTTCATAGCTGTATTTATCGTGCATGTAGTGAATAACATTTAATGAGTTAATGTAAACACCTGCTAGCCAATCCATCATTTGATCAAATTTCTTGAATACTTCGTCATATTCTAATACTTCGCTGTTAATACCTTCGAAGTTTGGACCAACTTGTGCACCAGATTTTTCATCTTTACCACCATTGATAGCGTAAAGTAATGTTTTAGCTAAGTTCGCACGTGCACCGAAGAATTGCATTTGTTTACCAATTGTCATCGCTGATACACAACATGCGATACCATAGTCATCGCCATAGCTTTCACGCATAATGTCATCATTTTCATATTGGATAGAACTTGTTTTAATACTCATTTTTGCACAGTATGTTTTGAAGTTGTCAGGTAAACGTACTGACCATAATACTGTTAAGTTTGGTTCTGGAGCTGGACCTAAGTTATCTAATGAGTGTAAGAAACGGAATGAGTTTTTCGTAACAAGTGGACGTCCGTCAATACCTACACCACCGATAGATTCAGTTACCCAAGTTGGGTCTCCAGAGAATAATTCATTGTAATCAGGTGTACGAGCAAATTTAACAATACGTAATTTCATGATGAAGTGGTCAATAATTTCTTGAACTTCGCTTTCAGTAATAACGCCTGCTTTAAGGTCACGTTCAGCATAGATATCTAAGAATGTTGATGTACGACCTAAACTCATTGCTGCACCGTTTTGTTCTTTAATTGCAGCAAGGTATGCTAAGTATAACCATTGAACTGCTTCTTTGAAGTTTTCTGCTGGACGGCTTAAATCGAAACCATATTTTTGTCCAAGTTCTTTTAATTCTTTTAATGCACGATATTGTTCTGATAATTCTTCACGTAAACGAATTACATCTTCTGACATTTCTGTAGACATCGTGTTGAAGTCGTGCATTTTTTCTTCCATTAAGAAATCTACACCATATAAAGCTACACGACGATAGTCACCGATAATACGTCCACGTCCGTATGCATCAGGTAAACCAGTGATTACACCTGCTTTACGGCAGTTCAACATTTCTCTAGAATATGCATCGAATACACCTTGGTTATGTGTTTTACGATAATCTGTAAAGATTTTTTCAGTTTCTTCGTCTAATTCGTAACCGTAAGCTTCACAAGCTGCTTTCGCCATACGAATACCACCGAATGGTTGCATTGAACGTTTGAATGGCTTTTCAGTTTGTACACCTACAATTGTTTCTAAATCTTTGTCTAAATAACCAGCATCATGAGATGTGATTGTTGAAGCTACTTTCGTGTCCATATCCCACATGCCGCCACGTTCACGTTCTTCTTTCGATAACTGCATTACTTGTTCCCAAAGTTTAGAAGTTGCTTCTGTTGGTCCTGCTAAAAATGAATCATTACCTTCATAAAGAGTGTAGTTTAATTGGATAAACTCTCTTACATCTACGTGTCTGTTCCATCTTCCATTTTTAAATCCTTGCCAAGCTGTTGCATGATTTTTATTTGTTTCTAACATACTAAACGCCTCCATCTGTATAATGTTGTGAATTTGAAATGCTATGTTAACGTTTTCATAGTCATTGTAGCATGTTTGTTGTGATTTTTTTCACATAAATTATGTACAATTTTCATCAAATGTATGTCAAAACATAGTGATGAGTTTAACCATGAATTTGATTTTACAAATACAAATGTGATTACAGTATATGCAAAAAATGGATTGATGAAAAC
>OFLS01000451.1_pt1 | contig 12671 bp, 13 predicted proteins | sample 1540891 | NCBI WGS metagenome assembly OFLS01 (sample SAMEA4413038, study PRJEB24355) | metagenome | biome: human; feature: gut; material: faeces | place: United Kingdom | collected 2010
GTTTAGTTAAGAATGCATATCTTATTAATAGCAAAAATTCAAATCATGAATATGAAATATTAAAATGGAAGTAGGTAAGAATTTTGAAGAATAAAAATTTAAATAAAGGGATAATTTTAATATTTTTCTCCGCACTCTGTACCTCCTTCGGACAATTATTCTGGAAAATAGGGGTTGATTCTAATCTCTTTCTATTAATTATAGGTTTTGTCCTATATGGCATAGGGGCTCTTAGTATGATATTAGCCTTAAAGTTTGGAGATCTTTCAATAATACACCCTTTAATGTGCACAAGTTATATATTTGCATTAATTAATGGTAGCTTATTTCTAAAAGAACATATATCATTAGTTCAATTATTAGGAATTATAGTTATTATTACTGGAGTTATTTTTATAGCAAGAGGTAAATCTTATGAATAATATATATTTAGTTTTTCCCATAATGACATTCTTCGGTGCATTAGGTGGTTTCTTTTTTAAAAAAGGTGCAGAAAATGTAGATAACTTCTTATCTCTTATATTTAATTTCAAAATTTACATAGGTGGTTTTTTCTATGTAACAGCTGCCATTTTAAATATATTTGTACTTAAATATCTACCTTATAGCATTGTACTACCCCTTACTGCCATGACTTACATATGGACTATGATCTTAGCCAAAATAGCTTTAGGTGAAAAAATAACTAGTAATAAGATTATAGGTACAATATTAATAATTTTAGGTTCTCTACTAATAGCTATATAACAGCCTATTTAGAAATTTTCTATAAAAATAAACTTCTTTATCAACCCTTTATTTTTATAGATAATTTCTTTATTTTTTGATTTTATAAATAATTTATGAGACTAATGAAATTTATAATAAAATATATGGATTGGAGACTTTTTGATGAAAAAAAATGTAGCGCTCAGTAGTTTTTTAAACATATCATTGAAACTTTTATTTCTTTTGATATTAGTAGAAAGCATTGTTCATAGGAATTTATACTATAAATTTTCAATTACTTCATTAGTGCTTTCTATTATAGCAATAAGCTTAGTAATATTTGTGTATTTTTATTTAAAGAAAAATTATAGCAAAAAACTATTATTTATTATTCTTTTATCAGTAGGACTAATATTTCGAGTCTTATGGTTTCTAAATTTAGATAGTATTCCTATAGGTGATTTTAACAGGATGTTTATATGTGCAGGTGAATTTCTAGATGGAAGTAACTATATGTTTAGAGGAACAAGTTACTTTGCAAGATTTCCACATATGACAGCAACAGTACTTTATTTTGCCATAATAAGAAATTTTTTTAGTAATCCCTTAATAGCTATCCGAATTATAAACATAGTACTTTCAATGTTTAACATAATTTTGCTTTATATGATTTCTAAAGAAATTTTTAAAGATGAAAAGAAAAGTTTTTGGATTTTATTAATAAGTGCCCTGTATCCACCTATGATATTATATAGCAATGTTTATTGTTCAGAAAACCTAGCTATGCCACTTTTATTACTAAGTGTTCTTATGTTCTTTAAATCAATAAACAATAAACAAAATTTATTATACTTATGTCTATCTGGAATCTTTTTGAGTTTATCTCATTTATTTAGACCTAATGGATATGTTTTTATAATAGCTTACATAATGTATTTATTTCTTTATTTCAAAGAAAACATTACTGTTAAGCTTAAAAATATTCTAGTAGTATTAGCCTCATTTATAGTTCCTTTTGTTCTATTTAGTACACTGCTTATTAAATTAAATATAACTGAATATCCTCTTTGGCATGGTACAGAACCACCAAGCATTTCTATGCTAAAAGGAACAAATATAGCTTCTGGTGGAAAGTGGAATGAAGAGGACTTCAAAGTTTTTCATGACTGTGATGAAAACTATGAAAAGGCTGATAAAAAGGCTAAAGAAATAATAAAAGGAAGATTAATAAATACTCCTAAATTAGAGCTTGCTAAATTCTATGTTTCAAAATTTTCAAACTTCTGGAATAATGGAAGTTTTGCTGGTGATTACTGGTCTGAAGCTGGATTAGATGAAGCTTATAATAAGGAAGATTACCTAAAAATGCTAGGAAAAGAAAATGGAAATATGACTATAAGAATCAGTGAAGAAGGAGTATTCTATATTCAAAGTTTCTACATTATACTTCTTGCATTATCATATGTTGGATTATATAAAAATAAGTCAAAAAGAAAGAACTTAATTGATCTTCTTTATATACTTTTTGGTGGTATATCACTACAGTTATTACTTATAGAAGCTCAAGACAGATATTCATATCCTTTATCATGGATATTTATAATTCTTGCCATGACTGCTTTTAATCCAAAAGAAAATGAGGAGGCGTTAGATTATGATTAAATACATAATCAAACTACTTAGACCAAATCAATGGATAAAGAATCTATTTATATTTGGCCCAATAATTTTTTCAAATAAATTTTTAAATATTGATATTCTAAAAAATAATATACTTACCTTTATAGCATTTTGCTTTATATCTTCCACAGTCTACATAATGAACGATATTGTAGATGTAGAAAATGATAGAAAGCACCCAAACAAATGTAAAAGACCTATAGCTAGCGGGAAAGTTAGTATTCCATTAGCAATATTAATTGGCATAATTCTTTGCATAACCTCTTTAGCTATAGCCTTTAGCTTAAAATTTTCTATATTATTTATAATAATTGTTTATTTAATAAATAATATATTTTACTCATTTAAAATTAAAAATTTAGTTATTATAGATGTCTTCTCAATAGCATTAGGATTTATTTTTAGAGTATTAGCTGGTAGTTTTGCTACTGGTGTCCTTGCATCAGATTGGATAATTTTATGTACATTATTTTTATCTCTATTTTTAGGTTTTGGTAAAAGAAGAAATGAAGTTATTTTTTTAGGTGAAAATGCAAGTACTCATAGAAAAAATTTATCAAAATATAATTTAGAATTTTTAGATAAAGTAATTAATATTTCACTAACTTGTACAATAGTCTTTTATTCTATATATTGTATTTTAGGTACATCAATAAGATTTTTTATTTTTACAGACATATTGGTAATCTGGGGAACAATAAGATACTATTATTTAATGTATTCCAGTAGTAAAGGAGAAAGCCCTACTGATTTAGTGCTTAAAGATAAACAATTAATCTATTTAATATTAATATGGGGAATTTTTTGTATAATCTTACTTAACTTAAATAATTATAATTTTATTATTAATATGAGTATTTAAAAACTATAGGAAGATTTGTTTTACACAAATCTTCCTAAAAAATTTAATTTTTTCTTTCCTTTATTGCTTTTTCTAAATCTTCATTGCTAAATACCATACGCACTTCAATTCTTCTATCTTTCTTGGTTTCTTCTATATTATATTCATCATATCCTCTATCTCTTTCCTCTTTAGAAGCATAGTTTTCAAACTCAGACATTCCTGAAGCTTTAAACTTTTCTCCATGTAGATTTTCAAGCTCACTATCCTCTGGCATCATTTCATTTAAAAAGCTTATTGCTCTTTCAGTGGATAGTTCCCTTCCATGAATTGTGCTTCCCGCAAAATCTGTATGTCCTACAATCTCTATATAATCTATTTTTTCTTTTATATCCTCATTAGATAGTAACTTAAAAAATATATCTCCAAGTTCAGAAGCTAATTTCTTTCCATCTTCCTTTAAAACTGAACTATCACTATCAAAAAAAGTTTCTGTTTTTATATCAATTTTTCCTTCTTCTCTGTTAAAATTCATTACCTCTTCATTAACTGCATATTGATTTAATTCTCCTTGAATTTTGTCATATACAGTTTCTCTTTCCGCAGCTATATTATCTACAAAAATACTTGAAATTCCTATTGAAGTAAGTAAGATAAAGAAAAAAACTAAGGTAACAGTAGTCATTATGTCAACAAAGGAAGGCCAATAAGAAGGTACTTCTTGTTCTGTCTTATACTTTCTTCTCCTAACCTTCATTTTTAACACCTACCAATCTCTTTACTATCTTTTTTCCACTCTGAATCTGCCTTTCCAATTTCTCTATTCCTATTAGTACTTCTACTTAACTCCTCAGTTGCTAGGCTAATATCTCTTAGAGGAACATTTAATTTATCAACTATATTTGATGAAAGTTCTTGAGTTTCTCTTTGAAGAGCATAGTATATACCATTTGCAACTTCATTTTTCATATTTGAAACATTACTTGAAAATTTATTTATTCCCCTTTCAAATTCTCTATATCCATCATTTAATTTTGAAATTTGATTTGAAATAATTTTATTATTTCTGCTTTGCTCATCTTTTATAATATTAAATACATCATTAAAGGTATTATACCCTCTTCTCACCTCATTGCTTTGAACCTCTAATCTCATACAAAGTTTATTTATTTCTCTCTTATTATCATTTATAGCCTTTGATAATTCATTTACACTCTCTTCAAGCCTAGCAGATTTATTAAGGAATTTATTATTTGTTGAATTTACAGAATTACAAAACTCTGCACTTACCCTACTAAACTTTTCTAAATCTTCCCCAAAGCTTTTTATAGGTGTTTTTATTCCCATAACTGAAACTCTAAAATATGATACAATATTCTCTAAATCACTTATATGTTTATTCATTCCATTAAAGGTACTTGTCATATCTACGGTGTTTTTATTTATGCCTTCAACTAAATTATTTATTCCCTTGTTAAATAATTCATCTAACTTTATTGAAAAACTTCCTAAAGCTTTATTCATAAAATCAGTAAGTACATCTTTATCTGATTTTATATAAATAGAAAATAATATGTTATCTAAATAGTCTTCAAAAACATCATAAAAATCCTCTTTAGCTCTCTTTAAATTAATGTTTAAACAATTTAAGATGATAGAACCTATTACCCCTACAATACTTGTCCAAAAGGCACTAGACATACTTCCTAGAGGCATATTCATACTTCTTGAGAAGTCAGCCATGCTCTGTGTTCCAGAAGATAATATACCTGTTGTTGTCATAATTGCCACAGTAAGCCCTAAAAATGTACCTATAAGACCTAAGGCTATTGAAATAGATGGTAGTATATTTGCAATATTTTCTTCTTTTAGTATTCTCTTTTCTATATTCTTTTGAATTATTACCTCTGTGTTGATATTATATGTTCCTTTAATAGCACTCTTTCTAAAATCATCTGCCATTGCCTTTAACTCTGAATTAAGAAATTTAAGTTCCTTTTGATCTTCATTATTTGAAACATTAATCCACTCACTCTCATTAAAAGCATTTAAAAGATTCTCATACTTTTTCTTAACCCTCATATTGTAGATAAATCCTAGGCATATAACTATTAAAATTAATGTAACACCAATATACCCTAGAATATTTTGAGTTAAAAAAGATTTTAATATGTTACTTATTGTACTCATTATAAAAAATTCTCCTCCCCTATTAATTAATCTTTATATGAAATATATGATTACAAATAGGTTTTTATAATGAATTTCCATAATAAATAAAATAAAAAAGCCTTATGAATACTCAAGTTACCCTTGATTTCATAAGACTTAATTTTAAATATTTCTTAAACTATAAACTATCTATATAAAGAATAAAGGCTGAAGAAATTATTCTCCAACCAAATCCAAAATAAATACTAACACGCTATAAGTATTTACTATATGTAGACAGTATCATATTCTGGTTAAAAATTCAATAAAATCTACATATTTTTCTCTATTCTTTAAAAATTTTTATCATTTTATTGAATAAACTGGCTGTAACACCATAAAAAATCATAAAAATCTGCCTATTTCTCTTGTCTTAACTTTAGAAATTAAATAAATTTATATTTCATTAAAGCTCTGTTTCCATAAATCTAATTCTTCTAAATGCTCATCAATTAAAGAATCTTTTATGTACTTAACTCGCTTTCCCTCTGCACTTCTATATTTAGTTTCACATATCTTTACTAAAAACTGCATTATTCCATCATAACATTTCATAACGTTTCCTATTCTATAGCTACGCTTCTCTATATTGCAATCCCCATATATTAGCCTACTGCTTTGTATCATAGGTATGAAATCTCTAAACCGTTCCTCTATTGCTTCCCCTAAATTAGTTGCAGAACATATTAATTTATAAATTCTTATTAATTTAAGCTTATCATCCTGTGCACATTGTGATATCTTTTTCATTTCATCTCTTGCAGATTGTATTTCCATAGTTTCTTCATCTAAATTTTTATTTATTTTGTTTATCTTAAAGACCTTAATAAAAGGATTCTTTATATTTTTTATAATAGACTTTTCATCATAATCTATCAGTAGCAGTTCTTTAATAGGTCGTATATTATAATCATTTATTATATATTCACTACTGACTTCTTCTCCTAAAGTAGCTTTTATACTTTGTCTTTCTAAAATACTCATATTCTTAGCATATTTAGGTACTAGTGTTTCTAATATATATATTTTTTCTTCGTTTATTTTGTTAACTAAATGCTTTATGTCCCTATTTTCATTCTTTAACTCTTCATTATATTTTTCTTTTTCACCATAAAATAATTTCTGAAGTTCTAAAGCCCTATTATATGCCTCGTCAAAACCTTTGGTAAACATTTCTCCTCCTGAATAAAAAATTAAAACTAATATACGTCCCTATATTTATTATATATCACAAAAGAGAAAGTTCTAAGTACTTATAACAATTTAAATATAATAAATATTTAATTTCCTTGACTTTAATTATATATTAACGTATAGTTAAAGAGTAGTAGATACAATTTAATGACGCGGGATGGAGCAGCTGGTAGCTCGTCGGGCTCATAACCCGAAGGTCGTAGGTTCAAGTCCTGCTCCCGCAACCACAAAAGGTTCTGTAAAACAGAACCTTTTTTTTATTTTTATTATAATATATGTTTAAAAAAGCTATATCAAAACTTTATTTTAATAATTTGTTTTGATATAGCTTTTTTTTTAAATCTAACTATATTTTATTTTTCTAATCTTTTTAAATCTCTTCTAATATCTTTTTTTAATTCCTTGTATTGTTTTTTGTACTCTATAGCCTCTTTCTTTAACTCTCTTATCCATTTTTCAGCTATTTGTTCTTCATGAGTTTTAAAATGCTCATATTTCTTATACTCTTTTAAAGCCTCTTTTATTTTTTTATCTAACTCTTTAGAATCAATTAAATCTTCGCATTCCTTACCAGTTAGATCCTCATACTCTCTATAAACTTCATATAAAGCTTTCATAGCTTCTCTTTTAACTTTTTCACCTTTTAAATTATTTAATAATTTTTTTAATATATTTTTATGTTCTGCTAACTCTTCATCCTCACCATCTTCAGCTAAAGCAAGTAACATCTCTAATTTCTTTTTAGTATAATCTAATGTAGTATCCTCTAAGGCATCTTCTATTCCATATTGTTTAAGAAATTTTCTAAATTCTTTCATATCTGCTGCATCATTAAATGGTATAAATTCTTCTACTTCAATATCTATTATTTCTTTACTCATTTGTATTACCTCCTAAGATAAATACAAATACTATAGTTTCAATGTAGACTTTCTCTACACTCAAGCCTTAGTATTTATATAATTATTTATTAATTATAATAATACTAAGAAAAATTCTTTAAAATGATTATAATCACCAGTTGTTAATATCTCTATTTTAATCATTAAAAATCTTACTTTTTTATATTTTCAATTAGTACCTTTAAAAATAATTTAATAATAAATAAGCTTTCTTAAATTATTTTTAAGTTCTACACATTAGCCTTTACATTTAAATCTACACTTTTAGATTTATTATTAAAAACAACTTTCAATAAAATAGGGGTTACTATAGTTGTAACCACAACCACTATTACTACTGGTGCTAAAAATTCTGGCAGCATAAGTCCCATTGCAATTCCTTTATTTGCAACTATAAGTGCCACCTCACCCCTTGATATCATTCCTGTTCCTATTTGAATAGCTTCCCTATTACTATACTTACATAGTTTAGCTCCTAAGGCACATCCTAAAACCTTGCTTAATATAGCTACTATAAGTAATAATATTGCAAATATGAAAATAGTTTTTGTCATAGCTGTTAATTGAACCTTTATACCTATGCTAGCAAAAAATATAGGAGATAATAGCATATATGACAAGGTTTCAAATCTTGAATTTAAATAATTACTTCTATTTGAATCAGATATTACTAATCCGGCTATAAAAGCTCCTGTTATATCTGCAACCCCAAAGAATTCCTCAGCACAAAAAGATAATAATAAACAAAATACAAAGGCGAAAATTACAAATCTTCTTAAATCTCTCTGATATCTTTCATCTAACTTTATAAACGCCCAGTGGAACAAATATCCTGCAAGTCCAGCAAAAATAAAGAACATAACTATTTTAGCTAAAACTATTATTACATTAATTGATGGATCTGCTAAACTAGTTGTTATGGTTAAGGCTATTATTCCTAAAATATCATCAATAATAGCCGCTCCTAGTATTGCATTTCCTGCCCTTATGTTTAATTTTCCCATTTCCTTTAAAGTTTCTACAGTAATACTAACTGAAGTGGCTGTTAATATAATTCCTATAAATACATTTTGCAATATTGTATTAACATCATTTCCCTTATTAAATATACTTGCAATAAAAAATCCTCCTGCAAGAGGAATTATTACTCCAAGTACAGCTATTATAAATGATGCTTTACCAGTTTTCTTTAATTGATTAATATCAGTTTCTAAGCCAGCTGTAAACATAAGTACTATAACACCTAATTCTGCAAGTTTTTGAATAAATTCTGTTTCAGATAAAACATTTAAAACAGCAGGTCCTAAAACAACTCCAGCTACCAAAGCCCCAACAACCTGTGGCATTCTAACCTTTTAGTTATTAATCCAAATAGTTTAGTACTAATAAGAATAAGTGCTAAATCAAATAAAAACTCATAAGATAGCATTACAAATCCTCCTACTTAAAATATACATTAATTTACATTATAGTTTTATTTTGTAACTTTTTCAATCCTATTTATAATTAAATTCTTTAATACATTGATTTTATATAAGTATTAATACTCTCTAAATTATTTATATTATTAATAGGACAAATTTTACTTTACTTATTCTAATAATCAAAAATATGAAATTTACTCTTTAACAATAAAATTAATATAGTACAATTAATAAGTAACCTTTTATGCTAAAATTAAAATTGCTGCTAAATTCTAATAAAGGGGGAATAAACAGTTATGAAAATTTTAGTTGTAGATGATGAAGTAAGTATTTTACAACTCATAAAAATGAACTTAGAAATAGAAGGTCATATTCCTATAACGGCTGAGAATGCTTTAGATGCATTAGAATTAGTAATAAAAGAAAAGCCAGATATAATAATTTTAGATGCTATGTTACCTGATATAAGTGGATTTAATTTAATCCCTAAAATAAAAAATATTGATGATATACCTATAATAATGCTAACTGCAAAAAGTGATATAAATGATAAGCTTTTAGGGTTACAATTAGGTGCTGATGATTATATAACAAAACCATTTAATAGCACCGAACTAATTTTAAGGATAAATATAGTTGGCAAACATATTTCAAGTGATTCAAAGAAAAAAGTAAAGGATTTAACTGTTGGAGATTTAACCTTACTCTTAGATGAAAGAAAGGCTCTTATTAAATCTGAATATATAAACTTAACCTTTAAAGAATTTGAAGTACTAAGGTGTCTTTGCCAAAATAAAAATAAAGTTTTTTCAAGAGAAGAGCTCCTAAATAAAGTTTGGGGATATGATTTTGAAGGAACAACTAGGGCTGTAGATATTCTAATTCAAAGACTTAGAAAAAAATTAGGCCCATGTCAAAATTACATAAAAACCTTATATAAGGCTGGTTATAAACTAGATGAAAAATAATAAAAAGCAAACAAATTTAAACTTAAAACAAAAAATTATTTTAACTAATTTATTAATATTAGCTCCCATAATAATTTTTATTTTCATAATAACTTATAATGCTTTAAGTAAAAATTTAATAAATAACTCTATTGAATATTTACTTGATAAAAGCAGAACAACAGAATCATATATACTTAATCTACTTTCATCAAATGATTCTGAAGATAAAGAAGATATTATTAGAGATAATGCTCCATTTATAGCTTCAACACTTAGTGAGAAATATAATGTGAGAATACAAATAATTAGTAATTCAGCCCAAATAATATATGATTCTTCCTCAGATGAAGTCTCATTATTTGGTTCAGATATAAATGAAGCCTTAGATGGGCAGACTGCTTACATAGTAGAAAAAATAGATAACGTACCTACTCTTCTTCTTTCTAGTCCAATATTTTATAAAGGAAAGGAATATGGTGCAATTAGGCTCATATTAATAAATACAGAAGCCTATGAGATTTTAAGAAATACCTTAACCATATTTATTATAAGTGGTTTAATAGCCATAGTAATTGCCATCTTTTTAATAAATACTTTTGCTAAAGAACTAGTTAGTCCTTTAATGATTTTAAAGCAAAAGTCTAAAAATATTTCTGAAGGAAAATTCAAAGAGGAATTGCATATAACAAGTGGAGATGAGGTTGAAGACTTGGCAAACACCTTTAACATAATGAGTGAAAACCTTGATAAATATATAAATGAAATAAAGTCAGCTAAGCTTCACCAAAAAAAGTTTTTTGATAATGTATCCCATGAATTCAAAACCCCACTTACTGCCATAATTGGCTTCTCTGAAATAATTCCTAAGTTAAATGATAAGGAAAAAATAGTTCAAAGTTCAGCTCTTATAGAGAAAGAAGGGAAAAGACTTTTAAATTTAGTAGAAGAAATACTTCTTTTAGCTAAAAGTAATAAGAATACCTTTGAAATTGAATACACCTATATAGATGTTAAATCCTTAATAGATGATTGTCTAAAAATATTAAAAATAAAACTTGATAATTATGATATTAAGGTTTATAGAAATTATGAATCCTTTTTCATATATGGAGACCACGATAAAACAAAACAAGTCTTCATAAATATAATAGATAACGCCATAAAATACAGTGGTTGTGAAACCCTTAATATATCAACAAAGAGATCTCCAAATAAAATGGAGGTTATTATAGAAGATGATGGTACAGGTTTTATAATTAAAGATGAGTATGTTAATCCTAAAGGAAATGGACTTGGAATAAAAATATGTAAAGATATAATGCAAAGTCAAAACTATGGTTTTAATATAGAAAGTGAATTAGATGTTGGTACTAAGGTTACACTCTCCTTCTCTATTGGTAAAAATAATGAGATTAAGGAGGAGGATTTTAATGAGTAAAAATTTTAAAAATACACTTGCTATTTACTTATTTTTCATAGTAATAATACTTGCTACCTATATCTATTATTCTAGTAATATATATGACTCATTAACAGTTGTTAAAAGTTCACAAGAGAATAAGGGAGATTTAAATATTAAAATACCTGATAAAATAATACTTTCAAATCCTTATTTAGGAACTACAGTAATATCAAATAAATCTGAACTTAATGAATTGCTTCAGTATTTTAATAAAATATGCCTTACTAACTCAACTAAAGAAAATGCTTTACCCTTAGAAAACACCTTATTTATATCTGGTGAAATTCATTATTTAAATGGAGATAAAACTCCCTTTGAAATATCAAACATATTAAAATTAGACGGTGAAAGTTATTCTAATAACTCCTCTTTAATAAATATGCTTAGAAATAATCTAAAGGATGCATTTTATACTGTTAACAACCTTGAATCCATATTATCAAGCCCTGATAATCTAATAACCTATAAAGAGGATGGAACTATGAAAAATCTATCAAAGGATTCTAAATCTCTTTTATTAGAGGACTTTAAGTCCTTAAGACTTATGAATGATAATAAGGATTTTTTAAAAACTGATTTAAGTGAAATACCTAAACATCATTTAACTTTATATAGATATGCTAAAGAAGGAGATATCTCCAATAATACTTTTTATATAGATGTTTATAAAGACTACGTGATCATACAATATCTAGGTGATGAAAATGGTAAAAATATTTATTTAAAGGGGAATTTAAATGAAGAAATTTTTAAATAAAAAAATCACCATAATATTAACTATTATAATTCTACTATTAATAGCAAAGTTACATATTATAAAAAAAGAAAAGGCTTTAAGTACATCTAACATGAACCATATAGTTGTTTATGGCTCTCTTAGAGAGGAAGAGGGAAAATATCTTCTTGAAAAATTTAAAAATGAATATGATTGTACTTATGAATATATAAAGCTTCCAACGGAAGAAGCTGTTCAAAGAATATTAGACACCAGGGATAATCCTCAAGGAGATATTTTTATTGGTGGAAGCTGTGATGGATATGAAATTTTGAAAAAGTATGATGCCTTAGAAGAATATAACTCTCCCTGGGCTAATAATATTCCTGCAAAATACAAGGATTTAAGAGGATATTGGACTGGTTTTCAAATAACTCCACTATCAATAGGAATAAATAAATCTCTATGGCAAACACATTTTGGAGGTTCTGTTCCCTACCCTAAGAAAATTGAGGACTTATTAAACCCAGAATTTAAGGATAAAATAATACTTCCTAATCCTCAAACCTCTGGTACAGGATATA
>OFLS01000463.1_pt1 | contig 12339 bp, 15 predicted proteins | sample 1540891 | NCBI WGS metagenome assembly OFLS01 (sample SAMEA4413038, study PRJEB24355) | metagenome | biome: human; feature: gut; material: faeces | place: United Kingdom | collected 2010
ATTTAAAAAATCAAATTGTCGAATTAGAAAGTGTTTTAAAAGAATTAAGTGTTGAAATTGACAAATTAGAAGAACAATATAATTCGGACAAAATGAATATGGTTAGTTTAAAATCCGAATATTCTTCTGTACAAAGGGATTTAAATATATTTAATAATCAGTTAAATGACGCAAAAATTAGGAAAGAATATTTGGAAGATAACTTTAAAGTTAATTCAGTTAAAATTGATGAAATTAATAAAAATATTTCTAAGTATAAAATTCATAAAAATGATATAAAATCTAAAACTGTTGATTATGATGATATTATTTCTGGGCTAAATAATGAAATTTTAGATATGAAGTCCAATATGAATGAATTCAAATCAGAGTTAACAAAGATTGAACAATCAATATATGATTCAAATGCTAGTGTTCAAAAAACAGAAATTAGCAATAATTCATTAATTGAAAAGGCTTTAAATACAACAGAGAAGTTAAATAATATCAAAATAGATATTAATGAGCTTTATGATATTAATATCGATACAATAGAATCTAATCCTGATATTAAAGTTAGTCAGAAAGAAATCAATAAAATTACCAATGATTTAAGAAATATTGGATCTTTCTCTGTAGATAGCATTCAAGAATATGAATCAGTTAAAAAAGAATTTGATTTTATGACGAAAAATAAAAATGATTTAATTGAATCCAGGGAAGATATCATGAGCGCTATTAATAAGCTTAATAGAGAAATGAAAGAAGTATTTACCAAAAAATTTGAAGAAATAAACACAAAATTTGTTGCGATTTTCAAACAGCTTTTTAATGGTGGATACGCAAGTCTTAAATTGACCGAAGATGATGTTCTAAGTTCTGGAATTGAAATAACTGCTCAACCACCTGGGAAGAAACTTCAAAGTCTAAATTTATTGTCCGGTGGTGAAAGATCGTTGACAGCGGTAGCATTGCTTTTTGCGATTTTTGAGACAAGACCTTCTTCTTTTTGTATATTAGACGAAATAGATGCTGCTTTAGATGAAATAAATATTAAGAGATACAAGGAATATTTAATTAAATTTAAAGAAAAAACTCAATTCATTATTATTACACATAGAAAAAGTACAATGGAAATAGCTAACATATTATATGGAATAAGTATGGAAAAAGATGGAATATCTAAAATGATTAAATTAGATGTAGATAGGAGAGAGATATGCTAAATAAGTTCTTTGATAAGTTTAAGTCTAAAAAAGACGACGAAGAAATAAAAAACACAGAAGAAGATTTACAACAAGAAGAATTAGAAAATAGTCAATCCAATGAAAATATAGAAAAAATCGAAGAAGTCGTTGAAGACAAAAATGAAGATTCTGAAACTAATAGCGAAAAACATCCAGAAGAATCCGAAGAAATTAATGAAGATAAAGAAGAAAATAAAGAAGGATTTTTTGAAAAATTAAAGAATTCATTACTTAAAACTCGTGACAATATTTCTAATAAGATTGATCAAGTTTTAGCTAATTATAGAACTGTAGATGAAGAATTATTCGAAGAAATTGAAGAAACTTTGATTTCAGCGGACATTGGCGTTGAAACTACATTAAAAATTGTGGGTCAATTGAGAGATAAAGTAAAGCTTAATAACATTCAAGATCCAAGTAAAATAAAAAATGTTTTGGCTGATATTTTAAAAGAAAATATAATTAACGATAAAATTGACAATGATTTAAATGTAGATGATAAAACTATTATTTTAGTAGTTGGAGTAAACGGTGTTGGAAAAACTACTACAATTGGCAAATTAGCCATGAAATTTAAAAAGGATGGAAAAAAAGTTTTGATGGTTGCAGCCGATACTTTCAGAGCAGCAGCTATAGAGCAGCTTACTGAATGGGCAAATAGAGCTAAAGTTGATATTATAAGTCATAATGAAGGATCTGATCCAGCAAGTGTTGTTTTTGATGGTGTTAGTGCTATGAAAAGTAGGAATGCAGATATATTAATTTGTGATACAGCAGGAAGACTTCATAATAAAAAGAATTTAATGAATGAGTTGAATAAAATTAAAAGAGTTATTGAAAAAGAGTATCCAGAAGCTAAAAAAGAAATTTTACTCATTGTCGATGGAACTACTGGGCAAAACGCGATTATTCAAGCAAAAGAATTTATGAATGCAACTGATTTAACAGGGGCTATAATTACAAAACTAGATGGTACAGCTAAAGGTGGAATGATATTTCCACTAGAAATGGAATTGGGTATTCCAGTAAAATTCATCGGAATTGGCGAACAAGTTAATGATTTGGTTAAATTTGAACCAGAAAAATTTATAGAAGCAATAATAAATTAAAATTGAATTTTTTTTCATTTTTTGATAAAATTTGTGTGTGGAGGAATAACATGGATAATAAATTTAATAACGGATCTGTTAAGATCTCTAATGACATAATTTCCCTTATTGCAGCAGAAGCTTGCATGGAAGTTGAAGGTGTAAAAGCTATTATGACACCACAATCAGAAAAAGTAAATATACAAAAAGGAGCTCAAAAATCAGTAATCATTGAAATTCTTGACAATGCTGTAAATGTAAGAGCCCATATTGAAGTAGATTCTGATTATAACATCAAGGATGTATGCTATAATGTGCAAAAGAAAATAAAAGAAAATATCGGCATGATGACTGGGTTAGTTGTCATAAATGTAGATGTTGTTTGTGAGAAAATAAGTATTTAATGTAACCCTCTTATCAGAGGGTTATTTTCTTGGAGGAAATATGTCAAGAAGACAATCTAGAAAAAGCGCAATGCAATTAATCTATGAAATGAATATGAATGGAGATTATGATAAAAATAGAATTGAAGAATTTTGTAAATATCAGAATATTAATAAAAATGATATAGTATTTTTTAAAGAAATTGTATTAAATTTTATTGAACATATTGATGACATAGTAAATATTATAGAAAACAACACAAAACAATGGAACTTGGACAGAATTAACAAACTAGATTTATCGATTTTACAAGTTGGTGTTTGCGAAATTCTATATGTGGAAAGCACTCCAGATAGTGTTGCAATTAATGAATCTGTTGAATTAGCGAAAGAATATTCTACAGAAAAATCATACAGTTTTATTAACGGTATACTAGGTTCTGTATTAAAGAGAAAAGAAAATGCAAGTTTATAGTGTTAAAGAGATCTCTGATTATATTCAAAACACTTTGAAGAAGGACCCGATTCTAGCAAACGTGTGGGTTGAAGGTGAGATTTCAAATTTTAATAAAAATATTTCTGGACATGTGTATTTTAGATTAAAAGATGAAAAAGCATTGATTTCTTGCATGATTTTCAAAACAATGTCTCTGGCAAAAACTATTAACTTAAAAGATGGGGATAAAGTTCAATTAAGAGGAAGCATAACAACATATCAAGGATCAAGCACTTATCAACTTCTTGTAAAAGAATGTAAAAAATCAGGGACTGGAGATCTTTTTCAAAAGTATTTAGAGTTAAAAGAAAAGCTTGAACAAGAGGGTTATTTTTCAGAATCAACAAAAAAATCTATAACCAAATATCCTAAATCTATCGGAGTAATTACTTCTTCTACGGGAGCTGCTGTAAATGATATTTGTCGAACAATAAAGAGAAGATATCCTATTTGCGATATATTGATATATCACTGTGTTGTTCAAGGAGAACAATCGGCAGAATCTATTATCGAAGGTATTAAATATATGGATGAGCAAAATCTTGATACTATTATAGTAGGAAGAGGCGGCGGAAGTTTTGAGGATCTAAATTCATATAATGATGAAAATCTTTTAAAAACTATTTACAATGCAAAGACTCCTATAATTAGTGCAGTTGGTCATGAAAATGACTTCATGCTTTCTGATTTTGTAGCAGATTTAAGAGCGTCTACTCCAACAGCAGCCGCTGAATTAGCGACAGCAGATTTTGAGGAATTAAAAATCTATTTACAAGAAAGTTACGCTAAAATAAATAGAATTTTATCAAGAAGATTTGAAGATGAAAATCAAGAATTAGAGTATTATGGAAAGCAGTTAGAATTTTTGGGTCCAAAAAATATAATTAAGGAACATATGGATAATCTTCAACAACTTAAAGATAATCTGAAGAAAGCTTATAAGAAAAATTTGGTAGATAAATATAATCAAGAATTAAATATTTACCACAAATTAAATTTGTTAAAACCTGACAAGTTATTATCTTTGGAAATTGACAAACTAAATAAGATTCGAATAACAATGATTAAAAATTTGATCTCAAATATTAGATACCAAGAATTGATTTTAAATTCATATAAGAATAATTTATTGCATCTTAATCCAAGCACTATTTTAGAAAAGGGATATGCAAAAGTATTAAAAGATGATAAGAATATATCTTCTGTTGATGACGTCATGAAAAATGATAATATTATTCTGATAATGAAAGATGGTAAACTTGATACACTTGTTCAAAATAAGGAGAAGTTCAATGAATGAATACAGAGAATATGACGAAGGATTAAAAAGACTTAGTGAAATCGTTGAAAAATTGGAAGATAGAGAATTAAGTCTTGAAGAAAATATAAAGTTATACGAAGAAGGCATGAAGCTTCACAAGAGATTAAGTTCTATTTTAAAAGAACAAGAAGGTAAAATGACTTTGATTAAAGATAACAAAGAAGAAGATTTTCAAATAAACATGCTTTTAAGTGATGATAATGAATAGTAAGGAAATTATAAATTTAATAAACACTTCATTAAAAAACATAAAATTTTCCGATGATAAAATTGGCGAAGCTCTGCGCTACACCATTGTTGACGATGGTGCAAAAAGACTAAGACCACTTTTGTTTTTGTTAACTTATCAAATGTTTAATGAATCGATAACTGAATCTATAAATTACGCACTTGCTATAGAATTAATTCACAATTATTCATTAGTGCATGATGACTTGGAATGTATGGATAATGACGAATATAGAAGAGGGAAGTTAACGGTTCATAAAAAATACGGAGAAGATATTGCAGTTTTAGTAGGGGATGCACTTTTGAATTATTCATTTGAAGTATTATCTGAATCGATTAAGAACGAAATTGACGCAAAGTGTGCAAATTATATCGTAAAGAAATCAGGTTGTTTTGGCATGATAAAAGGTCAACTTTTGGATATTGACAGTGAGATTTCTGAAAAAAATATTATTGAAATTTACGATAAAAAAACGTGTAATTTACTTAAAGCATCTACTGTATCTGCTGGAATTTTAAGTAGGGTTGGCGATAATACATTATTAAAACTAGAAGATTATGCTTTTAATCTAGGAATGGCGTTTCAAATAATTGATGACATTATGGATTATGAGAATGATTTAAAAATTAACAAAAAAACTTATGTCACTATTTTTGGAAAAGAAAAAGGCATTGATGATGCAAATAAGTATTCTCAAAGAGCTATAGAATGCATTCAAGATATAGACAATTCACAACCTTTGATTGAGCTTACAAATAAATTGTTGGACAGGAAATATTAATATGAGAATTGATGTGTATTTATGTGAAAACAACTTCGCATCTTCTAGAACAAAGGCAAAATCTCTGATTGAAAATGAATTGGTTTATTATAAAGGTAATCTAGTAAAGAAACCATCACTTGAAATAAATTCTGATGAAGTTGAAGTAAAAGAACACACTGAATATGTTGGAAGAGGAGCTCTGAAGCTTTTAAAAGCTTTTGAGGTATTTAACATAGGTAAGCATGATTTGTGCTTAGATATAGGATCATCTACTGGTGGATTTACTCAGGTTTTATTAAAAAACAATGCAAAGGAAGTCTATGCTATTGATGTTGGCGATAATCAAATGGTTGACGAACTTAGACATGATAGCAGAGTTAAATTATTCGAAAATACAAATTTTCGAAAAATTAATGTAGATGAGTATCCGAAATTTGATTAGATAGTATGCGATGTATCTTTTATATCATTGAAAATGATTATTCCAAATGCCGTTAAAATGCTAAAAAATAATGGAGAAATGATATTTTTGATAAAGCCGCAGTTTGAATTAAAATCAAAAAATCATATAATTAATAATAAAAAGGAACATTTATCTATAATAAATGATATTAATAATTATCTAAATGATGAAGGATTGTATATTTCTGAGATGACACATAGTCCAATAAAAGGTAAGAGTGGAAATATAGAGTATTTAATCCATATTACGACTTTAGATAATAAAAATATAAAATTCAAGGATGTTGTGGAGACAGCATTTAATAAATTGAGGTAGAAATATGAAAAAATATACAAGACAAAGATTAATTCTAGACTTAATAGAAGAAAATGAAATAAGAACTCAGGAAGAACTTTCTGATTATTTAGAAGCTCATGGAGTCAGAGCTACACAAGCTACTATTTCCAGAGATATAAAAGAATTAAGAATATCAAAAGTTCAAACTAGAGAAGGCGAATATCATTATGCAATAATTGACACTGTACACGATTCATTAAACGAAAGATTAGATAAGATTTTCAGATCTGCAGTGTTGACTATAAAGCATAATGAAGATATGGTAATTATTAAAACAATATCTCACACTGCAACAGTATGTGGTATGGCAATTACCAACGCTAAATTAGACAATATAGCAGGAATTCTAACAGGTAACGATACTATTTATATAACTGTTGAAGATAAGTCTGGATTGGAAAAATTAGTTTCAGAAATCAAATCAATCATTAGGTAAAAAAATGTTAAATTCTCTTTATATAGAAAATTTTGCGATTATTGACAAAATCAATGTCGATTTTACAGATGGACTTAATATCATAACTGGGGAAACTGGTTCAGGAAAATCAATTTTGATAGAAGCTTTCGAACTTCTTCTGGGACAAAGATTTAACAAAAGTTTTATCAGAGATTCTTCAAAAAAAACCATTGTCGAAGCGACATTTACAATAGCTGATAATTGTAAAATTAAATTTTTAGAAGACATGGGATACAATGTTGAAGATGGAGTAATAATAATTTCAAGAATTGTAGATACTAATTTAAAAAGCATAAATAAATTAAACAATAGATCAATCACGCTTAACACACTCAATGAATTAATGAGTAAATTTGTTGACATTCATGGACAAAATGGAACTCAATCACTATTGAACAAGGATTTTTATTTAGATTTAATTGATTCTTTTGATAAGGAAGAAACTTTTAAAATCAAAACTGAGTTAAGAGAAATTCTTAACAATATTGCAGAATACAAAAAAGCGTACAAGAGTTTTAATATTTCGAATGAAGAAAAGGATCGACAACTCGATATAATAAATTATCAAATTGAAGAAATATCACAAATAGATCTTGAGAACTTGGATGAAGAAGAACTTGAAAATGAGTATAATAAACTATCTAATGTTAATTTGATTAAAAATAATATCGGTGAAATATTAAACATTTATTCAGATGAAAACTACAATGAACAAGATATCAACACTATGTTTAATATTGTTTTAAGCAAAATGGACTCAATCTGTGAGTTTGATAATGAAGTGAATTCTTTTAAGCAAGATTTGGATAAGATTTATTATGATATGGACGACTTGTTCTCAAGGATTAGTTCATATTCATCAAGCATCTATCAAGATGAGTTCAAATTAAATGATTTAGAAAATAAAATAGCAATAATTACAAATTTAAAGAGAAAATACGGAAAATCTATTGATGATATAATTTCATTTAGACAAAATTTGGAACGTAGACTGAAAGAATTGAATGAAATTACAGAAAATAAAAGAAAATTCAAGGAATTAATTGATTCAGACAAGAAGAAAGGGCTTGAATTATCAGATAGACTTCATAAAATTAGAAAAGAAATTGTTTCTAAATTAGAAAAATTGATTGTTCAAAATCTAAAAGATTTGAATATGAAACATGCTGATTTTCAGGTCAAATTTGAAAAACTTTCTGATTTCAATGATAAAGGTTATGATTCATTGGATTTTCTAATTAAAACAAATTTAGGACAAGATTTAAAACCAATGGCATCTATTGCATCTGGTGGAGAAATTTCACGAATTATGCTTGGATTTAAGTCAGTTATATCAGATTTTGAAGATATCAATACTCTCATTTTTGACGAAATTGATACTGGAATCAGTGGCAGGACGGCATTGGTAGTAGGTGAAAAACTTATTGATTTATCAAAAGATAAGCAAGTGATTTCAATAAGTCATTTACCTCAAATAGCTTCATTGAGCGATAATCACATTTTAATTGAAAAGATTGATTGTAATAACGAAACAAAATCAATTTTAAAAGTATTAACTCCTGAAGAAAAGGTAAATGAAATTTCGAGATTGATCGGGGGAATAAACATCACAGAAACTACAATTGAACAAGCAAAATTAATGATCAATCAAGCAAATGAATTAAAAAATGATAGGAGATAATTATGGATTATGAAGAAAAAACTATAAAGAGTGAAATGATTTATGAGGGAAGAATTTTAAACCTCAGATTGGATACGGTTGAACTTCCAAATAGAAAATACTCTAAAAGAGAAATTGTAGAACACGCAAATGCTGTGTGCATAATTGCGGTAAAAGATAATAAATTATTTTTTGTTAGTCAATATAGAAAAGCTATAGACCAACAATTAATGGAATTACCAGCAGGGTTAATTGAACACAATGAAAGACCAAAAGACGCGGCGATAAGAGAAATGAGGGAAGAAATAGGTTATAATTGCAAGAACTTAACTTATCTGTTCGACGCTTATTCTTCTCCAGGTTTTAGTGATGAAAAAGTAAGTTTCTTTTTGGCCGAAGAATTATTCAAAGATGAACTAGAAGCTGATGACGATGAATTTTTAAATATAGAACTTATTGAACAAGAAAAATTAATGCAAATGATAGAGGACGGAGCTATAATTGATGGTAAGACAATTATGGGAATTCTCTATTTTTTAAGGAATGTGGATAAATGTTAGAAACGATAAACCATTATATCATAATTATATTTGTATTACTACCAACAATTGTTCTTCATGAACTAGCTCATGGTTATGTTGCATATTGGATGGGAGATAATACGGCTAAGAATATGGGAAGATTAAGCTTCAATCCTATTGATCATATTGATCCATTAGGTGCAATTAGTTTGATTTTATTTAAGTTTGGTTGGGCAAAGCCAGTTCCAATAAACTCATACAATTTTAGAAAAAGACATTTAGGGATGTTCTTGGTTTCAATTGCTGGAGTTACAGTAAACTTAATTTTAGGACTAATATTTTCGTTTTTATATGTTAAATTTTCTCATGTCAATCCTGTAATTTCAGAAATTTTGAGTTTATTTATTGTGTATAACGTGTATTTCGCTGTATTTAATTTAATACCTGTTCCACCTTTAGATGGTTCCAAGGTTATAACTGCATTTTTTCCAGGAAAATTTTTAGATTTTATGGCAAAATATGAAAAATACACTTATTTTATATTGCTTATATTAATATTTTCAGGTGTGTTAGGTAAAGTTTTAACGCCTATAACTTCATTTATAATAGATAAATTTTTAAGGTTAGCAATTGCACTATGAGTTTAATTATTGAAACTGAAGAATTCAACGGTCCAATGGATCTTTTATTAAACTTGGTTGAAAAAGAAAAAATTGATATAGAAAATGTTGATTTAGCGAAAATTACAAATAAATTCATTGAAGAAGTTGAGAATTTGAAAAATCATTCTACTAAAGATTTGACTGATTTCATTTACTTAGCTTCTACTTTGTTATATATAAAATCAAAAAAATTATTACCAAAAAATGATTTTGATGAAGATGATCAAATAGATGAAAATTTGATTAAACAACGATTAATAGAATATAAAAAATTTAAAGAAATTTCTAAGCAATTGATTGAATTAGAAAATATCTCATCGAAACATTTTAGAAAAATTCAAGAAGATTTGTCGGCTTATCAATCCGAAAAAGAAAATTTGATTGTTCCAGACATTAATTTATTATCTGAAACTTTGTTGGAAATATTAAATAGAGAAGATAATAGAATTGTAATTGAAGAAACAGAAATTATTGAAGCAGAAGAATATAAGATTGAAGATTGTATTGAAGATATATTGTGGAAGGTAGAAAAAAATAGAACATATACTTTTTCATATTTTTTATCCAAAAAGACCAATAGAAATGAAGTTATATCTGTTTTTTTAGCTTTACTAGAATTATTAAAATCAAACATATTAAAAGTTGTAAAAAATCAGGATAATATGGAAATATTAATGAGGTAATTATGGAAGATAAAATTATTCGAAATAAAATTGAATCTTTACTTTTCTTATGGGGTGAACCATTAGATATTTCTTCAATATCTGAAGCTATAAACCTTGGCAAAAAAGAAACTAGAAATATGCTTGATGATTTAATTAAAGAATACGAATATAGAAACACTTCTCTGGAAATCAGATGCATCAACGATAGCTACCAAATTCAAACTAAAAAAGAATACTACGAATTTTTAAAAGAAATCTTTGTGAAAAATAAAAATACAAGATTAACTAATACCACAATGGAGGTTTTATCGATTATAGCTTACAAACAACCAATAACAAGAATTGAAATTGATGAAATAAGAGGAGTAAAATCTAGTTCATCAATTGATACTTTAACTAAAAAAAATCTAATAAAAGAAGTCGGAAGACTCGATAAAATCGGAAAGCCTATATTATACGGAACTACGGATGAGTTCTTGTATTATTTCAATATTAATTCTTTGGAAGATCTTCCTAAATTAAACGAGATAGAAAAACTTATTAAGGAAAAAGAAAATGAGAATAAATAAGTTCATCGCGCAAAGTGGATATTGTTCTAGAAGAAAGGCTGATGAACTAGTCAAAAACTCTAAAGTTTCTGTTAATGGGATAATACTTCTAGACTTAGCATATCAAGTAAATGATAGTGATATTGTTGAAGTAGAAGGCAAGAAAATTAGCAAAAAAGAAGAAAAAATTTATCTTGCTATAAACAAACCTATAGGATATACATCGACAGTTAAGGATAAATTTGCTGATAAAAAAATTGTGGATTTAATTAAATTTAAGACTAGGGTTTATCCAGTTGGTCGTTTGGATAAGGATTCTCATGGATTATTAATTTTAACGAATGATGGTGAGTTAACCTATGAACTGACTCATCCTAAATTTGAGCATAAAAAAGTTTATGAGGTTTTAGTCAAAGGGAGACCAACTAAAGATAAAATACAAGAATTAAAAAATGGAATAGTCTTAGACGGCTATAAGTTAAAAAAATCAAATATAGAACTTATTGCAAATGTAAAAGACAATACAAAGTATATGGTAACTATTTATGAAGGCAGAAACAGACAAATCAGAAAAATGTTTGACTATATAAATCATCCGGTTTTAGATTTAAAAAGAGTTCAAATTGGTAACTACAAAATGGAAGATAATTTAAAAAGTGGAGAATACGTATTGTTAAAAGGCAAAGATTTAGATTTAATAAGGGGTAAATATGATAGAAGTAAGACTTGCAAATAATAAAGACGAAAAAATTTTACAAAAATTTAACCTAAAGATGGAAGAAATTATGGGGAATTTTTGCTTTTTATATATTGACGACTTAAAACCAAAAGGATATTCTCTGATTAGGACAGAAGGTAAGGAAGCAAATATATCAGATTTTAAATTAGAAGATGATGATTCTAGTAAGTTATTTTTCTTAAAAAGCATAGGAATGAATTTGAGAGATTTTGGTATTGAAGAGTTTTATGATAATAAAGGCTTAGTAAAATCATTTTTTACAAATCAGGGTAACATAGACTTTAATTTACTTTTTAAAGGAAGTTGCAATGATTTATAATAACACGAAAACATTAGTTGAATCATTGATGAAAGAAAAAGTACCGACTTCAAAAATTTGTTTAGATATGACATTTGGAAACGGGAATGATTCATATAAAATGCTTTCTATAAACGAAAATATAGAAGTTTATGGGTTTGATATTCAAAAAAGTTGTATCGATAATGCTAGAAAATTTGATAATTTAAAAGTTATTAATGATTCTCATTTAAATTTTGAAAAATATACTAATGAAAAAATTGATTTTGCAGTGTTTAATTTAGGATACCTTCCAGGCGGAGATAAAAATATTACAACTGATTATGACACTGTAATTAAAGCTTTAGATAAACTTTTGAAAGTACTTAACATAGAAGGTCAAATTGTAATTACTTTTTATCCTGGACATAAGCCAGGATTTGAAGAGAGCATAAACATAATTGAATTCCTAAAAAAATTAAACCAAAAAGAATTCAACGTTATT
>OFLS01000464.1_pt1 | contig 12308 bp, 9 predicted proteins | sample 1540891 | NCBI WGS metagenome assembly OFLS01 (sample SAMEA4413038, study PRJEB24355) | metagenome | biome: human; feature: gut; material: faeces | place: United Kingdom | collected 2010
GCTGCTGTGTTTTTCATAAAGATCACCCCTAATTATGCTTTCTTATATTATATTATATTTTTTGTAAATAATATACTAAGACTATAAAATATAATTAAAATGATATATTATTTATTATAGTTAAATATTGTGTATATTTTGTGAACTTTTTGTAAAAATTCGATTGCCTGTCACATATAGGAGTGTTACATTTTAAATATGTGATCATCGCAAAATATAAGTTGAAATAGGTTGTAGATTAATCAGGATGATAAATATTTTATATAAAGAGAGGGAGTCATTATGACACTACTTACTGTAAATCCATTCGATAATGTTGGATTATCAGCCTTAGTTGCAGCAGTACCTATTATTTTATTTTTATTATGCTTAACCGTTTTTAAAATGAAAGGCATTTATGCAGCATTGACAACTTTGGTTGTTACATTGATTGTGGCTTTATTTGTATTTGAATTACCAGCGCGTGTATCAGCAGGTGCGATTACAGAAGGCGTTGTTGCCGGTATTTTCCCAATAGGATATATCGTTTTAATGGCAGTTTGGTTATATAAAGTTTCTATTAAAACAGGACAATTTTCTATTATTCAAGATAGTATTGCAAGTATTTCAGTGGACCAAAGAATCCAACTATTATTAATTGGATTTTGTTTCAACGCATTTTTAGAAGGTGCAGCAGGATTTGGTGTGCCAATTGCGATTTGTGCAGTATTATTAATTCAACTTGGATTTGAACCATTAAAAGCAGCGATGTTATGTTTAATTGCTAATGGTGCGGCGGGTGCCTTTGGTGCAATTGGTTTACCAGTTAGTATTATTGATACGTTTAACTTAAGTGGAGGCGTTACAACATTAGATGTTGCGAGATACTCAGCATTAACACTTCCAATTTTAAACTTTATTATTCCATTTGTTTTAGTATTCATTGTAGATGGTATGAAAGGTATTAAAGAAATTTTACCTGTCATTTTAACAGTGAGTGGTACATATACTGGATTACAATTATTATTAACAATATTCCATGGTCCAGAACTAGCAGACATTATTCCATCACTAGCAACAATGGTGGTGTTAGCATTTGTTTGTCGTAAATTTAAACCGAAAAACATTTTCAGATTGGAAGCGTCTGAACATAAAATTCAAAAACGAACGCCTAAAGAAATTGTCTTTGCTTGGAGTCCGTTCGTAATTTTAACTGCCTTTGTATTAGTATGGAGTGCACCATTCTTCAAAAAATTATTCCAACCTGGAGGTGCACTTGAAAGTTTAGTAATAAAATTGCCAATTCCAAATACTGTGAGTGATTTATCGCCTAAAGGAATTGCGTTGCGTCTCGATTTAATTGGTGCAACTGGGACAGCGATTTTATTAACAGTAATTATTACAATTTTAATTACGAAGTTAAAATGGAAAAGTGCAGGTGCTTTATTGGTCGAAGCAATTAAAGAATTATGGTTACCGATCCTTACAATTTCAGCTATCCTAGCTATTGCTAAAGTTATGACATACGGTGGTTTGACTGTAGCAATTGGACAAGGTATTGCTAAAGCGGGAGCAATTTTCCCATTATTCTCTCCAGTATTAGGTTGGATTGGTGTGTTTATGACTGGTTCAGTTGTAAATAACAATACTTTATTCGCACCTATTCAAGCGACAGTAGCACAACAAATTTCAACAAGCGGTTCATTACTTGTGGCAGCTAACACTGCAGGTGGTGTAGCAGCGAAACTTATTTCACCACAATCAATTGCCATTGCGACTGCAGCTGTTAAAAAAGTTGGTGAAGAATCTGCATTATTAAAAATGACGCTAAAATACAGTATTATATTTGTTGCTTTTATTTGTGTTTGGACGTTTATACTAACGTTAATATTCTAAATATAAATAATGTTGTCACTTGGATTCAAATGACATTTTAAATCTAATTATTCATGAATCGAACTAGTACGAAATGCATTGAGCATCTTGTCTAGTTCGATTTTTTAATGTCTAAAAATGTCGTATATGTAATTAGAGTAGAAAGTGTTGAGGCGTTTCAGAAGTTGTTTAGAAAAGTAAGTAAAATAAAAAATGCACTGAGCAACAATAGATGTTGCTAGTGCATTTAGATGATTCTTATCATTTCAAATAAGAATGTGTTAATCAACGTATATAAGTTAAAATTGGTTTGGATAAAATGATATCTATCGTTGTGTATTGTTTGTTTTTATAGTTCGCGACGACGTCCAGCTAATAACGCTGCACCTAACGCTAATGATAATCCACCAAATACAGTTGTACCGATGAATGGATTTTCTTCACCAGTTTCTGGTAATGCTTGAGCTTTGTTAGCATCTGCATGGTTTGCTGGTTGCTTCTTATCAACAACAAGTTCTTGACCAGGTTTGATCATGTTTTTATCAGCTAATTTGTTATCTGCAGCAATTTTGTCAGCAGTAGTGCCGTTTGCTTTTGCAATGTCATTTACTGTATCACCAGGTTTAACGACATGTACTCCGTTGCCGTCTTCTTTACCAGGCTTGTTGCCGTCTTCTTGACCAGGCTTGTTGTTGTCTTCTTTACCAGGCTTGTTATTGTCTTCCTCTTTTGGTGCTTGAGCATCGTTTAGCTTTTTAGCTTCTGCTAAAATTTCTTTGCTCACTGAAGGATCGTCTTTAAGGCTTTGGATGAAGCCGTTACGTTGTTCTTCAGTTAAGTTAGGTAAATGTAAAATTTCATAGAAAGCATTTTGTTGTTCTTTGTTGAATTTGTTGTCAGCTTTTGGTGCTTGTGCATCATTTAGCTTTTTAGCTTCTGCTAAAAGGTTAGCGCTTTGGCTTGGGTCATCTTTTAAGCTTTGGATGAAACCATTGCGTTGTTCTTCGTTTAAGTTAGGTAAATGTAAGATTTCATAGAAAGCATTTTGTTGTTCTTTGTTGAATTTGTTATCCGCTTTCGGTGCTTGAGATTCATTTAACTTTTTAGCTTCTGACAATAGGTTAGCACTTTGACTTGGGTCATCTTTTAAGCTTTGGATGAAACCATTGCGTTGTTCTTCGTTCAAGTTAGGCATGTTCAAGATTTCATAGAAGGCGCTTTGTTGATCTTTGTTGAAGTTATTTTGTTGCGCATCAGCTTTTGGAGCTTGAGATTCATTAAGTTTTTGAGCTTCACCTAAAACGTTAGCACTTTGGCTTGGATCATCTTTAAGGCTTTGGATAAAACCATTGCGTTGATCAGCATTTAAGTTAGGCATATTTAAGACTTGATAAAAAGCATTTTGTTGAGCTTCATCGTGTTGCGCAGCATTTGCAGCAGGTGTTACGCCACCAGATATAAGTAATGTACCTAAAGTTACAGATGCAATACCTACACCTAGTTTACGAATTGAATAAATGTTTTTCTTTTTCAAATTAATACCCCCTGTATGTATTTGTAAAGTCATCATAATATAACGAATTATGTATTGCAATACTAAAATCTATATTTATAATTAAATTTAAAGGTAAGTTTTACAACTTATAAAATAAATATTTTGCCGAAAGATTTATTTAGGAAGTAAAAGGCTTAAAACCGCAAAATCACGCTATTTCGATTAATAAAAACAGATAAAATATAGAGATATTTTTTATAATGAAAGCGGTTTAATAAATATGAGTTAAAAAATATTTTTAAGAATAAAGTGGGGCTTTGAATGTGCTGAGGTTTAATTTCGGAAATGGTTTTAAGTGATATAGAAAATAGAAAGTTGTTCATTATGTGCTGAGGTTTTATTAAAAAATAGAAAACACAAGTGCACTTTAGAATACAGCACACTTGCGTAATAGAGATATTATTCAAAAACAAGATGTAAATGATCTTTATCTGCTAATAATTGATTCACTTGAGCTAATAATTGTTCAGCATGGTCTTGCTGCGCGTCATCCATATGAATTAAAATTTTTCTTTCATCTTCAGTTGAGCGTTCTTTTATTAGATAGCCTTGCTTTTTTAAATTATTGAGAGCTCTAACAGTTTGAGGGTATTTATGGTGGATTGTTTCAATTAAATCTTTAAGAAGAACGATGTTTTTATTTTGAGAAGTGATAATAGCTAGAATTGTGAATTCTACAAAACTTAATGTTAGATGTTTTTTGATAATATTCTTGAAATACATTGTATACATCATCAAGTTTAGAAATTCTTTACTATCTTTTGGTATCATCTGTGATTCACTTTGATCTGCAAGGTTAAATTGTTTAATGATTTGATCAAACAATGTAACACGTTCTGCAATTTTCTCTCGTTGTTCTTCAGATATTGAAATGTAAGTATTACGCTCATCAATTTTACTTCGAACTTTACTAATATATGAATGTTTCACAAGTACTTTTATATGCTGTACTAAATCCGATTGTTTATAACATAAATCTGAAACAATCTTCTTAAATGGAAGTGTGTTTTCTTGCTGATGAAATAAATAAGTCAGTAATATAAATTCTTTTATAGTCATATCGACTTCAGGCTTGACTTTTTTCTTAAAACGAAACATATATGCTTCAATGATTATAAAATCTCTAATTTTGTCATGGTTATTATATTTCATTGTTTTATCTCCTTGTATATGCACTTTATTTTAATATAACACAATATAATAAGAAAAATAATCCATAATTTACAATTAAAAATAATATGATATTTTTATTAAAATTTGTGTTTTTGAATAAATGACATTATCAAACACTATATTTAAATAAGAAATAGTTATCGATATTTGAAAAATCGAAGAATATTGATTGATATTATAGAATATGAGTCGGTGTTATTTGTATATAAAGTATTAATATGTAATTAAGAAAGTCGACGCTTGTTAACAATAACGACAACTATATGTATAAAAAAACCTCGCAACTGTTAGTTAACTGAATCATTTAGCTAACTTCGTTGTGAGGTCATTTTGTTTTAATAATATCGTTATAACTTTTTCACGGTTAATAATAAGTATATGAAGAATGGGGCACCAAAAGCAGCAATAAATACACCTGCTGGCACTTCTTTAGGCAAGAATAAGGTACGCCCAATTAAGTCTGCAATAACAATTGATATGGCACCAATCATTGCTGACATTAGTAACTTTTTAGCATAACTTCCGCGAACGATTGTTTTCGCGATATGTGGTGCGATTAAACCGACAAACCCAATGTTACCTACTAAACTGATTGCCATAGATACGAGTATAGTAGAAGTGATTAATTGGATTAGTTTCATACGTTGTACATGTAAGCCTAAGCCAATCGCTACAGGGTCATCAAGTATAGATATTTTCATTTTTGGTATAACAAGAAATAACAACGGCACAACAGCTAAAATAACCATACCCAAAATGATTGTATCTTTAAACGTAGCACCGTAAAGACTTCCGACTAGCCATGTATAAGCTTTGGCAGCAGATAATTGCTTCGTTGTAATGAGTAATCCTTGGACAAGCGCAATAAACAACGTTTGCATCGAAATACCGATGATTATGAGTGTTGTCGGGCGTATTTGTCCTTTCGTTTGAAACACTAATAGTATCATCATTGCAACTGCGCCACCTAATACTGCAAATAGTGGAAGTAAATGTATCGTTAAATGGCTGAAAAATGCAATAAAGACAACAGCACTTAAGCTAGCACCACCTGTGATTCCGATAATATCTGGTGAGGCAATTGGATTTTTCAATACATTTTGTAACATTAAACCACTCATCCCTAGTGCGGCACCAGCTAATATCGCAAGTGTAATGCGAGGTAAGCGTAATACTTCTAAAGTGAATTGATCTATACTGTCATTTGGATTTATAAAGTACATCAGTACGCGTTGTAATGGTATAAAGCTTGAACCAATCATCATACTTACCACTGAAACGATGGCTAAAAAGATTAACGCGAAGATGAGATGGTAATTGTCTTTTTTATTAATCTTTTCGGTCATAAGCGTTGACGTCCTTTCTTCATAATATAGATTAAGACAATAGCGCCAATGACAGCGGTAACGACACCGATAGGCAACTCTAATGGCTTAATTATTATACGAGCAACAATGTCTGAAATGATCATTAGGATTGCTCCAGCTAATGCAGTAAAAGGAATTAAATACTTATAGTTTGGTGGTAATAATCGTTTGCTAATATTCGGTACGATAAGACCCACAAAGATGATTGATCCAGCTACGGCTACCGAAATACCGGCTAACATACTGATGAGCATAATAATCATCCATTTGATTAATTTTATGTTTTGACCGAGGCCGGTTGCAATGTCGTCACTTGTCATCAAGATGTTGATGTGTGCAGCCATGCTAAATGCAATTAAAATAAGTATCAATACAAGCGGAATAATCCATGGGATATCCCAAATATTACGTAATGAAACGGAGCCACTTAACCAAAATAATAGGCCTTGTAAGTCTGTTTCGTTCATAATAAGTATGCCTTGAGTAAAGGCTGTAAATAGCATCGCAATCGCAGCACCTGCCAAAATGACACGGTGAGGTGAGAATAGTGTTTGTCTAAACATACCTAGCGCAACAACTAATATAGTAACAACAATGGCACCTAAAAATGCAATAACTACAATCATTTTAAAAGATTGAATTTGGATAAATGTAATACTAAAAATGACAAAAAATACTGCGCCTGCATTGACACCGAAAAGCCCTGGTGAGGCTATTGGGTTTCGTGTAAGTGCTTGCATCAACAAACCTGAGACAGCAAGGGCAGCACCAGTCAATAACGCAATGATTGTTCTCGACGCCCGTGCACCAGTGACAACATCATGTAAATCGTTTTCACTATCAAAGTTGAATAACGCCTGTATCACCGTACCTGGTGACACAAGCGTATTTCCAATCATTAAACTTAAGATAGCTACTATTGCAAGACATAAACCAGCAATAACGATTTGGTATTTTGGTTTAAGTAGCATCGTAAAACTCCTTAATTATTTTGATTGTTTTTCAATATTTAACTTTTCATATAAATCGTCAATAAGTTTTAATGAAGATTTATATCCGCCAGCTAAGTTCCAAGTGATTTCATCTAAATCATCAGATACTTGGTTGTTTTTAACTGCGTCTAAATTTTTCCACTCTTTACTTGAAGTCCATTCGCTTTCAGTCTTTTTAACTAATGCAGCATCTTTCGCATTTGGATCTGATTTTACTACAAAAATATGATCAGCGTTCATTAATGGAATGCTTTCTTTAGATGTAAGTTGGATAATATCTTTACCATTATCAACTTGTTTTTGTAAGTCTTTATTACGTTTGAATCCTAAATCATTTAAGATTTCACCAGCATATCCACCAGCATAAATTCTTGTATGATCAGCACGGAAGTTAACAACTGAAGCTTTCAATGGCCATGCATCTTTATACTTTGCTTTTGCATCTTTTTGGAATGCAGCTACTTTATCATCGTACTTTTTAAGTAAATCTTCAGCTTCTTTTTCTTTCCCTAAAGCTTTCCCCATTAACTTAGTTGTATCTTTGAATTTGAAAACTGTATCAGTAGAAACTGTTGGTGCAATTTTAGATAATTGATCGTAAACTTTTTCGTTTCTAACTTTTGACGCGACAATTAAGTCCGGTTTTAATTTAGAGATTTCCTCTAAGTTAGGTGCAGGTTCTTGACCTACAATCTTAGTATCTTTTAAATCATTTTTTATGTATTCGAATTTCGGTTTTTGTGTCCATGATTCTACAGCACCTACAGGTTTAACACCTAAAGATACAGCGACGTCAGTGGCACCTTGATATAGCGTAACAACACGCTTTGGTTTCCCTTTAATTTCAGTTGTACCCATTGCATGTTTAATTGAAGTTGTTTCCTTATCTTTGTTATCAGATGATTGTTTATTTGAATTCCCACTACATCCTGCTAAAACAAGTAGGAAAGCAAGCGTAACAACAAGCATTTTAATTACTTTATTCATTGACTAATTAGCCTCCTTCGTGATGTATGACAATGAGAATCATTATCACGATTTAGTATGAATTAAATTTTTTCCTAAGTCAATAAAATATTTATGATTTACATGCAACTTATAATTATTTGACATATAAATGCATAAAAAATATAATCCTAATTACTTGATAGTGAGAATCATTATCAATTAGGTAACACACAATATTATAGAATTTTAAATTTGAGGAGGAAGCGCTTTTGATTGAAAAAAGTCAAGCATGTCACGATTCATTGTTAGATTCTGTAGGGCAAACACCTATGGTTCAACTTCATCAACTATTTCCGAAACATGAAGTGTTTGCAAAGTTAGAGTATATGAATCCTGGAGGCAGCATGAAAGATCGACCTGCCAAGTACATCATTGAACATGGTATTAAACATGGTTTAATCACTGAGAATACACATTTAATTGAAAGTACTTCTGGTAATTTAGGCATTGCGTTGGCAATGATAGCTAAAATCAAGGGATTAAAACTCACGTGTGTTGTTGATCCTAAAATATCACCAACAAATTTGAAAATTATTAAAAGTTATGGTGCCAATGTAGAAATGGTTGAAGAACCTGATGCACATGGGGGTTATTTAATGACTCGTATTGCAAAGGTGCAAGAACTGTTAGCCACTATTGACGATGCATATTGGATTAATCAATATGCGAATGAGTTAAATTGGCAATCCCATTATCATGGTGCAGGCACAGAGATTGTTGAAACAATTAAGCAACCTATAGATTATTTTGTCGCGCCAGTCAGCACGACAGGTAGCATTATGGGTATGAGTAGAAAAATAAAAGAAGTGCATCCAAACGCACAAATTGTTGCTGTTGATGCGAAAGGGTCAGTCATTTTTGGTGACAAACCTATTAATAGAGAATTACCTGGTATCGGTGCTAGTCGTGTACCCGAAATATTGAATAGATCAGAAATTAATCAAGTGATCCATGTAGATGATTATCAATCTGCTTTGGGCTGTCGAAAACTGATTGATTATGAAGGTATATTTGCCGGAGGTTCAACAGGTTCGATTATTGCAGCGATTGAGCAGTTGATAACGTCAATTGAAGAAGGTGCAACAATTGTCACGATTTTACCAGATCGAGGCGATCGTTACTTAGATTTAGTTTATTCAGATACATGGTTAGAAAAAATGAAATCAAGACAAGGAGTTAAATCAGAATGAATAGAGAGATGTTGTATTTAAATAGATCAGATATTGAACAAGCGGGAGGTAATCATTCACAAGTTTATGTGGACGCATTAACAGAAGCATTAACAGCCCATGCGCACAATGATTTTGTACAACCGCTTAAGCCGTATTTAAGACAGGATCCTGAAAATGGACACATCGCAGATCGAATTATTGCAATGCCAAGTCATATCGGTGGTGAACACGCAATTTCAGGTATTAAGTGGATAGGTAGTAAGCACGACAATCCATCGAAACGTAATATGGAGCGTGCAAGTGGTGTTATTATTTTGAATGATCCAGAAACGAATTATCCAATTGCAGTTATGGAAGCAAGTTTAATTAGTAGTATGCGTACTGCAGCAGTTTCAGTGATTGCAGCAAAGCATTTGGCTAAAAAAGGATTTAAAGACTTAACAATCATTGGATGCGGGCTAATCGGAGACAAACAATTACAAAGTATGTTAGAGCAATTCGATCATATTGAACGCGTGTTTGTTTACGATCAATTCTCTGAAGCATGTGCACGCTTTGTTGATAGATGGCAACAACAGCGTCCGGAAATTAATTTTATTGCGACAGAAAATGCTAAAGAAGCAGTATCAAATGGTGAAGTAGTCATTACATGTACCGTAACGGATCAACCATACATTGAATATGATTGGTTACAAAAGGGTGCATTTATTAGCAACATTTCTATCATGGATGTGCATAAAGAAGTCTTTATTAAAGCTGACAAAGTCGTAGTAGATGACTGGTCACAATGTAATCGAGAAAAGAAAACTATTAACCAATTGGTGTTAGAAGGTAAATTCAGCAAAGAAGCACTTCATGCTGAACTAGGGCAACTTGTGACAGGTGACATACCAGGACGTGAAGACGATGATGAAATCATATTACTTAATCCGATGGGTATGGCTATCGAAGATATTTCAAGTGCTTATTTTATTTATCAACAGGCACAACAACAAAATATTGGGACAACATTGAACCTATATTAAGAATGCGAGGTGTCTGAACATTGCAGAATCATACAGCAGTCAATACAGCACAAACGATAATATTAAGGGATTTAGTTGATGCATTATTATTTGAAGATATAGCCGGAATTGTATCGAATAGTGAGATTACTAAAGAAAACGGACAAACGCTTTTGATATACGAACGTGAAACACAACAAATAAAGATACCTGTTTATTTTAGTGCTTTAAATATGTTTCGTTATGAAAGCTCACAACCAATTACGATAGAGGGAAGGGCGTCTAAGCAACCTTTAACGGCAGCTGAATTTTGGCAAACAATTGCTAATATGAATTGTGATTTAAGTCATGAATGGAAAGTGGCTCGCGTTGAAGAAGGACTGACTACTGCTGCCACACAGCTTGCTAAACAATTATCAGAATTAGATTTAGCGTCACATCCTTTTGTGATGTCAGAGCAGTTTGCAAGTTTAAAAGATCGTCCATTTCATCCATTAGCTAAAGAAAAAAGAGGATTAAGAGAAGTGGATTATCAAGTGTATCAAGCTGAATTAAATCAATCATTTCCTTTAATGGTTGCAGCAGTTAAAAAGACACATATGATTCATGGCGATACTGCAAATATCGATGAATTAGAAAATTTGACAGCACCTATAAAAGAACAAGCGACAGACATGTTAAATGATCAAGGGTTATCAATAGATGACTATGTACTATTTCCAGTACATCCTTGGCAATATCAGCATATTCTGCCGAACGTCTTTGCGAAAGAGATTAGTGAAAAGTTGGTTGTACTATTACCGTTAAAATTTGGAGATTATCTGTCGTCTTCAAGTATGCGTTCATTAATTGATATTGGCGCACCGTATAACCATGTCAAAGTACCATTTGCAATGCAGTCATTAGGCGCATTAAGGCTAACGCCTACGCGTTACATGAAAAACGGAGAACAAGCAGAACAATTATTACGTCAGCTTATAGAAAAAGATGAAGCACTAGCTAAGTATGTCATGGTTTGTGATGAAACAGCTTGGTGGTCATATATGGGTCAAGATAATGATATTTTCAAAGATCAATTAGGTCATCTAACTGTTCAGCTAAGAAAATATCCCGAAGTGCTAGCCAAAAATGATACGCAACAGCTAGTGTCAATGGCAGCACTCGCGGCAAATGATCGCACTTTATATCAAATGATTTGTGGAAAAGATAATATTTCTAAAAATGATGTCATGACGTTATTTGAAGATATCGCACAAGTCTTTTTAAAGGTAACACTATCATTTATGCAATACGGCGCATTACCAGAGTTGCATGGTCAAAATATATTGTTGTCATTTGAAGATGGACGTGTACAAAAATGCGTGTTACGTGATCATGATACTGTCAGAATTTATAAACCATGGCTAACAGCACATCAGCTTTCATTGCCGAAGTATGTCGTCAGAGAAGATACACCTAATACGCTAATTAATGAAGATTTGGAAACATTCTTTGCTTATTTTCAAACATTAGCTGTATCGGTAAATCTATATGCCATTATTGATGCAATTCAAGATTTATTTGGTGTAAGTGAGCATGAACTTATGTCGTTGTTAAAACAAATTTTAAAAAATGAAGTGGCAACTATTTCCTGGGTTATAACTGATCAGCTAGCTGTCAGACACATTTTATTTGATAAACAGACGTGGCCATTCAAACAAATTTTATTACCATTGCTATATCAACGTGATAGTGGTGGAGGTAGTATGCCTTCAGGTTTAACTACCGTACCAAATCCAATGGTGACATATGATTAATCAGTCTATATGGCGCAGTAACTTTCGCATTTTATGGCTCAGTCAGTTTATAGCGATTGCTGGACTGACAGTACTTGTGCCATTATTGCCAATTTATATGGCATCACTACAAAATCTATCAGTAGTAGAAATACAGTTGTGGAGTGGTATAGCGATTGCTGCTCCAGCTGTAACGACGATGATAGCTTCGCCGATATGGGGGAAGCTAGGTGATAAGATTAGTCGAAAATGGATGGTGTTAAGAGCGTTACTTGGTTTGGCGGTATGCTTATTTTTAATGGCATTGTGTACGACACCATTACAGTTTGTACTTGTGAGGTTATTGCAGGGACTATTTGGTGGTGTTGTTGATGCATCAAGTGCGTTTGCGAGTGCAGAGGCGCCAGT
>OFLS01000472.1_pt1 | contig 12190 bp, 13 predicted proteins | sample 1540891 | NCBI WGS metagenome assembly OFLS01 (sample SAMEA4413038, study PRJEB24355) | metagenome | biome: human; feature: gut; material: faeces | place: United Kingdom | collected 2010
AATCAGGTCAATCAGTACCAGATCTAAACAAGCTAATAATACTTTCTGAATTATATAATGTTACAATAGATTATCTAGTTAAAGAAACTTACGAATTTGAGGGGCGTCAAGGAAAAGAAATAGGTAACACAGGAAAAGAAGATGGAGAAAACTTAGGGAATAAAGAAACACAGTTGATTATTCACTTTAATAATAAATATTCTTTAGAATATGAATACAAGAGTAAAAAAACTATATGTGGGCTACCTCTTCTTCATATTAACTTGGGAAAAGGATTGAGAAGGGCAAAGGGAATAATTGCTATAGGAAATATATCTTGTGGAATTATATCTATAGGTTTTATTTCCCTTGGAATTTTTAGTTTAGGATTTTTATCAATAGGGTTAATCAGTATTGCACTTTTAGCAATCGGATTTTTACTTTCAATAGGTACTATTTCATTAGGAGTTTTTTGTCTTGATGCTCCTTCTACAAGAGATATCATCTTATCCAAGAAAGACTCTCCTGGTTCAGAAGTAATTTTCACTTTTATCCAGTCAGAAACTACCAAAGTTCCACCTGTAACTGAACAGAAATCTCCCCCACTTTCCTTTGTAACAGGAGCAGATTCACCAGTAATAGCGGATTCATCTATGCTTGCAATTCCTTCTATTATTTCGCCGTCATTAGGAATTATTTCGCCTGACTTTACTAAAACAATATCTCCTTTTTTTAACTCATTACTTGATTTTTCTATTTCTTCGCCATTTTCCAATATACATCTTGCTTTCGTATCTTTTTTTGTTTTCTTAAGGCTTTCTGCTTGAGCTTTACCTCTACCTTCTGCAACAGATTCTGCAAAATTAGCAAAAACTAATGTTATAAATAAAATAACAGACACTAAGCCATTATAAATGTTAGAATTTCTACTTCTATCATCAAATAGTCCCGGAAAGAAAGCAAGTAATAAACATATGAAAAATCCTATTTCAACGACGAACATTACCGGATTTTTTACCATATATTTTGGATTTAGTTTTAAAAAAGCTCCTTTTATGGATGATTTTAATATATCGTTTGTCACAAATTTTGTTTTTTTATTTTTACTCATAACTCCTCCTATAAGGTCAACCACTCTGCTATTGGTCCTAATGCAAGAACCGGCAAGAAAGTTAATGCAGAAAATATATAAACAACAATGACTATAATTATTGAGAAAGTAAGATTATCAGTTTTTAATGTTCCTATAGTTTCGTTAACATTAACTTTTTTAGATAAACTACCAGCTATAGCTAGCTGAATTATTATGGATAAATATCTCCCCAAAAACATTACTAATCCGCAAGTTATGTTCCAAAAAAGATTATTATCTGATAAGCCTTCAAACCCTGAACCATTATTTGCCGCTGAGGAAGAAAATTCATAAAGCACTTGGCTCAACCCATGAAATCCAGGATTAGTTATTCCTTGTACTCCTCCATTAACACTAACAGCTAAAGCTGAAAACCCTAAAATTAATAAAGGATGTATTATTATTGATAAGGCAGCTAATTTCATCTCGTTTCCTTCTATTTTTTTACCCAAGTATTCCGGAGTTTTTCCTATCATTAGTCCACAAATGAAAACCGCCAAAATGGCATATATTAACATATTCATTAGTCCGACTCCAGCACCTCCGAATACTACATTCATCATCATATTAATAAGAGGAACCATTCCCCCTAGAGGTGTAAGTGTATCATGCATATTATTTACTGTACCTGTTGTAAAAGAAGTTGTTACGGTGGTAAATAAAGTAGATTGAGAGATACCAAAACGCATTTCTTTTCCTTCCATATTTCCAAGATTTTGTGAAATTCCTGAAAGTGTGGCTCCATTAATTCCGTGACTTTCAGTGAAATAACAAATTCCCAATCCTATTAAAAACAATATCGACATCGCTACAAATACAGTTCTTCCTTCTGTACCAATTAATATATGCTTTCTATTAATTGATTTTATACTTTTGTGATCATCATTGTTTGTGGATTTTTCTTTTGAATTATCATAAGCCATTTTACCAAAAATAAAGATACACGATGCTGGCAATATCATCATAGATAGTAATTCGATTATATTTGAAATGATATTTGGATTTTCAAAAGGTGTTGAAGAGTTCGCTCCAAAAAAACCTCCTCCGTTTGTCCCCAAATGTTTAATTGATTCCAATGCCGCCACTGGTCCAGATGCAATTTGTTGGTTTTTCCCTTCAATTGTACTTACTATCATATTACTATTTAGATTTTGAGGAACTCCTTGTGATACTAATATTATTCCTACTATAATCGAGGCTGGTAATAAAAATCTAGTTATTATTTTAATAAAGTCAACATAAAAATTACCCATTTTTTTACCTAAAATACCTCTTATCATTGCAACACATGCAGCATATCCTGTAGCTGCTGAAGTAAACATCATCATTGTAATTACAAACATTTGAGAAAAATAGGATAAACCAGATTCCCCAGAATAATGTTGTAAATTAGTATTAGTCATAAAAGATATAATAGTATTAAAACTTAATGATTCTTCCATTGCCTGTATTTTATTTGGATTAAATAAATTAAATGATTGAACTCTTAGTACTAGGTATCCAACAAATACCAAACATGCATTAACTAACAATAAAGTTTTTGCATATTGTTTCCAATCCATATCATTTTTTTCTATTTTTAATACTTTAAAAATTAATGAATCAAATCTGTCAAAGATAGAATCCAAACAAGTTTGTTTATTAACAGTTATCTTATACAAATAATTTCCAATCGGAAATATAATAATTAAAAATATCAGTAATGTTATCAATATTTGAAACATAATTTCTCCTTCTTAAATTAAAAATCTTATGAAAACACATATAATTTTCTCGATCCATTTGAACCCATATTGTCTAAATTAATACTAGCAGGTGTGTAACTAGGATCTAGGGCCCAAGCAGCTCTTAAGTGTTTCATTGCTAAAAGATGATTGCCTTTAATCTCCATCAATATTCCCAATAAATTATGTGGTACTGGATCATGAGGAAACTCAGCCATTTTTTTATAAATTAACTCTAAGCATTCATCGTATTTTCCTAAATCAACTTTGTGTTTTATTATTAAACTAAATTCATACATACAATCTTTTTCATTTTTTATTCCTTCCATAATTTACCTCCAATTTAAAACCCTAAAATTTTTCAGGATTAATTAAAGCATAAAAAAGATAACAAATAATTCCTAATATTAATATTGATATAAATATCATGAAATCCTCCCTATTTTATTTCTTATTTATAATACGATCTATCATATATACAAAATATTTCAACATCAAAAATGATAAAAGTAAAATTACTATCATAATGATATCTTTCATATATAGCGCCTCCTATTTATTAAACTGTAAAATGAGTATATCATCATAGACCTTAAAATGGTTTTAAAAAAAGCCACTGCAATATTAAAATCGCATTAAAATTTAAGCTAAAGCAAAAATTCGATTGTATTTATAGTAAACTATATCTGATAGAGTTTTCTAGGAGATGATTTTATGGATAAAAAAGGAAAATTAACCATATTCTTTGGCTATTGTGCTGGCGTAGGAAAAACTTACAGTATGCTAAAATATGCACATGAAAAAGACTTGGATGGAGCAGATGTTGTAATTGGATATATCGAACCTCACGACAGAAAAGATACGCTTGATTTAATAAATGGTTTGCAGAGAGTAGAAAACAAAAAAATCACATACAAAAATCATGTTTTTTATGAATTAGATATAGATTCTACTATTAAAAGAAAGCCTCAAATTGTATTGGTTGATGAATTAGCACACACTAATGCTCCAACTTCTAGGCATAAAAAAAGATACCAAGATATAGAGGAGTTGCTGAAAGCAGGCATCGACGTATATACTACATTAAATGTTCAGCATTTAGAAAGTCTTCATGATATCATCGAATCAATAACGAGAATAAAGATAAATGAACGTATTCCTGATTATATTTTTGATAATGCTGATAATATAAAAATTATCGATATTGAAGTTGAACAGTTGCTCCAACGATTAAAAAGCGGGAAAATATACAATACGATGCAATCACAAAAAGCACTTGCTAACTTTTTTACAAAGGGTAACCTGGTTTCGTTGAGAGAAATAACTCTGAGAAGATGTGCTGATCGTATAAATTTATACACTGATGAAAAAAATAGACCTTTTTTAAAAGAACACATTTTAGTCTGCATTAGCCCTTCACCCACAAATCAAAAAGTAATTAGAACTGCTTATAGAATGGCTAAGTCTTTTCATGCAGAATTTAGTGCATTATTTGTTGAAACATCAAATTTGAAGTTTTTATCTCAAAAAGAAAAATACGATTTACAAGCTAACATAAATCTTGCAAAACATTTAAAAGCAAATCTAGTTTCAACATATGGAGATGACGTAGCTTTTCAGATAAGTCAATACGCAAAAGTCAGCGGTATTTCAAAATTAGTTTTAGGAAGATCCCTTCAAAAAGTATCTTTATTGAGAAAATCAACAATCATTGATTCAATTACAAAAACAAATCCAACACTTGATATATTTATAATCCCAGATGCAAATCAAGAACCTAAGAAAGTAAAGCTAAACCTTGAAAATCCGTTTCAATTTGATATAGAAGACTTTTTGACTACTTTTTCTATTATTCTAGTATCAACACTGTTGTCTTTTTTCTTCTTTGAACTTGATTTTAGTACAACAAATATTGTATTGGTTTACATTTTATCAACATGTATTGTTGGATTTACAACGAAACATCCAATTTATAATGTAATTTCGTCAATAATTAATATCCTGATAATTGATTATTTCTTTTTAGAGCCTTACTTTTCCTTTATAATTAACTCTAAAGAATATTTTATGATATTTTTAATTATGAGCATTGTGTCATTTATAATATGCTTAATGCAAAACAAATTAAAAAAAGAAAATTTATTAGCTATTGAACAGTCTCATAACTTTGAGATTTTATTTAAAATTAGTCAAAGTTTACAGTCAGCAAATAATTACGATAAAATAATGTATCAAACTTGTTATCATCTTTATAAATTATTGAATAGAGTTATAGTTTTTTATCCTATAAAGGATAATGAACTTAAAGCTCCCAAAATTTATAATCCCGAAAATAATGAAAGCGCAAATAACACATATGTTTCAGAAGCAGAAAAAACTGTAGCTCAGTGGGTTTATTTGAACAACGAAAGTGCAGGAGCTACTACAAATACGCTCTCTAGTGCTAAAGGGCTCTACTTTGCTATTAGAAAAGGAAATTACGTATATGGTGTAGTCGGAATCGACATGTCATATAGTAAAAAAAATATTTCTTTAAGAGATAAATCTCTTCTTTTAGCTATGTTAAACGAAGTTGCATTAGCAATGGACTCCATAGAACATTGAGCAATAATACAATAGAAATATTTGATTCAATAAAAAACAAAGTCCCCATAAGTTAAAAAATATTAACCTACGGGGACTTTTATACTAATTTGCTAGAATTATTGTCTTTGTGCCATTTCGTGATCTAATATTGCAAGACCAGCATTACTGTTTTCAGTTCTTTCAAGTTTTGCTATGATATTATCAAAAGTAGCTTCTTCTTCGATTTGTTCGTCAATGAATTTTTGTAGAAGAGTGTATACTTCATAGAATTTGATTTCATGAGCTGCATCAAATAATTCTCTGATTCTTCTTGTAACTTCTTTTTCGTGTTCTAAAGCCGCTTTAAAAATGCTTAATACATCTTTATCGTAGTCAGCTTTTGGAGCTTCAATTGTTTTATATTCAATCTTATATCCAACTTCTTGTAACCAATGTCTGAAGTATTCAGCGTGTTCATATTCTTCATGAGCTTGCTTTTCCATGAAGTGTTCAAATCCATCCCAATCCATATCATTGAATTCAGAAGCCATTTGTTTGTATTCATAGCCTGATTGTAATTCAAAAACTAATTGTTCGTCAATTTTTTTTAATAATTCTTCTCTGTTCATTTTATCATACTCCTTATAATTTAATTTATGTGACTGTTAGTTAATCATTTTACCATAAATTTAAGAATACAAATCATAAACACCATAAACTTTCAAATTATTTTCCACCAATACCTTCATGATTTCAGGAATCAATTTTGCCTTTTGTTTGGTAGTAAACCCATTGTAATTTATTTCGGTGTTATTTAAATCCATATATTCTGATGAGTCAATAACCTTAATTATTTTATCGTGAACTTCTTGTAAATGCATGTCTGCAATTACAAAAGTAATGTTGCAAATTCTATCGTCATCAATTGTAGGAATTATTCTATTTATCAGTAAAACATTATTCATAACTAACCTCTTTTTCTCTTTCTATATTTATATACCCAATTTCTACTATTTTATTCAATTGACCCTTTCTTTTTTTTATATTATACTGATTAAAAAGAGGTGAGAAATGAAAACATCACATAATAGAGCGAATAAACAAAGAAAAAGAAATAAAATTGCGAATAAAATATTTTTATTGGTTTTATTACTTATCTTTTGCTTTTTCGGTTACAAATACATAAATTCTAGACCAGCTGAGTACAGTCAAATGATTCCCAAAAAATACATACTCAGAGATTTTGATGAGTTATGTAATCAAATTGAAAGTTCATATATGAATTTACCACAAACAAAAAAATACAAAGATATCGACTTTTTATCTTTAAAACCCAACTTTAAGTCTAAAATAAAATTGGAATCAGGCAAGAAGAAAGACGAAATGTCGACACAAGAAGTAGTTGATTTGTACAATGGTATTTTGAAAAAGCTCTATGATTCAAATGTTAGAATAGCGGATAAACACACTTTTAGTGAAATTCTACAACAAGATAATCACAATCAAATATTAAATAATTTATCAATGAAGAGATATTCTAATTTGACTGAAGAAATTCCTGAAAAAACTTTCAGAGCATATTCCATAGATAATTACAAAGATGCATTATATGTAAAAGTATCAGACTTTGATTCAGTAAATATTCAACAGGACGCCCAAATTTTCAGCAGTATCTTGAAAACTAATAAAAAGAAAAATAAAATCATAATAGATTTGAGAGATAATGATTCCGATAATTTAGATTATGCGATTAATGTGATAATCAAACCTCTATTAAAATCAGACATAAATGTTGAGTTTAATGTCGCAAATAAAACTCAACCTATTATCTCAAAAAACATTCTAGATAGAAATGGTATCAGCTTTAAAACTACAGAAAATGTGGCGAACATCAAAATAAACGATAATCAAAAAAGTATAAAATACATTACTAATTTTAAACTAGCAATAAAAAAATCAGAAGAACAAAAATGCGATGTGTATTTATTACAAAACAAAAATACCAGAAACAGTGCTGATTTCGTGTGTCAAATAGCCAACAGAACGAAGTTTGCAACTACTGTAGGAGAAACAACTTCTGGAAATGGTCTGAATATAGTTCACACTTACAAGTCACTTCCTAACACAGGATTAATCGTGGAGTATCCACTTGGACAAGGTCTTAATGAAGATGGCACAACTAATGAAGAAGTTGGAACTATACCAGCTATAAAATTAGATGATAACAGCGAAATCGTAAAATTATTATTATCTAGAATAAATTAAGAAAAACGACTAATATTAGTCGTTTTTCTTTTAAACATCTGTAATATCTATATCTGGAATCATAAGTATTTTGTAATCAGGATACTTTTGTTGCACTTCATCAGTTATAATTTCAACTGCATCTTTAAAATCTTTTTCAAAACTTACAATTACATCAAACCTCATGTTTTTTTGTTCAATATCAATATAAAATCCATGTAACTGTAATGCCCAATCATGTGATAATACAAGCTTTTGAACGTCATTCCTAATTCTAGAAGCTTCATCGTCTTTTGTGTTGTAGGAATCTACCCCTACTCCAATTAAAATAATTTCCATTTTTTTGTAAACTTTCAATTGAAGTCTTCTTGTTAATTGATCTACTTCAGCTACAGACATTGTGTCAGGAAGTTCTAAATGAACTGTAGCGTAGTATTTATCGGGACCATAATTAAAAAGTATCAAATCATAAGTTCCTATTACCTGTTTTTCGTCATTAATTAGATCTTTTATTTTATTTGAAATCTCTTTATCTTGTCTTTGACCAATTATATGATTGATAGTTTCCATCATCATTTCAAAACCGGCTTTTATGATAAATCCAGAAAGTAGTACCCCAACATATGCTTCAAGCGAAATACTCCAAATCATATAAATTATTGCCGAGATGAATACAGATAATGATAGAATTGAATCGAAAATCGAATCTGCACCTGAAGCGATTAATGCTCCAGAGTCAACTTTTTCACCTTGTCTCTTAACGTATTTCTCGAGTATAAATTTCACTACTACGGCTACTGCGATGATAACAATTGAAATAATACTGTATTCAGCTTCTTGTGGATGAATTATTTTCTTTATTGATTCAACCAATGAAGTAATACCAGCATATAAAACAATTGCTGCCACAATCATTGAACTCAAATATTCAATCCTTCCATAGCCCATAGGATGCTTCTTATCTGGTGCTTTAGAAGGCTAACTTTGCTCCAGCAATAGTAACAACAGATGATAACGCATCTGAAATGTTGTTGATAGCATCCAAAATTACAGCAATAGAATTTGTAATGTAACCAATTATAGCCTTGAAAATTGCTAGAAATACATTGGTAATAATTCCTAAAATACTTGTTTTAATAATAATCTTTTCTCGTCTAGAATTGTTTGCTGTTAAATTTTGGTTTTCGTACATAATCAAACTCCTAAAGGACACTTTGAACTTTTTGTTTTACTATATCCATATCTACAGTAGGTTCGAATCTTTCTAGAACATTTCCTTGTCTATCGATTAAAAATTTTGTAAAATTCCATTTTATATAAGCTTTGTCTCCAAATTTATTATTGTTTAACTTGGCAAATTTATCAAGTGCAAGGTTTTTTATTCCTTTACCAAACCCTTTAAACGGTTTTTCTGTAGCTAAATAAGAAAATAACGGATCGGCATTTTCTCCATTTACATCGATCTTATCGAATTGAGGAAATTCTGTTCTGAATTTCATTGTGCAGAATTTTTGAATGTCTTCATTACTTTCAGGAGCTTGATTTGCAAATTGATTACAAGGAAAATCCAAAATTTCAAAACCTTTATTCTTAAATACTTTATACATTTCTTCCAAAGGTTCGTAATGAGGCGTAAATCCACAACCAGTAGCAGTATTAACTATCAGCAATACTTTACCTTTGTATTTTTCTAAGCTTACATCGTTTCCATCCATATCTTTGACATTAAAATCATATACATTTTTCATAGTTTTCTCCTATTTCTTATTGTTATAATTGCTATTCAAAAAATCTTGTAGTAAATCATATAATTGAACTTTTTTCTCATCAGGTAATTCCAAGCAACCATTCATTAATTTTGGAATATCTTTTACTTTTTCTTGTAATTTTTTCCCTTCATCTGTTAGATAAATTATTACAACTCGATCGTCTTTTGAGCTACGTACTCTTTCAAGATAACCTTGTGATTGCATCTTTTTGATAACAGGCGTGATAGTACCGTTATCCAAATATAACTTTTCACACAACTTTCCTACAGTAATTCCATCTTTTTCCCAGAGAACTAATAACACAATGTACTGAGTGTAGGTAAACCCTAAAGGTTTCAAAAATTGTGTGTATGTACTTGTCACCATTCTAGAAGCTGCATAAAGTTTAAAACAAAGCTGATTTTCCAACTTCATGTAGGTTTTGTAGTCTTGATCCATAAACTCCTCCGATTTCAAAAATACGTCATTTTAAAATTGTAAATTAATTTTCTTTCATAAGTTTTTCCGATAATTCGCAAAACAGATTGTTTTTCGAAAACATTATCTCATTAATTTGTTTAACAAATCTCATTTCCATTAAAGAATTCGTGACAAAACAACAATCCATAACTCGTATATCGTTTAACTTAATTGACTTTACAATGATATTATAACCATTTGTCTCTAAAAATTCTATAAGTTTTTTGCGAAAAATTCCTGGCAACATACCATCAGTTACAGGTGGCGTGATGATTGTGTTTTCCTGAATAAAAAACAAATTTGTGTACGTTCCTTCTGTTACATTTCCGTCTTGATTTAGAAAAACCCCCTCATCAAACCCTTCTTTCAATAACTCTTTGTGCAAATAATCATTCAGTAAGTAATTATTGGTTTTGTGATAAACAAGAGGATTGTTTTTGTCTCTTAACTGATTGAGAACTTTTAATTTCAATCCTTGTGTGTACTTTAAATCGGAATAATCTGTGTTTCTAGTGTTAATATATAAATCATAATCGCCATTGTTATCCAACACCATTATCCTCAAACAATCTGCATTCAAATCAATATTTTGTATTTTTTCGTAGATGTTGTCTCTTAAATCATCCGTATTTATTCCCAGAAAATTCATTGAATTTTCAAGTCTTTCAATATGATCTTCCCAATAAATTGGCTTAGAATCTTTAACTTTTATCGTTTCAAAAAGTCCTTTACCGTATTTTATTCCATCGTTCATATCAAAGCCTCATACACTTTTTTTGATTTTTGAATTGTTTCATCATATTCGCTATTCATTTCAGAATCCCAAGTTATAGCACCACCACCTGAAAAATAACAGCGATCTTTTATTTTTAAAATCGTTCTGATTAAAATATTGAAATCGCAATTTTGATTAAATGAAATGTAGCCAATAGATCCTGTATAAATATTTCTGTTGTATTTTTCAACCTTATCAATAGCTTCAATTGATGCAAGTTTTGGAGCACCCGTGATTGATCCTCCTGGAAAAATATTTTTGATTAAGCTAAACACATCTTCATCTTCTCTCAATTTACCAACAATTGTAGCTACTAAATGATGAACATTTTCATAACTTTCCAACGTATAATTGCTAATAGCTTTTATAGTTTCAGCATCACAACTCATTCCCAAATCATTTCTCATCAAGTCCACTATCATCAATAATTCTGAAATATCTTTGTCGCTATTTAGTAATTCTTTTTTCAATTTTTCATCTTCATCTTTATCATCAGATCTTCTAATGGTTCCCTTAATAGGTCTAGCTTGAACAAATCCATTTTGACAATCAAAAAACCTCTCTGGAGATGAAGATAAAACACAGTATTCCCCAAAGTCCATATAAGCCATAAAATCTGCCTTGTTAACTTCGCGAAGTTTCTTATAAATATCGAACTTATCTTTAGTCGTATCTACAATGAATTGCTGTGTTAAGTTAACTTCGTACACATCACCATTTTCAATCATAGTTTTTATGTCATCAAAGCTTTTCGCATATTCTTCTTTTGTTACAGTTTTTATAAGTTCAGATGTTTTATATTCCTTATCTACATATTCTGGTTTGACAAATGCTGCTTCAACATCTCTAATATCTGTATCATCCAAGTAATAAATCGTGTATTCTTGTGTATTATTGTCAAACTCTATTATTTTGAAGTAAATTCCAAAATAAGCATCGTATACTTCGGTGTTTTTTTCAGAATTTAAAACTACATTACAATTAGAACTTGTAAAATCATAAGATAAAAGTCCAACCGCTCCACCAATAAATTGATTATCATCTTCTTCAAAATAATCATCCATCAATATTTTGAGTTGATTAAGCGGATTATCACATACTTTTTTGTTCACAAAACCACTGATTTCAACGTTGTTATCCTTTGATTTTAAAACAATTTCCGGATCAAAACCGATATATGATTTGTTACCTTGATTGTAACTTCCCTTTGCACTATCTAATAAAAAAGGTAAACTCTTGTCTTTAATGTTATATAAAATATCTAGAACGGTTACATCTGATTTGATTTTTTTAGAATGAATCATTTCTTACCTCCTTTAAGAAGTTCTCAATCATTTTCAAGCCAAAATCAGTTCCCACGCTTTCAGGATGAAATTGAACAGTTTCTATCTTATTTTTCGAATCTCTAAATCCCATAATTATTCCATCAGAAGTCTTTGATGTTATAACCATATCTTCATACATTCCATTTTCAAATTTGCTATCATCAACGATTAACGAATGGTAACGCATAACCTTTACAGGATTTGGAATATCAGTAAAT
>OFLS01000474.1_pt1 | contig 12167 bp, 18 predicted proteins | sample 1540891 | NCBI WGS metagenome assembly OFLS01 (sample SAMEA4413038, study PRJEB24355) | metagenome | biome: human; feature: gut; material: faeces | place: United Kingdom | collected 2010
CTGATGCTGAAGCATGGCGTGATGATTATGAAGCAGGAAAAACTCCGGTCGAAGCATATTGTGATGAGTGGGGCGATGAATGAGCGAGATTAATTATCAGGAAGGGCATGAAACGGCAGGGCAGGCAAAACCAGTTGCATGGCGATATCGCTACGTGAAAAAAGACGTTACAGACTTTCAGGGGAAGCCGTGGGCTGGTGACTGGAAATATGTACCGACAAAAGAGGATTGTAACGACAGGCCGAACTATGAAATTCAGGCCTTATTCATCGGCCCGCCAGTCCCGGTGACATCAGAAGGACTGGTTAAAGCCGTGCGCTTTTATGAACAGGTAAAGCGTGAGAATCCGCCAGTCGAAACAGGAGCATGGAAGGATGCTGTTGACTGGGTGCTCAGAGAGGCCTGCTGCGCTGCCATTCTGGGTAAAGCCGACAATCCACCAGCATCCGGCAATCAGGTTAGCGAATTAACAATGTGGGTTAAACGACTGGTCAGTCAACTGAAAAAAGCTCAGCCGGACTGTAAATTACCGGAGAAGGCGATGGATTACCTGAAACGAAATGGACTGATAAGCGTGGAGGATGTTTTACGATGAATATTTAGACTAAAGAGTTTGTAACGCTATGTAAGTGATTTTTTCTGGTTTAGATATTTATATGTCCGGCCAAATTGAGGTGTGTTTAAATGTTATTGCACATTGATTGTAGGGGGAATAATGAAAAACGCATTGCAGTTTTTGTTTGTTGCGTTCTGGTTGTTCGCATCATGTATGCCCATCATCTTCACAGCAAGGTATATGGAAAAAATTGATGTTTTGATATTAATGTTTGGACATATAAATGCCCTTTTTTTAGGGGTGTTCATGGCGGTCATGTGCATTGAATACTGGCGGTAAATACAGCGAACGCCATTGGTTTAGTTGGATATTTACTGTGCCGGACAAAAACGGTTTGCGGGGAAATCTTAGTTAAGTAGAATAACTGCGGGTGCTTGAGGCTATCTGTCTCAGGCATGAACACCAAAAGGCAGATAGAGAAAAGCCCCAGTTAACATTACGCGTCCTGCAAGACGCTTAACATTAATCTGAGGCCATATCTATGCGACACATAGAGATTAGCCTCTTACGGACCGAAAGGTCAAGGAGAAGCAGGCTATGAAGCAGCAAAAGGCGATGTTAATCGCCCTGATCGTCATCTGTTTAACCGTCATAGTGACGGCACTGGTAACGAGGAAAGACCTCTGCGAGGTACGAATCCGAACCGGCCAGACGGAGGTCGCTGTCTTCACAGCTTACGAACCTGAGGAGTAAGAGACCCGGCGAGGGAGAAATCCCTCGCCACCTCTGATGTGGCAGGCATTCTCAACGCACCCGCACTTAACCCGCTTCGGCGGGTTTTGTTTTTTCCTGGCATTCTGGTTTACAATTCGCACGCCAGCCTGAACAACTGGCACCTGCTGCGCCAGCAGAGACAACCGATGGCGCACGATACCAAATTACACAATTCTGATAATTCAGCCGTCTTTGCCAGCAGGCGCGGACGGTGTTTTCACGCATTCAAATCTGACTGGTTCCAGCATCCCCCATGCACTGAAGAACAGGCCGAGTGGCTAATTCAGTGCTACCGCAGACACGGATACGAGATTAAGAAAGCCCTCAGCCTCGATTATCGTCACTGGATAATCTCCGTCAGGCTTCCTTACTCCGAACGACCACCGCGTCCGTCCCGCACATTCCAGCAACGCATCTGGAGGTAACGTGCGGGTATTACTTCGACCTGTTCTGGTACCGGAACTCGGGCTGGTGATCGTTAAGCCGGGCCGTGAATCCATGCCGGTATTCCACAATACCCGGGTACTGGTGGAGCCGGAACCGAAAAGCATGCGTAATCTGCCGTCCGGGGTCGTTCCTGCCGTTCGCCAGCCGCTGGCGGAGGATAAATCATTACTGCCATTTTTCAGCGACGAACGAGTGATTCGTGCTGCTGGTGGCGCTGGCGCATTGTCTGACTGGTTACTGCGCCATGTTAAATCCTGCCAGTGGCCACACGGCGATTATCACCACAGTGAAACCGTCATTCACCGTTATGGTACCGGCGCAATGGTGTTGTGCTGGCACTGCGACAACCAGCTGCGCGACCAGACCTCCGAATCACTCGGGCAACTTGCTCACCAAAACCTGTCTGCATGGATGATTGACGTCATACGCCATGCAATGAATGGCTCGCAGGAACGGGAATTATCGCTGGCTGAATTATCCTGGTGGGCGGTCCGCAATCAGGTGGCGGACGCGCTACCGGAAGCGGTATTACGTCGTTCGCTGGGGTTGCGTGCGGAAAAAATCCGCTCAATGTACCGTGAAAGCGACATCGTACCGGGAGAGCAGACCGCCACCAGCATACTGAAGCAGCGCACAAAAAATCTTGCGCCGCTGCCTCACGCCCACCAGCAAAACCCGCCACAGGAAGAGACGGTGGTCAGCATTGCCGTTGATCCTGAGTCTCCGGAATCTTTCATGAAACGACCTAAACGTCGCCGCTGGGTTAACGAGAAATACACACGCTGGGTGAAGACACAGCCGTGTGCGTGTTGTGGTAAGCCAGCCGACGATCCCCATCACCTGATTGGTCATGGTCAGGGCGGAATGGGGACAAAATCTCACGATATTTTCACGCTACCGCTGTGTCGGGAGCATCACAACGAGCTTCATGCGGATCCTCTGGCGTTCGAAGAAAAGCATGGTTCTCAGGTTGATTTAATTTTTCGTTTTCTTGATCACGCCTTTGCAACTGGCGTGCTTGGGTAAAAGAGGTGACTGATGCTCATAGATTTGGTTTTACCTTACCCGCCGACGGTGAACACTTACTGGCGACGCCGTGGCAGCACATATTTTATCTCGGAGGAGGGAAAGCGTTATCGCCGGGCTGTGGCGCTTATTGTTCGCCAGCAGCGGCTGAAATTAAGCCTGTCCGGAAGGCTGGCGATAAAGGTGATTGCAGAGCCACCGGATAAGCGTCGTCGCGACCTGGACAATATCCTGAAAGCACCGCTGGATGCGCTGACGCATGCGGGAGTGCTCATTGATGACGAGCAGTTTGATGAAATCAATATTGTACGTGGTCAGCCAGTATCTGGTGGACGGCTGGGTGTGAAGATTTACAAAATTGAGAGTGAGTGAGCGTAAATATGATATATCCGGAAATTACAGGCAAAAGCGGCGAACATTTACGCCTGAACACGCTGGAAGCAGTCTGGATCCAGGGGAAATTACGGATGTGGGGGCGGTGGTCGTATATCGGTGGGGGTAAATCCGGAAATATGTTTAACCGGTTACTGGTTTCGAAAAAGCTGACGAAAACAGCAGTTAATGAGGTTTTACGCAGAATGAAGAAATCCGGGCTGGAAAAACCGGAACTTGAGGCATTTTTTCGGGATATGACAAGAGGAAAGCAGAAGAGCTGGTTGTCACATTGTACAGACACAGAGGCGTTGATTATTGATCGCGTTATCAGTGAGGTGCTTGGGGAATATCCCGGGCTAATCAATGTTCTCCGGCAAAGGTACGAAGGACGGGGAATGAGCAAACTGAAAATGGCCGAAAGGTTAAATGCAGATCATCCTGATTGGTCGTTGGTTACGTGCAGACGCCGAATTGATCAATGGTTGGGGGTATCTGAATTTATGTTATATGCCCCCATGCGCATGGCTTTTGTTACAGAGAAAAATGTTGCAAACTGATCAATAAACTGCTTCAATCCGTATAAGCTTCGCAAAGCTGTATCGCGAGGCGAAACGCAAGTTTTTTTCGCACAAGGAAGCCACCGGAAGGTGGTTTTTTTGTGTCCGCGATATACAGTAGCGCAATAAATTCGCTGGTGGTTATTAATACCGTTCTTTCAGCTTGCTGGCTTTTTCTACAAGAGTTATTGGTGTGTCACGTTAACCGAAAAAGGGAAAAAGACATGCTAAAACAGCAGGATATGACAGAAACCGCCAGAGTGGTGTTTAATGAATTAAGCGTTACCGAACCGGCGACAGTCGGGGAGATAGCGCAGAATACTTACCTTTCACGCGAACGCTGCCAGTTAATACTGACCCAGCTGGTTATGGCGGGTCTGGCAGACTATCAGTTCGGTTGTTACAGACGCCTTCCGCAGTGAAGGCTTTTTTATTTGTGGTAAATGGGCGGCTGGTGGGTGTTAGGGGCACCCACCAGCCATCTGCTCATGCGTTGGGTTCACAAGCAAACCTCAGGCCCACTGCTTTGCGCAAAAGCAGAATGAGCCTATCAGAGACAGGCTTAATGATCCATGCTTAATACTGTAAAAATATCCAGTTGTGAGTTAATCAACGCCGACTGCCTGGAATTTATCCGGTCGTTACCCGAAAATTCTGTTGACCTGATAGTCACGGACCCGCCGTACTTTAAAGTGAAGCCTGAGGGCTGGGATAACCAGTGGAAGGGCGACGATGATTACCTGAAGTGGCTGGACCAGTGTCTGGCGCAGTTCTGGCGGGTGCTGAAACCTGCCGGAAGTCTTTACCTGTTCTGTGGTCATCGCCTGGCATCTGATATCGAAATCATGATGCGTGAACGCTTCAGTGTGCTGAACCATATTATCTGGGCGAAGCCGTCCGGATGCTGGAACGGATGCAACAAGGAAAGCCTGCGGGCGTATTTCCCCGCCACAGAGCGCATTCTGTTCGCGGAACATTATCAGGGGCCGTATCGTCCGAAAGATGCCGGGTATGAGGCGAAGGGCAGGGCACTGAAACAGCATGTGATGGCCCCGCTGATTTCTTACTTTCGTGATGCGCGCGCGGCCCTGGGGATAACGGCAAAACAGATTGCAGATGCCACAGGAAAGAAAAACATGGTGTCGCACTGGTTCAGTGCCAGTCAGTGGCAGCTACCGAACGAAAGCGATTATCTGAAATTACAGTCGCTGTTTGCCCGGGTGGCAGAAGAGAAACATCAGCGGGGAGAACTGGAAAAGTCCCATTACCAACTGGTCAGCACATACAGTGAGCTGAACCGGCAGTATACGGAACTGCAGAGTGAATATAAGCATCTGCGGCGGTATTTTGGCGTGACGGCGCAGGTGCCGTACACGGATGTGTGGACGCATAAACCGGTGCAGTACTATCCAGGGAAACATCCGTGCGAAAAACCGGCAGAAATGCTGCAGCAGATAATCAGCGCAAGTAGTCGTCCTGGTGATCTGGTTGCGGATTTTTTCATGGGGTCGGGTTCAACGGTAAAAGCGGCGATGGCACTGGGGCGTCGTGCGATTGGTGTTGAGCTGGAGACCGGACGTTTTGAGCAGACAGTCAGGGAAGTTCAGGATTTAATCGTTTGAAACGGATGAGATTGCAGAATTAATTACGCACCATTATTATTCTGCTCCCGGCCCTTTAGCTCAGTGGTGAGAGCGAGCGACTCATAATCGCCAGGTCGCTGGTTCAAATCCAGCAAGGGCCACCATCACAAACCGCCATTAGCTTATCAGGAAGAGCAGACGACACGATAACAGGGTTGTTGGTGCGGGGGGGCTGGTCCCCGATGGCGGTCCATTATCGGTATTCAGCGTTGTTAGCTCAGCCGGACAGAGCAATTGCCTTCTAAGCAATCGGTCACTGGTTCGAATCCAGTACAACGCGCCATATTCATCCTTCCAGATTCCTTCCGGCAGAGCCTTATACTGGAATATACCTGGCTCAGGATATTGTTGAAAATATTATATGTTTGTCAAAAATAAAAGTTCTGTTAAGTATTGATTGAGTGTTTGTTATACGGTCTAATGGTTTTTTCAGTATTAAATATTTATCATTCATATGGTGTGGGTAGAGTGAATATTGATGGGGCGTCGGGGTGTTTCATCCTTAGGCAGCGTATTGATATAGTCAATGCAGCACGAGCAAAGGCCTTCAGCCGTTTTACAGTTTTGTTCTGTACTCCTGATCGTCTTTCGGGAAGAGACGTTATTATTCTGAATAGTGATGCTATACAGAGGGTTTGCGATGAGTTCATGGTTGCTAATTCAGAATTATTTGCTCTTGTTCAGGAGTACAACAGAATAGCCAGGACCTGTGGTATGGATGAACTTCGGATTACTCATCTGGGGTAGATACATATCTGGATTATCACCTGTTACGGTAAAAAGTGATAGCTTACTGTTTTTGTGAATGGCATTGCAGCAGCCGGATAATGTCAGTGCTGGCTGACGGTGTGCTGGTGGCGGGTGTGGTGGTTGTTGCTTTCCCGTTGCTGAAAAAGAAAACGCCAGACTGTTAGCCGGGTATCAGTTAGCGGGAGAAATTTTTAAATACTTCACAATTCAGGCGGTTGACTGTTGTCTGGTTTGCGGGGAGTTTGTTAAAAGAAACTGGCATGGTGAATCCCCCTGTGCGGAGGGGCAATCAGCGAGTAGGTATATGGGATAATCGCGGATTCAGGTGCTGGTACTGAATTCACCGGGAGGCACCCGGCACCATGCAATGGCACATAGCGCCACTCTCCAGCCCCTCTCCGGAGGGGCTGTTTATATTGATTTTGTCAGATGTGAGTAAACTCCTTATGGACTTTGTTGTTTTAGCCCATAAGGACATATTTGCAGAGTGCAACGGTTATTAAAGCATTCATTCAATACGTTATCTGTATTTGTAGGGCATTCCTGGCTGTTTTTGATTAAATTCCAGAATGTTTTATTGAATGGTACTACGTTGTAAATGGTTACAGGTAGCACTTTGTTATTGAGCATGATACCTGTGTGAGTCAGTGTAAATATACTTTCAGGAGGTAAGAAAGCATCCGATTGATACCAGATTATTAATTTTATTTTACTCCATATGACTGAAAAAGATATTCCGCATGATGGCTGGATAACTGTATCAATCACAATCCACTTCATTTAGTTTCCTTGTTTATGCCTTGCTGGTGATGTTCTGAAAAGTATAAATGATATTTTTGATTGTAAACCATAGAGCAGAATTATTTTTCTGATGTTGTTTATTGTTTATTTAAATGCAGGGTGGTTTATATCTCGTCTTGTAGTTTATCCATGCATATCTGCTTGATGATGAGGTTTTTATTTAAGGTATGGTTTTGTGTTTTTTCTGTATTACATGTCAGGTATTTTAAAGAATCATTTTTCAGATGGTGGAAAGAACCATGGCATTTAAACACTATGATGTTGTCAGGGCGGCGTCGCCGTCAGATCTTGCGGAAAAGCTGACACATAAACTGAAAGAGGGCTGGCAGCCGTTTGGTAGTCCGGTGGCCATAACCCCTTATACCCTGATGCAGGCGATTGCAGCAGAAGGTGATGTGGTGGTCAGTGGTGCAACTGAGCCGGAGTGATACTACGTCATCGTACTGGCCCGGCATTCCAGGCCATAAAAGACGGTCTGGCAGTGGGACTAAATGCACTGACGCTGACGGATATTACCAAAAATGCAACGTATGGCGTTGAGATAGAAAGTCTGGTGCTGGAGATAAATGCACCGGCATCATCATAAAAAGTGAGCCAGTCAAATGGAAGGTATCGTTAAACTCACCGGTAGTGTCAGTGGGTCGTCTGAGACGCCTGCATGAGTTATCAGAGCCATCAGTACTTAACTGGTGGCTTTTTTATTGTTGTCAGCTTCCGGATAACGGGAGACGGGGTATGTACCAGATGGAAAAAATCACAACAGGTGTGTCATACACCACGTCAGCGGTGGGAACGGGCTACTGGTTCCTGCAGTTGCTGGACAGGGTTTCCCCGTCTCAGTGGGCGGCAATAGGCGTGCTGGGGAGTCTGCTGTTTGGGCTGCTGACATATCTGACTAACCTGTATTTCAAAATCAAAGAGGACCGGCGTAAGGCGGCGCGGGGAGAGTAAAGTGATGAATAAAAAATATGAACTGGTTGTTAAGGGGATAAATAATTACGGGGATAAGGTTACTGTTACTGTGAAGCCGGAAGGTGACGGGCAAGCGTCGCTGTTGTTGCCAGATGTGGCGATTAGTCTTGACCGTACTGAAGGTGCCACGCTGGAGTTTTACGAAGCTGAGGCGAAAAAGCAGGCGAAGCAGTTTTTCATGGATGTTGCTGCCGGGTTATGTGAAGGGGATGGTCCGTTGCCGGAAAAGCGCCCCGTAATTTTAGAGGCGCAGGATGTGTTGATAACCTACAAAGGAAAGCTACCGGGAAGAATTACTTGTTCTCTGAAGATGCCGCCGTCAACACTGCGGTCAGAAAAAGATGATGTTGAATCACGTATTGAAAAACTGGAGAGCTACGTCGTTGAGCTGAATAAGAAATGGTCGATATTGGTGCCTTCTGGCGATGAAAAGCAGTTTGCTGCGTTTGACGATTATTGTCGGAAAGTGATGAGCAGAAATCTCGCAGAGTGTTTCAGTATTCATAATGATAATTTCAGTGAGCTGGAATGGGAGTGTAACCGGCCATCCTTTGTTGTATCCGGTGATGCTGGGAAAATAACCATCTCAGAAAATGGGAAAGTAACACCTCCATCGCACCAGCACAGTGAGGAGCTCATTGAATTTGCCATTGATTACCTGAAGAACAATAAAAAGCAGGGGCTGATGAAGCGCGTTGGCCGTTGCATGGGATATCTTCAGGTAGCCGCTGAGATTGAAGCGCTGGCCAGTGGTGCTGATAAGGATGCAATTGTGCGGGAGGCTCTTCTTCGTGATTTTAATACTCCACCCTTTAAAAAAGTGCCGGCTTACTGGCTTCATCCGGGGCTGACTTATCTTAAAGTGCGTATTTAGTGGGCCAGGGACAGCGGCTGAATATTTAATATATCCATGAACACCAAAATCAAATACGGCCTGTCGGCTGCCGTTCTGGCGCTGATTGCCGCTGGTGCGCCTGCGCCTGACATTCTCGACCAGTTTCTGGATGAAAAGGAAGGCAACCACACCACAGCATACCGTGATGGTGCAGGTATCTGGACCATCTGCCGTGGTGCCATCATGGTGGATGGCAAACCTGTCGTTCCGGGCATGAAGTTGTCGAAGGAAAAATGCGACCGGGTTAACGCCATTGAGCGTGATAAGGCGCTGGCATGGGTGGAGAAAAACATCAGAGTGCCATTGAGTGAACCCCAGAAAGCGGGGATCGCGTCATTCTGTCCGTACAACATTGGCCCCGGTAAGTGTTTTCCGTCGACGTTTTATAAACGAATTAATGCAGGTGATCGCAGGGGAGCGTGTGAGGCGATTCGCTGGTGGATTAAGGACGGTGGCAGAGACTGCCGTATTCGTTCAAACAACTGCTACGGTCAGGTATCCCGTCGTGACCAGGAGAGCGCGCTGGCGTGCTGGGGTATCGACAGATAAGCAGAATATTTTGCTGAAAAATAAGGTATGGCTACGCGGGCGGATAACACGAAATCCTGCGAACTGGCGAAACGTAAGTGAATAAAAGTAAAAACCCCGTTTGTTGGCACCAAGCGGGGTTTTGTGTTTCTGACCTTGAGTAAGGCAAGGGAGAACATGGCGAAGTATAAACGAATTCTGTTGAGGTTGACTATGAAAAATGGCCTTGAACTGAAAGCGCCTGTAACTGATGACATCAGCAGAGCACTGGCTTTTGCCATTAAGTGGGTGGCGGTCGGTGTTGCTGTGTCCCCGATGCTGTATGGGCTGGCAAAACTGGTCATTGCGTTGAAATCGTGAAGGGAGGATTAAGCATGTCAGACAAACTCATAACGCTGGCGAAGATCCTCTGTGTAATTGTCGGCATTTCATTTTCACTAATGCTGGTTGCTCTTTTTCTTTCCATGGTCTGGATGATGTTGTCTTCGTCGGGGTTGCTGGGGTGAACATAAACCGAATGCTTTCCGCGTTTATCGTTATTCTGCTGGTGGCCTGTGGTGCGCTGTGGATGGCAACAGACCATTACCGTGATAACGCGATTACCTACAAAGCGCAGCGCGATAACAAAGCCAGTGAACTGAAGCTGGCGAACGCAACCATTACTGATATGCAGGTGCGCCAGCGCGATGTTGCTGCGCTCGATGCAAAATACTCGAGGGAATTAGCCGATGCGAGAGCTGAAAATGAAACTCTTCGCGCTGACGTTGCCGCTGGTCGTAAGCGCCTGCGGATCAACGCCACCTGTCCAGGCTCCGTGCGTGAAGCCCCCACCACCTCCGGCGTGGATAATGCAACCGGCCCCCAACTGGCAGACACCGTTACACGGGATTATTTCACCCTCAGAGAGCGGCTGATGACGATGCACAAGCAACTGGAAGGGGCACAGGACTATATCCGCACTCAGTGCCTGAAATAAGTTTTGTTGATGCGCCGTATCGTCGCTATATTCCCTCATTAACAGAGACCGCAGCCCGACAGGGAGACTCCTCTGCGCGAGTGTGCGGGGATAATTAAAAACGATGCACACCGGGTTTTTACCGCGTTAATGATTCGCGGGTTTATCCCGGTGCGATGGTGGAAGAAACAGGAAGCTGTATTACAGAAAGTGCTACTACTGTATCCCGATGCGATGTATGTAATGTGAGTCAGATAATGGCACAGGATGTGGTGATGTGGCAGTCTGGAACACAGGATATATTGTCAGAATAAGACCCGTAGGAATAAAAATGAAAAGACGCCTTTTACTACTTTTTCTGTTATCTGTCCTGGCAGTGGGATGCTCGCAGCAAAAAGCTGATGAGCCCCGGCAATTAGTGACGGTGTATCCACGATATCCGGAATATGCTGCAGCAAATTATATCAAGGGGCTGGTTGAGGTTAAGTTCGATATTGGTGCTGATGGGACTGTGACACGGATCGTTTTTCTCCGCTCAGAGCCTCATAATTTGTTTCGTGATGAAGTGGTGAAGGCCATGGCGAAATGGCGATTTGAAAAGAATCGCCCCTGTCAGGGAGTGAAGAGACAATTTATCTTTACGCCGTCACGTCCTTGATGCTTCCAGGTAGAGAGGGGCTGGACGCAGGAGAAAAATGAAAGAGCCAGCGGTTATATTTTTGTCATGGCTGACGAGGAATGATGGAAGAAGGCGTTGTATGCCACACAACGCCTCACTGTTCATTTCTTCTTTTTCTCTGGTGGAACCCGATGAATAAGAGTTGCACTGGTTTCCGATGAGATGGCGATATACTCGGGCAAAGTATGCTGGCAGTTTTCCAACTGGTCAAAAATACCTGCTCTCGTCTGTTGCAATGCCTGCAGCATGCGGCGGCAATGCGCCTTGCTTTTACTAACCATCTTTCCTTCCTCTATCAGTCGCTGCGTGAACTCATCATGTAATACCAGGTAAATGCGGATGTTATCGGTTTTGGCTACGCAGCATAGTACAAAACGGACAGGTGCATCCCGGGACGGGGGAGGCGTCACATGTCCCTGTGATGGTTGTTCCGGGTAATGCACTGTGTGGGGCATAAAAATGTCCGATAATTTTACTTTCTACCGCAGTTAGTTGATTCGTTGGTCCTGGTAGCACATTGGGCGAGGATTTAAATGCCAGGCAACTGAAGGATGATGTTGCAAGGGAGATAGCGAGAATATTTCTGATTTTCATTTGATGATGCCTCTGTGTGAAATGACGGTAAACGACGCACTTGTGCCGGCACATAATAGCAAGCACCATAATAGATCAGATTCGATTCTTGCTGTAAGTGATAATTATTCTCGTTTTCGGGTCCTTTCCGTCGATCCAACAGGTTACGGGGCGGCGACCTCGCGGGTTTTCGCTATTTATGAAAATTTTCTGGGGAAAATCATGTCGGTACTTCTCGAACATAACTATTTGTTTTTTCTAATATCGAATCCGTAAAAGGTCCGACATGAAAACGCCTAAAAAAGTCATTTTCGGGCACTTTCATGTCGGCCCCTGTATTTATTGTGAGACTGTTTCATGAAGGTTAATAAAAAGAAACTTGCCGAAATTTTCAACGTGGATCCGCGAACGATTGAACGCTGGCAGTCTCAGGGACTCCCTTGCGTCTCCGGAGGTGGTAAGGGCGTTGAATCTGTATTTGATACCGCCATGGCAATTCAGTGGTATGCGCAGAGGGAAGCTGATATCGAAAATGAAAAACTCCGTAAAGAGGTTGAGGATTACAGGGCTGCCAGTGAGGCAGATCTCCAGCCTGGGACTATTGAGTACGAACGCCATCGACTTACGCGTGCGCAG
>OFLS01000480.1_pt1 | contig 12047 bp, 10 predicted proteins | sample 1540891 | NCBI WGS metagenome assembly OFLS01 (sample SAMEA4413038, study PRJEB24355) | metagenome | biome: human; feature: gut; material: faeces | place: United Kingdom | collected 2010
GCGTGGAGATAGTAACAACAAAATGTTACAACGTATATACGGTACTGCTTTCTTTGATAAAAAAGAATTAAAAGCACATTTACAAATGTTAGAAGAGCGTAAAGAACGTGATCATCGTAAAATTGGTAAAGAGTTAGAATTATTCACAAATAGCCAATTAGTTGGTGCTGGTTTGCCATTATGGTTACCTAACGGTGCAACAATTAGACGTGAAATTGAACGTTACATTGTTGATAAAGAAGTGAGCATGGGGTATGACCACGTTTATACACCAGTACTTGCTAATGTTGATTTATACAAAACATCTGGTCACTGGGATCACTATCAAGAAGATATGTTCCCACCAATGCAGTTAGATGAAACTGAATCTATGGTATTACGTCCAATGAACTGTCCACATCATATGATGATTTATGCGAATAAACCACATTCATATCGTGAATTACCTATCCGTATCGCTGAGCTAGGAACGATGCATAGATATGAAGCAAGTGGTGCTGTATCAGGATTACAACGTGTTCGTGGTATGACTTTAAATGATTCACATATCTTTGTTCGACCTGATCAAATTAAAGAAGAATTCAAACGCGTTGTAAACATGATTATTGATGTGTATAAAGACTTTGGTTTCGAGGATTATAGCTTTAGATTAAGTTATAGAGACCCTGAAGATAAAGAAAAGTACTTTGATGATGATGATATGTGGAATAAAGCTGAAAATATGCTTAAAGAGGCAGCGGATGAGCTTGGCTTATCGTACGAAGAAGCGATTGGTGAAGCGGCATTCTATGGTCCGAAACTAGATGTTCAAGTTAAAACAGCGATGGGTAAAGAAGAGACATTATCAACAGCACAACTTGATTTCTTATTACCAGAACGTTTTGATTTAACTTATATTGGTCAAGATGGTGAACATCATCGTCCAGTTGTTATTCATCGTGGTGTTGTATCAACAATGGAACGATTTGTAGCATTTTTAACTGAAGAAACTAAAGGTGCATTCCCAACTTGGTTAGCGCCAAAACAAGTTCAAATCATTCCAGTTAACGTTGATTTACATTATGATTATGCGCGCCAATTACAAGATGAATTGAAATCTCAAGGCGTTCGTGTAAGTATTGATGACCGTAATGAAAAAATGGGTTATAAAATTAGAGAAGCTCAAATGCAAAAAATACCTTATCAAATCGTAGTTGGGGATAAGGAAGTTGAAAATAATCAAGTGAATGTGCGTCAATATGGATTGCAAGACCAAGAAACAGTTGAAAAAGATGAATTTATCTGGAATCTAGTTGATGAAATTCGTTTAAAAAAACATAGATAGACAGTTGTCGCAATAAAATGCTTTGAAATTTTTATTGCGTATCAAGTTTCACAGGGTTGATTATGCGTGATGAATCCTGTATATTACAAGTTAGTTAAAATATTAAATTGAGTTAGAGGTTGCATGTTTAATTAGTAACTTGTCAGAAGTATTTATGGTACATAAGTTGAACAAGTGAAAGGTAAAGATGCCGAAATAGATATAAACCATAAATTATATCTATTGGGACAGTTTTCGAATAGGAACTGTACTGTCACAGAATGTGATGTGCTACCTTATATAGATAATTGCCAAAGTGGTTGCATATCTTAAAGGTATGTAGCCACTTTTTTACTTTTAATATCACTATGTTCTGTAAAAAAGGGTATGAAAGTGAATAAAGGTTATTTATTTCTTGGCCTCTAAAACATGGAAAGGGAGCTTATATGTCAAAAGTTCAAAATGAAAGTAACAATGTTGTCAAAAGGGGACTTAAAGATCGTCATATTTCTATGATTGCGATTGGGGGTTGTATTGGTACAGGTTTATTTGTAACTTCTGGTGGAGCAATTCATGATGCAGGTGCTTTGGGTGCATTAATAGGATACGCAATTATCGGAATAATGGTATTTTTCTTAATGACGTCACTTGGCGAAATGGCTACGTATTTGCCAGTATCAGGTTCATTTAGTACATATGCTACAAGATTTGTTGATCCATCTTTAGGGTTTGCGCTTGGTTGGAACTATTGGTTTAACTGGGTAGTAACTGTAGCAGCAGATATTACGATTGCAGCACAAGTCATTCAATATTGGACACCATTGCAAGGCATACCCGCTTGGGCATGGAGTGCGTTGTTCTTAGTTATAATTTTTAGTCTGAATTCGTTATCAGTTCGCGTCTATGGTGAAAGTGAATACTGGTTGGCATTGATAAAAGTGGTTACAGTTATTGTTTTCATTGCAATTGGTTTATTAACGATTGTCGGAATCATGGGTGGTCATGTTGTAGGATTCGAAATATTTAATAAAGGTGAAGGTCCTATTCTTGGTGGCAACTTAGGAGGAAGTTTATTATCAATTCTAGGTGTATTCTTAATCGCTGGTTTCTCATTCCAAGGTACTGAGTTAATTGGTATTACGGCTGGTGAATCAGAAAATCCTGAACGTGCTGTGCCGAAAGCAATTAAACAAGTATTCTGGAGAATTTTATTATTTTACATTTTAGCCATTTTTGTTATCGGTATGTTAATTCCTTATGATAGTAGTGCATTAATGGGTGGTAGTGATAATGTAGCAACGTCTCCATTCACATTAGTGTTTAAAAATGCTGGATTTGCGTGTGCAGCATCATTTATGAATGCAGTCATTTTAACGTCTGTGTTATCAGCAGGTAACTCAGGTATGTATGCTTCAACTCGAATGCTATATTCAATGAGTAAAGATAAATTAGCGTTTGAAGCATTTGGTAAAACAAATAAAAACGGTGTGCCATATATGTCGTTACTCGTTACAGCAATCATTGTAGTGATAATTTTCGTATTACAAAGCCTTACAAAAGGTGCATACGAATATATCGTTGCAGCAAGTGGTTTAACTGGTTTTATTGCTTGGGTAGGTATAGCAGTAAGTCATTATCGATTTAGAAGAGCATTTGATAAACAAAATTATGACAAATCTAAATTAAAATATACTGCTAAATTATTCCCATTCGGACCATTATTTGCTGGCTTTTTATGTATTGTAGTAATTATTGGTCAAGATGTTGACTTTATTAAAACAGGAGATTTTAATTTTAGTCGCTTCTTAATTACGTATATGGGAATCCCAGTATTTTTAGCATTCTTTATTTATCATAAGCTTCGATATAAAACGAAAAAAATTCCATTAGAACAAGTAGATTTACGTCAAGACGTGTCAATGGATGAAATAAAAGGTTAAAATAAAAATAATTACAGTTATAGTGTTGACTTAAATGTGAATTGTTGATATGATTAACAACGTTGAATACGAAACGAACCAAGTAGAAGCACCCGCTTCTCACCTGTAGCGACGCATAAAGCAGTTGGCAGGTTAATCACATTACACATAACTGTGTATAAGGAAGAGCGGGTATTTTATACCTGCTCTTCCTTTTTGCTTGGTGCAAATTTCGTAAAAATTTTGGAGGTGTCAACCATAGCAAAAGATCAAACTCAAATCAATGACAAAATTCGTGCAAAAGAATTACGTTTAATCGGTCAAGATGGTGAACAAATTGGTGTTAAATCAAAGCGTGAAGCTTTAGAAATGGCTGAACGTGTAGATTTAGACTTAGTGGTCGTTGCACCGAATGCGAAACCACCAGTTGCAAGAATTATGGATTACGGTAAATTCAAATTCGAACAACAGAAAAAAGAAAAAGAAATGAAAAAGAAACAAAAAATTATCAATGTTAAAGAAATTCGTTTAAGTCCAACAATTGAGGAACATGATTTCCAAACTAAGTTGAAAAACGGACGTAAATTCTTAACTAAAGGCGATAAATGTAAAGTATCTATTCGTTTCAGAGGGCGTGCCATTACGCATAAGGAAATTGGTCAACGTGTGCTAGAAAAATATGCAGATGAATGCAAAGATATAGCAACAGTTGAACAAAAACCTAAAATGGACGGGCGTCAAATGTTTATCATGTTAGCGCCAACAGCTGAAAAATAATTAAAGCTATTACAGGAGGACTTATATTATGCCAAAAATGAAAACTCACCGCGGAGCAGCTAAACGTGTTAAAAGAACTGCTTCAGGTCAATTAAAACGTTCAAGAGCTTTCACATCTCACTTATTCGCAAACAAGAGCACTAAACAAAAACGTCAATTACGTAAAGCTAGATTAGTGTCTAAGAGCGATATGAAACGTGTAAAACAATTATTAGCATACAAAAAATAAGAACAAATACAGAAATCGGTAGGAATTACCTAAGGAGGAATTTTTTATGCCACGAGTTAAAGGTGGAACAGTAACAAGAGCGCGTCGTAAAAAAACGATTAAATTAGCTAAAGGTTACTTCGGTTCAAAACATACATTATACAAAGTAGCTAAGCAACAAGTAATGAAATCAGGTCAATATGCTTTCCGTGACCGTCGTCAACGTAAACGTGACTTCCGTAAATTATGGATTACACGTATCAACGCAGCAGCTCGTCAACATGAAATGAGCTACTCACGTTTAATGAACGGTTTGAAAAAAGCTGGTATCGACATTAACCGTAAAATGTTATCAGAAATCGCAATTTCTGACGAAAAAGCATTTGCTCAATTAGTAACTAAAGCTAAAGATGCTTTAAAATAATAACACTTATAAAAAAGAGATGGCATTGTCATCTCTTTTTTATTTTTTAAAAAGCAAAATGCCACATTTAATCGCTAAAATATGACATATTTGCTAAAATGCATTTAAGAGAACAAACATTAAAGTGAGGAGTTTTATACGATGTCTAAATTTGATGAACAAATCATTGTAGTACCTAGAGAAATTATTTTTAATAATGAAAAGAATACTTTCAATGGGTTTATAAATAAGAATAAGCCAGAAGGTCAAAATATTTTTGATGCGCTAAGTCAATATGAAGTTAAGCGACGCGGCGATATGGAAGAGGATCCATCATATAAACAACTCATTTCTTATTGTTTACTTGAAAATGAGCATGGCGAGATATTAGTGTATGAACGATTATCTGGCGGTGGAGAAGCTCGATTGCATGGACAATCTTCAATAGGTGTAGGCGGTCATATGAATGATGTTCCAGGAGCAGAATCTATTAACGAAGTATTGAGAGTTAATGCACAGAGAGAATTAGAAGAAGAAGTAGGTTTAAGTGAGCAAGATTCACAAAATATGGAATATATCGGTTTTATTAATGACGATAATAATGAAGTGGGCAAGGTACATATTGGTGTTGTATTTAAAATCACTGTAAGTACGAATGATGTAGAAGCTAAAGAAACAGATACTTTACGAATAAAATGGGTTGAAAAAGGCAACATAGAGTCATATGATGATTTCGAAACGTGGAGCGCATTAATCCTTCAAGATTTATAATCAAACGAGGTGACATATATGTCAGATATTATTCAGTTTCCTAACTCTTCGAAAAAGTTATATAAAGATATAAAACGTGCTGAACAAGACCAAAACTATGACCTGATGTATGAATATATTGTGCAATATGAACGTCAATTTGAACTCACTGAAGAAATAGCAATGATGAAATGCCGTATGTTATATGAGACGGGGTCATTTCTTGAATTAAGAGAAGAAACAATTGTCTTATTGAAAACTGGCATACAACAATATGATGCATTGATGATTTATTACGTGAAAAGTTTGATTGGTTTGGGACAATATTTTGAAGCGGTAGAAGTAATTCATCAAATTATTGATGAAGTCAAAGATCACAAAACAAGAATGGCATTACATCCTCTTAAAGAATTTGCTAAGTCAAAATTAATTGAAGATGAAAAACGATTGACTCAGTCATTAACTGATTTTGATACGTTATCAATGAGGGAACAGACGCACTTGATTTTGAAGTTAATAGACAATGGTCATTTTCAATTTCAAGAAACGGTATTATATATATTAAAATCTAATACGTACAGTTATAACCTCATTAGTTTAATGATTGAGTATTTAAGGTTTGCAAATTGTACACAAGAACTGACAATTGAAAAGTATGGTATGGATGTAACTTTTGTACCAGCTAATTTAAATGGGCTAGAACATACAACACTGAAAGAAAAAGTTATACCTAACGTTATGGAAACATTAAATGATGGTGCATTACATATCGCTGAAGAAGCACACCATATTATGAATAATCACTCTATCATGATTTATCCAATTGATATTGAAACTTTGTTTGAAACGAATAAATGGATTAATGCATACGAATGTTATTTCAAAAATATGTTAGGACTTAAATGTGAATTACAAAGTATCGATGCATTTAATTTTATTCAGCAATTAGATTTGAATAATAATAGTTAAATTGTTGCAAAATAATACTCAGCATTTTAATATAGTTTTGACGAAAAAAGTTGATTTACAAATATATAAACGTTGTGATTTCAATGTTTGTATAGGGAATAGACCTATGATATAATAGGGAAGTTGAAAAAATAAATTAGTTAATCATGGAGGTATATATACATGACAGCAACTTGGGAAAAAAAGGAAGGTAACGAAGGTTTATTAACTGTTACTGTTCCTGCAGAAAAAGTAAACAAAGCGTTAGATCAAGCATTCAAAAAAGTGGTTAAACAAATTAACGTACCTGGATTCCGTAAAGGTAAAGTGCCACGTCCAATTTTTGAACAACGCTTTGGTGTAGAAGCATTATATCAAGATGCTATCGACATTTTATTACCAGATGCTTATGGTGAAGCAATTGACGAAACTGATATTAAACCAGTTGCACAACCAGAAGTAAGTGTTACTCAAATTGAAAAAGGTAAAGATTTCATTTTTGAAGCAACAGTTACAGTTGAGCCAGAAGTTAAATTAGGAGACTATAAAGGTCTTGAAATTGAAAAACAAGAAACTGAATTATCTGATGATGAGTTACAAGAAGCGATTGACCACAGCTTAGGACATTTAGCTGAAATGGTAGTTAAAGAAGATGGTGTTGTTGAAAATGGCGACACAGTTAACATTGACTTTAGTGGTTCAGTTGACGGAGAAGAATTCGAAGGTGGACAAGCTGAAGGTTACGATTTAGAAATCGGTTCAGGTTCATTCATACCTGGTTTCGAAGAGCAATTAGAAGGTATGAAAGTTGACGAAGAAAAAGATGTTGTCGTAACATTCCCAGAAGAATACCATGCTGAAGAATTAGCTGGTAAAGAAGCAACTTTCAAAACAAAAGTTAACGAAATTAAATTTAAAGAAGTTCCAGAATTAACAGATGAAATTGCTAATGAATTAGATGCAGAAGCAAATACAGTAGACGAGTACAAAGAAAACTTACGTAAACGTTTAGCTGAACAAAAAGCTACAGATGCTGAAAATGTTGAAAAAGAAGAAGCGATTACAAAAGCTACTGATAATACAACAATCGATATTCCTGAAGCAATGGTTAATACTGAATTAGATCGTATGGTGTCTGAATTTGCACAAAGAATTCAACAACAAGGTTTAGATTTACAAACGTACTTCCAAATCTCAGGTCAAGATGAAACTCAATTAAGAGAGCAAATGAAAGACGATGCAGAACAACGTGTTAAAACTAACTTAACTTTAACTGCGATCGCTGAAGCTGAAAAAATCGAAGCTACTGATGAAGATATCGATAAAGAATTAGAAAAAATGAGTAAACAATTTAATATCTCAGTTGAAGATATCAAAAATACTTTAGGTAATACTGATATCATTAAAAATGATGTTCGTATCCAAAAAGTTATCGATTTATTAAGAGATAACGCAAAGTTCGTTGAAGGAACTAAAGAAGATTAATCTTCATTAAATATTAAATTACAAAAATGAGTAGCAGATGCATAGCTTATGTATCTGCTACTATTCTTTAAGCAAAAAGTTTGTATGTTAATATGTTGCATTGTAATATCCAATCTAGTATAGTCTTTAACGAATAGGGGTGTAAAAAGAATGTTTAAATTCAATGAAGATGAAGAAAATTTGAAATGCTCTTTCTGCGGAAAAGACCAAGATCAAGTAAAAAAACTTGTAGCAGGAAGTGGTGTATATATTTGTAATGAGTGTATTGAATTATGCTCAGAAATCGTCGAAGAAGAATTAGCTCAAAACACTTCTGAAGCGATGACAGAATTACCTACTCCTAAAGAAATTATGGATCATTTAAACGAATATGTTATTGGTCAAGAAAAAGCTAAAAAATCTTTAGCTGTAGCTGTTTATAACCACTATAAGCGTATTCAACAATTAGGATCAAAAGAAGATGATGTTGAATTACAAAAAAGTAACATTGCATTAATTGGGCCAACAGGTAGTGGTAAAACATTATTAGCTCAAACATTAGCCAAGACGTTGAATGTACCATTTGCAATTGCAGATGCGACAAGTTTAACTGAAGCTGGTTATGTAGGCGATGATGTTGAAAATATCTTGTTGAGATTAATTCAAGCAGCTGACTTTGACATTGATAAAGCCGAAAAAGGTATTATTTATGTAGATGAAATTGATAAAATTGCACGTAAATCTGAAAACACATCTATAACACGTGACGTTTCAGGTGAAGGTGTTCAACAAGCATTGCTTAAAATCTTAGAAGGTACGACTGCAAGTGTTCCGCCACAAGGTGGACGCAAACATCCAAACCAAGAAATGATTCAAATTGATACAACAAATATCTTATTTATTCTTGGTGGTGCCTTTGATGGTATTGAAGAAGTGATTAAGCGCCGTCTTGGTGAAAAAGTTATTGGTTTCTCAAGCAATGAAGCTGATAAATATGACGAACAAGCATTATTAGCACAAATTCGCCCAGAAGATTTGCAAGCCTATGGTTTGATTCCTGAATTTATCGGACGTGTGCCAATTGTAGCTAATTTAGAAACATTAGATGTAACTGCGTTGAAAAACATCTTAACGCAACCTAAAAATGCACTTGTGAAACAATATACTAAAATGCTGGAATTAGATGATGTGGATTTAGAGTTCACTGAAGAAGCTTTATCAGCAATTAGTGAAAAAGCAATTGAAAGAAAAACAGGTGCGCGTGGTTTACGTTCAATCATAGAAGAATCGTTAATCGATATTATGTTTGATGTGCCTTCTAACGAAAATGTAACGAAGGTAGTTATTACAGCACAAACAATTAATGAAGAAACTGAACCAGAACTATACGACGCAGAAGGCAATTTAATTAATAATAGTAAAACATCAGCTTAATCATTGATGTGTTATAAAAGTGAAAAGCTCCAATCAAAGTTGACGCTCAAATAGTTTAACTTTGATCGGAGCTTTTTTATAATGTATACCGAAAGGTTCAAATATTATATAATGGTAGAGTTGAAAGAGAATATAAAAAAGTGAGGATATAAAATGAAAGTTAATCCTAATAATATAGAATTAATCATTAGTGCAGTAAAAGAAGAACAATATCCAGAAACAGAATTGTCTGAAGTTGCACTGAGCGGTCGATCTAATGTAGGTAAGTCTACATTTATCAATAGTATGATTGGCAGAAAAAATATGGCACGTACATCACAGCAACCCGGCAAAACGCAAACGTTAAATTTTTATAATATAGATGAACAACTTATTTTTGTGGATGTTCCAGGGTATGGATATGCTAAAGTAAGTAAAACACAACGTGAAAAATTTGGGAAAATGATTGAGGAATATATAACTAAGAGAGAGAATTTGCAATTAGTTATTCAATTAGTTGATTTAAGACATGATCCAACACAAGATGATATCTTAATGTACAATTATTTGAAACATTTTGATATTCCTACTTTAGTTATATGCACTAAAGAAGACAAAATTCCAAAAGGTAAAGTTCAAAAGCATATTAAAAATATTAAGACACAATTAGATATGGACCCAGACGATACAATTGTAAGTTATTCATCAATTCAAAATAATAAACAACAACAAATATGGAATTTAATTGAACCGTATATTTCATAGTTTTTGTACGACAAAACTTATACAAAAATTTTAAAAATAATGTAAGCACGAAACTTTTAATTAGTACACAATTGATAACATTTTTCAACGTTCATCATTTTGTCAAAAACTCAAAAGTAAATTAGAAAGATTATAATTTATTTAAGCATCGTACTTAATTGGATTTTAAATTATGTTATAATATTTGTATTGTTAGTATATATGGGGGCGTTTCAAATGCATTTTATTGCAATTAGTATAAATCATCGCACAGCTGATGTTGCACTAAGAGAGCAAGTTGCTTTTAGAGATGATGCCTTACGAATTGCCCATGAAGATTTATATGAAACTAAATCTATTTTAGAAAATGTCATATTATCAACATGTAATCGAACTGAAGTATATGCTGTTGTTGATCAAATTCACACAGGTCGTTACTATATTCAACGATTTCTAGCTCGTGCATTTGGATTTGAAGTAGATGATATTAAAGCAATGTCAGAAGTAAAAGTGGGGGACGAAGCAGTAGAACATTTATTGCGTGTCACTTCTGGTTTAGATTCAATCGTACTTGGAGAAACTCAAATTTTAGGTCAAATAAGAGATGCATTTTTCTTAGCGCAAAGCACAGGTACGACAGGAACAATTTTTAATCATCTATTTAAACAGGCAATTACTTTTGCAAAAAGAGCACATAATGAAACAGATATAGCTGATAATGCTGTAAGTGTGTCTTATGCTGCGGTCGAGTTGGCGAAAAAAGTATTTGGCAAATTGAAAAGTAAGCAAGCTATCATTATTGGTGCAGGGGAAATGAGTGAATTATCACTATTAAATCTTCTTGGTTCTGGAATTACTGATATTACAGTAGTAAATAGAACAATTGAAAATGCTATGAAATTAGCAGCAAAGCATCAAGTGAAATATGATGAACTATCATCATTACCAAATTTACTTGAAAGTGCAGATATTGTGATTAGTTCAACGAGTGCACAATCTTATATCATTACAAATGAAATGATAGAAAGAATTGCAGAAAATAGAAAGCAAGATTCACTAGTATTGATTGATATTGCAGTTCCTCGAGATATTGAACCTGGTATTAGTGCCATCACAAACATCTTTAATTATGATGTCGATGACTTAAAAGGTTTAGTTGATGCAAACTTACGTGAGCGACAATTAGCGGCTGCAACAATTTCGGAACAAATTCCTGCAGAAATACATGCACACAATGAGTGGATTAGTATGTTGGGTGTTGTTCCAGTGATTAGAGCTTTACGTGAAAAAGCTATGGCAATTCAAGCAGAAACGATGGACAGTATTGATCGTAAATTGCCAGGGTTAAGCGAAAGAGAACGTAAAATTATATCTAAACATACAAAAAGTATCATCAATCAAATGTTGAAAGATCCTATTAAACAGGCCAAAGAATTAAGTAGTGATAAGAAAAGTAATGAAAAATTAGAGCTATTTCAAAATATATTTGATATCGAAGCTGAATGTCCTCATGAGCAAGCGAAGCAACAAAAAGAAAGCAAGGTCAAGGAAATTTCAGCGCGACGTATCTTTAGTTTTGAATAAGCATATTAATATGGTGATAATATGCAAGAAAACCTGTTTATTCGATTCAATGAAATTATATTATTAATATACTTAATCAGTATCATTTGCTATTTTTATGATTTTGTACAAAAAAGTCATAAGATTAGAAGTTTAGGCATATATTTATTGGGGATTGTTTGGGTTTTACAAACAATCTCTTTATCTATTTTTATTATACAAACTAGACATATTCCATTAGGGTCTATTTCAGATGTATTCTATACTTTAAGTTGGCTGATTATTTCAATCTCTTTAATTCTTAACCTTATCAAAGTTTTGAATTTCTCTGTGTTTTTCTTGAATTTAATAGGGTTAACACTTTTAGGGATGAATACATTTCAACCGACACATTATACTAATAAGGTTCAGAAAATTGCTGTTGTAGACGAGTTACTGTTAGTCCATATCGGTCTAGCTGTGTTAAGTTATGTCTTCTTTGCCTTAGCTTTTGTCAATGCATTACTGTATATCATGCAATACCGTAATTTGAAGGAAAAACGTTTTGATCAAAAA
>OFLS01000481.1_pt1 | contig 12001 bp, 9 predicted proteins | sample 1540891 | NCBI WGS metagenome assembly OFLS01 (sample SAMEA4413038, study PRJEB24355) | metagenome | biome: human; feature: gut; material: faeces | place: United Kingdom | collected 2010
ATACAGATAGCGATTCAGATGCAGGTAAACATACTCCGGCTAAACCAATGAGTACGGTTAAAGATCAGCATAAAACAGCTAAAGCATTACCAGAAACAGGTAGTGAAAATAATAATTCAAATAATGGCACATTATTCGGTGGATTATTCGCGGCATTAGGATCATTATTGTTATTCGGTCGTCGTAAAAAACAAAATAAATAATATGATTAACTTAACCAGGTCCATGTGGCCTGGTTTTTTCTGTTTAGAAATTCCCAGATATAAAACAAAAAACCTTTAAGGAATAGATACAATTTAATTTGTTACAGAAATGTAATTGTCTATGAATTAGAAAAGCTAAGATATTAATTTTAAGGGTAAATAATACTATTTTTTATGATAATTAAATAAAGATTACAAAACTCATAAAAACTTTTATTTAAACGCAAATGTTAAATAACGTTTTGCGATAAAGAAAAATAATTAAAGTATTGTGCTTTATCTAAAAATGTAATACTATATTGATATACATTTTTGTATTTAAAACAATTGTATTATTTAAAAATTTGATGAATTAGGAGTAATCTAATGCTAAACAGAGAAAATAAAACGGCAATAACAAGAAAAGGCATGGTATCCAATCGATTAAATAAATTTTCGATTAGAAAGTACACAGTGGGAACAGCATCAATTTTAGTAGGTACAACATTAATTTTTGGTCTGGGGAACCAAGAAGCAAAGGCTGCAGAAAGTACTAATAAAGAATTGAACGAAGCGACAACTTCAGCAAGTGATAATCAATCGAGTGATAAAGTTGATATGCAGCAACTAAATCAAGAAGACAATACTAAAAATGATAATCAAAAAGAAATGGTATCATCTCAAGGTAATGAAACGACTTCAAATGGGAATAAATCAATAGAAAAAGAAAGTGTACAATCTACCACTGGAAATAAAGTTGAAGTTTCAACTGCCAAATCAGATGAGCAAGCTTCACCAAAATCTACGAATGAAGATTTAAACACTAAACAAACTATAAGTAATCAAGAAGCGTTACAACCTGATTTGCAAGAGAATAAATCAGTGGTAAATGCTCAACCAACTAATGAGGAAAACAAAAAGGTAGATGCCAAAACTGAATCAACTACATTAAATGTTAAAAGTGATGCTATCAAGAGTAATGCTGAAACTCTTGTTGATAACAATAGTAATTCAAATAATGAAAATAATGCAGATATCATTTTGCCAAAAAGTACAGCACCTAAACGTTTGAATACAAGAATGCGTATAGCAGCAGTACAGCCATCATCAACAGAGGCTAAAAATGTTAATGATTTAATTACATCAAATACAACATTAACTGTCGTTGATGCAGATAAAAACAATAAAATCGTACCAGCACAAGATTATCTAGAATTAAAATCACAAATTAAAGTTGATGACAAAGTTAAATCAGGTGATTATTTCACAATAAAATACTCAGATACAGTACAAGTATATGGATTGAATCCGGAAGATATTAAAAATATTGGAGATATTAAAGATCCAAATAATGGTGAAACAATTGCGACTGCAAAACATGATACTGCAAATAATTTAATTACATATACATTTACAGATTATGTCGATAGATTTAATTCTGTACAAATGGGAATTAATTATTCAATTTATATGGATGCTGATACAATTCCTGTTAGTAAAAACGATGTTGAGTTTAATGTTACGATAGGTAATACTACAACAAAAACAACTGCTAACATTCAATATCCAGATTATGTTGTAAATGAGAAAAATTCAATTGGATCAGCGTTCACTGAAACAGTTTCACATGTTGGAAATAAAGAAAATCCAGGGTACTATAAACAAACGATTTATGTAAATCCATCGGAAAATTCTTTAACAAATGCCAAACTAAAAGTTCAAGCTTACCACTCAAGTTATCCTAATAATATCGGGCAAATAAATAAAGAGGTAACAGATATAAAAATATATCAAGTTCCTAAAGGTTATACATTAAATAAAGGATACGATGTGAATACTAAAGAGCTTACAGATGTAACAAATCAATACTTGCATAAAATTACATATGGCGACAACAATAGCGCTGTTATTGATTTTGGAAATGCAGATTCTGCTTATGTTGTAATGGTTAATACAAAATTCCAATATACAACTAGCGAAAGCCCAACACTTGTTCAAATGGTTACATTAAGTTCAGACAATAGTAAATCTGCCTCAATGGGTAATGCTTTAGGATTCACTAATAACCAAAGTGGCGGAGCTGGTCAAGAAGTATATAAAATTGGTAACTACGTATGGGAAGATACAAATAAAAACGGTGTTCAAGAATTAGGAGAAAAAGGCGTTGGCAATGTAACTGTAACTGTATTTGATAATAATACAAATACAAAAGTAGGAGAAGCAGTTACTAAAGAAGATGGGTCATACTTGATTCCAAACTTACCTAATGGAGATTACCGTGTAGAATTTTCAAACTTACCAAAAGGTTATGAAGTAACCCCTTCAAAACAAGGTAATAACGAAGAATTAGATTCAAACGGCTTATCTTCAGTTATTACAGTTAATGGCAAAGATAACTTATCTGCAGACTTAGGTATTTACAAACCTAAATACAACTTAGGTGACTATGTCTGGGAAGATACAAATAAAAATGGTATCCAAGACCAAGATGAAAAAGGTATATCTGGCGTAACGGTAACATTAAAAGATGAAAACGGTAACGTGTTAAAAACAGTTACAACAGACGCAGATGGCAAATATAAATTTACTGATTTAGATAATGGTAATTATAAAGTTGAATTTACTACACCAGAAGGCTATACACCGACTACAGTAACATCTGGTAGCGACATTGAAAAAGACTCTAATGGTTTAACAACAACAGGTGTTATTAATGGTGCTGATAACATGACATTAGATAGTGGATTCTACAAAACACCAAAATATAATTTAGGTAATTATGTATGGGAAGATACAAATAAAGATGGTAAGCAGGATTCAACTGAAAAAGGTATTTCAGGCGTAACAGTTACATTGAAAAATGAAAACGGTGAAGTTTTACAAACAACTAAAACAGATAAAGATGGTAAATATCAATTTACTGGATTAGAAAATGGAACTTATAAAGTTGAATTCGAAACACCATCAGGTTACACACCAACACAAGTAGGTTCAGGAACTGATGAAGGTATAGATTCAAATGGTACATCAACAACAGGTGTCATTAAAAATAAAGATAACGATACTATTGACTCTGGTTTCTACAAACCGACTTACAACTTAGGTGACTATGTATGGGAAGATACAAATAAAAACGGTGTTCAAGATAAAGATGAAAAGGGTATTTCAGGTGTAACAGTTACGTTAAAAGATGAAAACGACAAAGTTTTAAAAACAGTTACAACAGATGAAAATGGTAAATATCAATTCACTGATTTAAACAATGGAACTTATAAAGTTGAATTCGAGACACCATCAGGTTATACACCAACTTCAGTAACTTCTGGAAATGATACTGAAAAAGATTCTAATGGTTTAACAACAACAGGTGTCATTAAAGATGCAGATAACATGACATTAGACAGTGGTTTCTATAAAACACCAAAATATAGTTTAGGTGATTATGTTTGGTACGACAGTAATAAAGACGGCAAACAAGATTCAACTGAAAAAGGTATCAAAGATGTTAAAGTTACTTTATTAAATGGTGGTGTAAACTCTAGTTAACAGTTAATTCTTATGAAAGGAATTGATAATTATGACTGAGTTTACACCTTTTTTTGATGGTTCAAATCAATTAAATTATCTTAAATTTGTAATTTTAAGATTTCATGGTGTTTCTAAAAGAAAAATTTGTAAAATGTATAATTTTGCATATTTTCGTATATTAGAAGTTTGTGAAATGGCAAAAAAGAATGATTATCGATTTACTTATAAGGATTATAAATTTTTAAAACAATATGGTGTGTCTAATACATTTATTTGTAAGATGTATCATATTTCAATTGAAGACTTAGAATTTTTTGAGGTGATGAACCGATAGGTTTGATTAAAAATATGATAGGTCAGGAGAAGCATAGACACTCCATTATCAAAAATGCAGTGGTACGGATTTGCGGGAGTTATTCCTATTCGTGCGACCCTTTAGAAGTCGTTTAATTTTATTAAAAATTTTGTAAAGGATGGATATATTATGAAACCAGTATTGGATATTAAAAAAACTTTAGGACAATTAAACTTTTTAGGTGTAGATGAAAAATATAAATATGAAAATGGAGAGCGTACTGATAAAACTGTTTATGCATATAAATTAGCGAGTCAAGAACAAGGCGAACAAATCACTGTTAAAACGCCTAATAAAGTGGAATTAGACTATTTACAAGAATGCGAATTAGTTGAACCAGACGTTAAAATGTATGTTCAAATGTCAGGCGATTTTGGAACTATCGCATATAGCTGGAATGCAGAAGATATTAAAGTAGTTGGTTCTAATAGTGCACTTAAACAAAAATAATTAGGTGATGTAAATGGATTATTATACAGCAGATAGATTATATCGCTACACAAATAGTTCAAATTTGAGTGAACCTATTTTAAACTATGTTGCTAGTCGTATAAATTGGGGCGATAAAGTTTCATTAATGACTTTAGCTAAAGAAATACAGTCTAAATTTAATGATAGTTACGTTAAAGAAAATACGGTAAAAGGTCGGCCTAAAATTTACGCTGACCTTTGTCTATTGTGTATGAGCTTGAGTGAAGCAGGACATGGCAGAATGCTACAAGTGAATTTGGAAGATTGTATTTATATTGGCGATATTGATGTTTAACATATAGTATTAGTGATTTAACATGACCGTGTAGCTTTTAGCGTATGCAGGCGCAGAAATGCAAGCACGGAGTGCGTTAAGCATTTGGGCGGAGCCTGCGACAAATACGCGTTAAAAAAGCGAGAACGGTCATGTATCAAATCGCTTGCGATTTGATAGGAGGCATAAATAAATATGACTTTAAAAAACCAGTGTACCCCCCTTACTAATAGGGGGGTAGAGCGTACAAATAAAAGTGCTGTGGAGGCAGTTGTTGACTGGGTTCAGGTCACTTTCCATATAGCCCCTATTTCAGCAGTAATTGAGGACGTTATCGGTTTGCCTATAACGTTGTTCAAAAAACGAAATAGTGGCATTTACTTTTATAATCGCGGTTATGAATTTTCAAACATTAAATTGTATTATTCAAGTGATGATGAATCAATGGGCATTCACTTACAGTTAACTGGTACAGGTTGTAGAGAGTTTGAACATCATTTACAGCAGTTGAATAAAACTTGGCAAGATTTTTTTGACAAATGTTTATCAGTTAATGCAAATTTTACAAGAATTGATATTGCAATTGATGATTATAAAACATATTTAAAAGTGCCTTTATTAATTAAAAAGGCTGAAAAAGCTGAGTGTGTTTCACGTTTTAGAGCTGGAAGCGCAATAAACGGTTTTAATTTGTCAGACGGAAGAAGTAAAGGCGCTACTTTTTATATTGGTTCTAAACAAAGCAATTTATATTGTCGTTTTTATGAAAAGAATTATGAACAAGCGTTTAAACGTCATTGTGATGTCGAAGACATTGGGCTATGGAATCGTTATGAAATACAAATGCGAAAGGCATATGCAGTTAATTGTGCGAAAGTGTTGAGTAGAACAGATAATATAAGCGAAATTGTAAAGTCTATATTGCATAATAATTTGCGTTTTATCTCTCCTCCTAAAGATGGAAATGATAAAAATCGTAAGCGGTGGCCATTATATAGACCTTGGGCGTTATTTATTAAAGATACTGAAAAATTGAATTTAACTACTAGACCAACATTAAAGTCCATTGAGGATAATCTTGATTGGTTATGTAAACAAGTTGCTACTACTTTAGATACAGTGTTAACTGCCGAAAGTATGGCGCAATCTGAGGGGTTGCTTACAGATACTGATTTTTTAGATAAAATTTTAGCGCATTCACAATTTAATGATGAGCATACGAATAGAATTAATCATTATTTGGAGGCTTTAAAACAAAAAAAGCACTTATCAAAAGATAAGTGTTAAAAAAATAACTGGGATGTGATTTTTATTAAAAATTTCGTAAAGGATTTTAGAAAATCGTTTATGAAAATAATAAGCAAGTACATTTTAACACGATTTTCTAAAAACGGAAAGCATTTTGATATTCCTAAAGAACAACGCCGAGTAATTCCAAAATTTAAAAATCGTCGTAAGATGATTGTAATTTGTTTTTACTCATTATTAGCTATTTTGTTAATTCTTTTATTAGCTTCTTTTATTAAAGCTACAAGAGCAAATAATGACAGTAAAGAAGCAGTTAATAAAACGAATATGATTCAAAAAAAGTATGAAGATAATGCGAATACAGTTCAGTATAGTCCTAAATTAAAGTTATATGCTGATAAGTTTATTGATACGTATATGAATATCTCGAAAGATTCAAAAGAATTGGAATCTAGAGAAAAAGAATTGTTAAAATATTTTCCATCAGATTATAAAAAACCTGATGAAAAAATTTCAGATACAGAACGAAAATTGAATAGTAAAGAATTTTATAATATTAAACGTAAAGATAAACAAACAATTATACAGTATATTGTTAATTATGATGTGAATATTACTGAAAAGAAAGAAGTTAAAGTTAAGAAGAAAAAGAAAAGTGAAAAAGATAAAGATGAGTATGAAACAAAAACAGAAGAAAAGCAACGTAAAGTAAATCAAAACATTTTAATAAATATACCTATTAAGAGTGAAAATAATAAGTATGTTGTTGTTGAATATCCTTATTTTACGCCAATCCCTGATAGTCAATTGAATAAAGCTAAAATGGTTGAGGATAATTTGAAAGACAATAAACGGGAAGACAATCCGAAAGCAAAAGCTTTTATTGAAGATTTCTTTAATAAATATGCTTCTAGTAAGTCTGATGATATGGCCTATTTAATGGATAACCCTGAGGGCTTAGAAGGAACTAGAGAAGTTTCTCAGATAAGAGAAATTAGGTTATATCCAAAAGGCGATGATTATGTTGCTAAAGTTGAAATTTTGATGAAAGATAAAGATTCTCCTTTGGAGAATTTGGAGCATTACACATTAGATATAACAAAAAAAGATGGTAAATATTACGTTAAAAATATGACTAATTCTATTGGAGGTTAATGTTATGAGTGGTTTATTTAATTTTTTTGTTTTAGGTGCTGACCGTCCATCACTTGGTGGAGTTGGTGACTGGATAAGTAATGAAGTAGGTACGGGTATTGGTTTAGTAGTATTGGTTGTTGGTATTGTAAAATGGGCTAGTGGTAAATATGGGCATATGGTTATATTATTTGTTGTTGGTGGCTTTTTATTCTTAGTTTCTAAAGGTCCTGAACAGGTATTTAATGCGATTGCAGGTGTTTGGAAAATGATTTTTGGCGGTTGAGGTGATTCCATTTGGATAAAAAAGCTTATAATTTAAAGCGAACTTTTGAACAACCGATAGTTATGTATGAATTTACAGATAAGTTTCGTATTAATAAGGGTTTTCGTTTAGATTTTTGGGCTACATTTTTGATTGTGTGGTTTATATTATTTTTGTTATTTTGGTATTTATTACAGCCTGTAATTATGTCGATTGGTGGACTTATGTTTATTTACTTTACGGTTGCACCTTATTACATAACGAAATATATTGTTAAGTTAAAACAAGATGGAAAGAAATTATTTTTCTTCTTATGGGATTTTGTAATATTTGTTTTTAATGTGCAGTTAAGAAAAGTTAAATTAAGTTATGATGAAGAAGTAGAATATCATGATAAAAAAATAACATTTAAATAGCCCCTATTGGGGTTATTTTTATTGGAGGGATGACATGAATTTAAAAGCACCGTATGCAGGTTTAAGAGATAATTTGTTATTAACGAAAACTGGCGAAGTTTGGGCGTATTATCGTGTTCGTTCTGAGTCTATATCAACAGCAAATTATGATGCAAAAGAAGAATCAAAAAAGCGTATGCGTTATTTTTTAGAGTCGATTAAAGGTTATCAAGATTTTCATTTTGAAATGTATGACCATGATTTAGATTTGCGAAATAAATTTAAAGAAATTAGTAAAGATTTTGATGATGAAGCTTTTAATGTAGCTGAATATTATTCAAAAGAAACTATTGACGTATTAGAACAAGAATTACAAATGATTACGCATAATTCTTTTGTTATGGGTGTTAAAATACGTGAATTAGCTGACGATGCAGTTACACTTAAAGAGATTTTAAAAAGTACATTATCAGATACGGCTGAGCGTATTGTTTCGAATTTTGGTTTTGATGTGAATTTAGACGATAAAATTTTAGATAAGTATAAAACATTTGAACGAGATTTGGCTGATAGTTTTCTAGGTATTGGAGGCGAACGTTTAACTGAGAATGAGCTGGCTTATATTATTCGGAAGCCATTTATATCAAATGCAACACATGACGTACAGGAAGAATCTTCAAGACGAGCTATTACAGATATTTATAATGCAGTAATTGACCCTACTCGTTTGAGTGTTTTAGAAGTTGAAAATGATAATGAAAAATTTTACTCAACAACAGTTGTTGTTGATGATTTTCCGTTAGATATGGAATATACACATTTATTTGAGAAAGCTCAAAATATGCCTTTTCCGGTTGAATGTCATGTAAAAGCAAAAATTATTAATAATGAAAAAGTTAAGAAAAAATTTGACCGTGCGAAAATAAATCATAAACAACAAGCAAAAGAAAAGCAAGATACTGGCGATAGTGCTTCGGAAGATGTTCAAGATAATTTGTTTGTATTGAATCAAATGGAACGAGAAGTGACTGGCTCAGGTGTATTTATTGAGTGGGTATTTATGTTTGTAATTAAAAGTGATGATTATAGAGACTGTAAACGTAAAGCAAAGCGTTTGATGAAACGATTAAAGGAAACTCAAATATATGCAGTTAATCCATTAGCTGACCAGTTACAATTGTTTTATCAGTGTTTACATGGTAATGATTTATTTATTAATAAGTATTGGTTACAAAGAACTACGGCAACAGGTATAGCAGAAAATTTATTTGGTGTGTCTCAAAGTTTGGGAACAAAAACAGGTTTTTATATAGGGCGTATTGATAAATTTATTCGTTCTGTTTCACGTGAGGAAGCTGTTGCAAGTTCAAGGGATATAATTTTATTTAGTTTATTGTTGGCTGCAAAAGGTATTAAAGGGGCTGTCAGTGATAGTCCGCATGTTTTAATTACTGGTCAAACTGGTAAAGGTAAATCATTTTTAGCAAAATTATTATGGATTTATACATCATTTTTTAAAGGTCAAATGTTGTACTGGGATCCAAAATCTGAGTTTGCAGAATGGTTTGACAGAGTAACAGAAAGTAAGGAAATGCAAGAAAAGTATCCCCTATTTATTAATCATTTAAAAACATTTAAATATGTAACATTGAATTATGAAGATTCAACCAAATATGGTTGTCTAGACCCTATTGTATTTTTAGATGGTATTGAAGCTAATGAGATGTTGAAATCAGTGTTTGATGAAATTAAATCTTTTGAAAATTATCATCATATTGAAACGGCAATTTATCAAGCTATTTCTGATACGGTTGAAGAACGTGAAAATGGTAAAAAAGTTGGTTCATTAAATGTAATTGAAAAATTACAGAATAATGAAGATGAGCATGTAAAAAATGCAGGCGATTTATTATTTGAAAAAACGCAAAACAATATTTTAAAACTTGTTTTTAGTGATGGTACGAATCCAGCTTTAAATATTCAAGAAAAAGCAACTATTTTACAGGTTAAAGGTTTAGATATGCCTAAAGCAGATGATGATACATCAAGTTATTCAACAAGTGAGAAAAATGGGATTACATTAATGTTATTAATTGGTAAGTTTTTAGAGAAATTCGGTTCTCGTAGAGATGTTCAAACGACTATATTTATTGATGAGGGTTGGGCTTTTAGTGCTTCAAGACAAGGTAAAAAAGTTGGTAAGCGTATAAAAAGAACGGGACGTTCTGAGAATAATTCACTTGTATTTATTACACAATCGGTAAAAGATAAAGCAGATGATGATGGTGGTAACTTTGGTTGTCATTTTGCATTTGATGAAAAAGATGAACGTGAGGATATTTTAAAATCTTTAGGCTTAGAATATTCAAAAGAATCTCCTGAAAATATGGAAATGTTGAAAGATTTGAAGAAAGGTCAATGTATATTTAGTGATTTTTATGGACGTGTTGGAAAAATGGTTGTACATTGTCCATTTGAGGAAATGACTGAAGCATTTAGAACACAAGAAGATTCTGCAAGCTCTAAAGCTGAAGAAAAATTTGCGATGTAATTTTTAGCACATACAAAATTGTATGTGCTTTTTATTTTAAAGGAGTGGATTTGATGGCAATGAATGAAATTGCTTTATTTAAAGGCGTACGTATACAGCCTTATCAGAAGTATATTGATTTTATGTTTGCAGGTGTATTAGCATTTATTTTTTTGGTATATCGTATATACATTTTGTTTATTGATTATAAATCAGTTAATAAAAAATTGGATATATTGACGTTGTTTGCATATTTTAAACCGCATTTATTGTATTTATTAATTGGTACAGCAATTATATTTGTTATATGTAAGCTTATCGCTCAGCTTTTAATTCGTTTTAAAACAAAAGATTTAGCTGAAATGATTGAAACACAAGGTTTTCATAATCGTACAGTAATCAAGAAAACAACCGAGTATATCCCTATTGATTATAAACAAACTGAATATGACTATTATCCAACGATGTTTTATAAACGTGGTAAAAAAACTTTTGTTATTCATATTAAAAAAGACGGTTCGAGGTTTCAAGATAACTATTTAGAGTTAGAAACGATTATTGAACCAATGTTTAATTCTGAATTAGTAGAAAAAAAGCATATTGGTCGTTATTTGAGATATGAATTTATGCCACTTAAATATAAAAAGCGTATTGTTATGAATGGCGAACAAGAATCAAATACAATTTTTTATGATACAAAAATTGCTATTACGCATCAAATTACTTGGGATTTTGTGAAAGCACCTCATGGATTGGTTACAGGTATAACCGGAGGTGGTAAAACATATTTTTTATTTTATGTGATTCGTGAGTTATTCCGTAGACATTCAGAAGTACGTTTATTAGACCCAAAAGTTTCAGATTTGAGCTTTATGAAGCGCGTTATTGGTGATGATAAAGTTGCAGATACTAAAGGTCAAATATTAAAACAATTGAGAGAAGCTAATAATGAAATGGAAGAGCGTTTTAGATTAATGAATGATAGTTCGGATTATAAAATCGGAAATGATTTCCGTAATTTTGATATGCGCCCCTATTTCATTATTTTTGATGAGGTAACGGCTTTTACTTCAACTTTAGATAAAAAAGAATTACAAGAAATGAATGATTATTTAATTAATATTATTATGAAAGGTCGTCAAGCTGGTGTATTTATGTTTTTAACAGCACAAAGACCAGATGCAGATGTGATTAAAGGTAATGTGCGTGACCAATTAGGGTTACGTGTGTCTTTAGGTAATTTGTCAAATGATGGTTATCGTATGACCTTTGGTCAAACTGATAAAGAATTTCAAACGATTCATGATAGTGATATCGGCCGAGGTTATATATCTATACTTGGACAATATAATGAACCAATTTTATTTGATGCACCTTTAATGGAACAATATGATTTTGTGGAAGATGTGAAACAAATATTAAATAAGGAGTGATTTGATGAAGCATAAAAGTGTGTATCTTTTATGCTTTTTAATTTTGCCTATTCTGCTTTTAACATCTGTGAGTGCTTACGCTGTTTCTAATCCAGTTGGAGAGCCCTCACATGCAGTTAAGCCAAAAATTGAAAAGTATGATTTATCACATTATCGTTCAATATATAGTGAAAAAGGCGACTGGAA
>OFLS01000482.1_pt1 | contig 11957 bp, 9 predicted proteins | sample 1540891 | NCBI WGS metagenome assembly OFLS01 (sample SAMEA4413038, study PRJEB24355) | metagenome | biome: human; feature: gut; material: faeces | place: United Kingdom | collected 2010
GTGGTTCTTACACATTAGCCACAGCTAATGTGTACTTAAAAATAGGAATACATGAGTAAAACTCATGCATAAGAAATACTAATTTCTATAGAAAAAGTATTTCTTTATCGTCGTCCCACCCCAACTCGCACATTATTGTAAGCTGACTTTTCGTCAGCTTCTGTGTTGGGGCCCAAAAAGCTTGTTACAAGCGCATTTTCGTTCAGTCAACTACTGCCAATATAACTTTGTAGAGCATATTACATTGATTTACATTGTCCCTTTTATTTATTCTTTTCAAATACTATCCCCATAGCTTTGATTTAACGCTTTTTCTCAATAACAAAACGAATATAGTAGAACATGAAAACGATAATCATGCTGAGCGATAAAGATTTAAATAATAGATTGACCCACGTTCCCTCAGTCGTATATCCATATGTAATCGTTGTGTTAATGATGAATGCTATAAAGATGATTGATAGTCTTAGCATATCATCACTCCTTTTAAGTTATTTTAGATATACGGGGGCGCTTTTGCAATCACTATTTTGATTAGTATGCATTTTCCATAAATCTTTCAACTTCTTCAGAGATAATTAAGAAGCATCTATCTGGTACTAATGATCCAGACAGATGCTTCTTTTTTATCAATATTTTATTGTTATCTCATTAATTATTTTTAACCATATCTTCAGCTGTGCCAAAGATTTTACGTTTAATTGCTTCGCCAGTTGGTGTGCCTGCTAGTCCACCCAATCCAGTTTCACGTAATGATGCAGGAAGGTTACGACCAACCTTATCCATTGCTTCAATAACTTCATCAACAGGGATTCTACTTTCAATACCTGCTAATGCTAAATCTGCTGAAATTAAAGCGTTACTCGAACCAATTGCATTTCTCATAACACAAGGAATTTCAACAAGTCCGGCTACTGGATCACAAACTAAACCTAATAAATTACTTATCGCTAATGCCATAGCGTGCCCGGATGCTTCTGGTGATCCTCCGAATATAGCTACTGCTGCAGCTGCGGCCATTGCAGATGCTGAACCAACTTCAGCTTGGCAGCCACCTGTTGCACCAGCTACACTTGCATTGTTTGCTACGACACGCCCAAACAATGCTGAAGTGAATAAGAAATCAATCATTTGCTCTTCTGTTAAATCATGTGTTTTTTCTAATTTAAAAAGTGCACCGGGAATGGTACCCGAGGAACCAGCTGTTGGCGTTGCACAAATAATACCCATCGCAGCATTGACTTCATTTGTTGCAATGGCACCTTTGACTGCGTCAATCATTTCATATCCAGACAAAGCATGATGTGTTTCATTATAATCACGTAGTTTAGCAGCATCATGACCAGTGTAGCCCGTTACACTTTCAACCCCATCACCTGTCGTCCCTTTGATTACTGCGTCTCGCATGACATCTAAATTTTGTTTCATTTGCGCTCGCACTTCATCACGTGATTTACCGCTTAATTCCATTTCTTCTTTAACCATGATATCCGCAAATGACATATTATTTTCTACGGCATAATCTATAGTCTCTCTAATTGAATCAAACATGTTTATTCCCCCTCTAATTTATATAGGAAACGTTTACGTCACTGTATTTCTCTTTAATTGTATTTAATGTTGATTCTGAGATTGCTTTATTTAATGGTATTACAACCAAGCATTTATCTTCATCTATCTTAATAAATTCATCTTTACAGTCTAATTTCATATCGTTGATATCATTGATGAAATGATTTACTTGTGCTTTAGTCATATTTCCGTCAACAACTAAAATTGGTAATCCATGATTTAAATCTACTTCTAGTCCATTTATATGAATACCTTTAATTTTAATTGTACCACCACCGATTGAAATACCGATAATTTCAATGTAGCGACCATCATTACGAGATGATTTGATATAAGCACAGTTTGGATGTTGACCAATACTATCGCCTTCTTCTTCGATGATATCTATTTTAATACCATCATCAGCTGCAATTTCTAATGAAGATTTAATTCGGTTATCAAATGTTGAATATCCCATTGCTCCACCCACAATAGCGACATCTGTACCATGTCCTTGGTGTGTTTGAGCAAATGATTCATAATAATGTATTTCAATATTTTTAGGAATATCTCCCAATATTGCGCGTGCTGAATTCCCAATCTTTACTGCACCAGCCGTATGAGAACTTGAAGGGCCCATCATAACTGGTCCGATAATATCGAAAGCACTTTGATAATCATAGCTCTTTGCCATAATTAAACACTCTCCTTAATATGATTCTTTTTGCTCGGCATTTTAAAGTTGATATTCATTAAATTAAACTTATTAATTAGTGTTCCAATAATATAGGCTAAGACAATGCTGACAATAATCACTGTTGCGATTGTTACAATTGATGTCACTGCATTATTAAAGCCAAACAATACGATGGCGCCTGCAATTGGTGTTGCCATACCTTTGACACCTATTACTAGTCCGCTAAATGTCACGATACATGCGTTGACGACCCCAATCAGTGCATTTGTACCATATAGTTGTACTGGATATTGCGCTATTAAATCAATTTGCGTCAATGGCTCAATACAAACTGCAAATGCTTTTGACGGTCCACCAATGTTTAATTTTCGGAATAAAATAAGGTTAACAAATGAGCTACCTGTACATGTTAGTGCTCCAATAGCCATAGGAACACCTGTCAGTCCTAATAAACTTGTTAATACCATTGAACTTAGCGGTGTCATACCTGTAACAGGAATCACTAGTCCTAAAATGACCGCTAATGCATATGGATTGTTATCACCTACCGCAGTGACAGCACTACCTATTTGTTTTAATGTTGCTAGCACACCAGGTGTAATGATTGATGCAAGTCCGAAAGCAATTGCTGGTGCAAATAAGATCACCACAATTAAGTCCAAGCCTTCTGGAACTTTCTTTTCAATCCATTTAATTAAAAAAGCTACGCCATAAGCTGCGATGAATGCTGGTAATAATTTAAAGTCATGTAATACTAAACCAACAATGACCGCAAATACTGGTGCAACGCCTAAGTTTAAGCACGTTAGAATACCTACTGCGATACCGCTTAAACTTCCTGCTAAATCCCCAATATCTTGTAGAAATTTAATATCAAATACGCCACCAATAGCATAACTTAAGAATGCTTGTGGTAGAAATGTCGCACAAGCTGCACCGGATAATGCTTGTAGTCCTTGTTTACCGTACGGTGCATACTTTAAAAATAGCGTCATGATCACTAAAACCAAGACTAATGTGCCTACACCTAACAGAATATCCATTTCCCAAAAACCTCTCTCTATGTTTATTTTATTTTCAGACCATAAACATCGTACACCCTTAAGAAAACGTTTTCAACTTTTATCTGTTATCAAATCAAATATTTAAGTGAAATATTTCATATTTGTGAAAGATTTTTAAAATGGATTGTTTCAAAAACTACTTATGTTGTCGTTAATATTTACTAATTAACTTTTTACTCTATATTTCAAACAGTTGTGTGACAGTTTTTTGATAACTTTTTTACATCTGAAAGTAAGTAATATTTCTAAAAACTTTTAATATTTATACACTTTATCTTTCGAGCTATTTATTTTTTGTTTTGTGCTGTGTTTATAAAACCGCACACTATATTCAAAAATAACTTATTACACATATATTTGCAATAAGATAATTAAAGTAGGATATTATTTTTAGTTTTCTGATAGGAATGATGATAGTCTATAGGTTGAATCTTTACTTTTTTTTAAAGCTAAATTTACATCAACTTAACAATGGTTGGTTATACTGAAGATGAAAATATTTAGTATAACTTAGTGGAGGCGATAAAGGTGCAATTGAGTCATTCCGTTAAAGTTGCAATTTCTATCTATTTAGCACTTATCTTTATAACGTTCACTTCTTATTTAGTCATTATTTTATATACGAGTATGACTGGACATGATGTATCACATTTCGTGTTAGATAGTCAGCATTCTCATCATGGATCTCTTACGCAAAAACATTTGAGTCTTCCTGAAATCTCATTTAAATAGTTTATCCTCTGTGTTTCAACATTCATTTCCCATATCGATTCATTTATCTATCATCTAGACCACTACATCTTAGATGATTTTTTTACTTTCTCATTTCACTCTTTCTTAAAAGTCGATATAATGAATTAAATCATTATCATACACCGACATATTTTATGTTGTTGGTGTTAAGTTTTAAAGGGGTGAGATACTTGGCGAATAATCATTCAGCTTTGCGTTTAAAAGGAATTATACTTGCCATTGTCGGTGCTTGTTTATGGGGATTAGGTGGTACTGTTTCTGATTTCTTGTTCAAATATAAGAATATTAATGTCGATTGGTACGTCACTGCTCGACTTGTAGTCAGTGGTGTTTTCTTACTTATTATGTACAAAATGATGCAACCCAAACGTTCAATATTTAGCGTATTCCAAGATCGACGTATGTTAGGCAAATTACTTATCTTCAGTATACTGGGCATGTTAGTAGTACAATATGCTTATATGGCATCTATTAATACAGGTAATGCTGCGATTGCAACATTACTACAATACATTGCGCCAGTTTATATTATTATTTGGTTTGTCATAAGAGGCGTTGCAAAACTAACATTATTTGATGTGCTTGCTATTATCATGACACTATTAGGAACATTTTTATTATTAACAAATGGTTCATTTTCTAATTTAGTCGTCAATCCTGCAAGTTTATTCTGGGGTATTTTAGCTGGTGTAGCACTCGCTTTTTACACAATTTATCCTTCAGACCTACTTAACCGCTTCGGTTCGATTCTAATTGTCGGGTGGGCAATGCTTATTTCTGGTGTTGCGATGAATTTACGCCATCCAATTTGGCACATTGATATCACTAAATGGGACATATCAATTATATTATTTTTAATCTTTGGTATTATCGGTGGTACCGCACTCGCATTTTATTTCTTTATCGACAGTTTACAATACATATCAGCGAAAGAAACAACATTATTCGGAACTGTTGAACCTGTCGTAGCCGTTATCGCAAGCAGTCTATGGTTACATGTGGCATTCAAACCATTTCAAATCGTAGGCATCATTCTTATTATGATTTTAATTTTATTACTATCACTTAAAAGACAACCTGAAACATTAGATGAATAAGAAAACTCTGATAATCACTTTAGCAAGTAACTATTATTTAACAACGTAGTTACCTTATAGGTGATATCAGAGTTTTTTATTTTAGTTAATAATATTTTTCACTTGGTATAAAAAGCGTCGTCGCTCTGGTATCGGAAATACTGGATAAATATGGAATTGGTAATATCCAGGTATAAAGTCATGTTCGATACCTTTCGCACTCAACAATTGCGATAAGTTCAAAGCATCTGGGTACAGTACTTCTTTTGTACCAACAGTTAATGTAATACGACCTAAACCATCTAAGTCACCATTAATTGGTGATACTTTGTAGTTATCTAAAGGTGTGTCCCCTGCCCATTGTTCAGCTAAGAACACACTGCCATCCACACCTACCATTGGGTCTTTCTTTAAGTAGTCAGGAATTTCAGGATGCTGCATCGTTGCATCTAAAACTGGTGAAATTAATACAATATGTCCTGGTTGCACAATATGTTTTTCTTTTAACAATTGAGCAAATGATAAAGCAATTTGACCGCCCGCAGAGTCACCCATTACAACGATTTGTTTAGAATCTGCTACTTGATTCAATAAATCATGGTACAACTTTTCAAAAAGCACATACGTCGCTTGATAATCTTGATGCGGAATCTTCGGATATACTGGCATGATGACTTTAGCATTGAGTGTTTCTGCAAGTTCATCAATAAATTCGAAATGAATTTTGAGTGGGTCTTGGAACCATGCGCCTCCATGTGCATATAATACAACGCGTTGATGCTTATCTTGTTTATCGTTAACGGTATAAACGGTTGAACCGAAGTGCTTATCCACTTTTACTGGCATCTTAAACTGATAATTGGTTCCCTCATATTCGCCTGCTGTCTGTGGCGCCATTTTTTCTAATGCTTTCATCGCTTCTTCTTTATACATAAAACGACGCTTAGCTCTAGATAATCGTATACCTTGTTCTAACATATAACTTTTCACACTGCGTTTTTCTTTAATTCTAATATGTGCGTATGCTGCAACTAAAAATCCAAACGCAAGTGTAGACCATTTTTTACGCATTTGTCGTCACTCCTCTTTGATGATTTCTACTATAGTTCTACTGTACCATGCTGATTCTAATTACTACCAATATTTACTGGGAAATAAGTTATGATGTCTACATAATCTTAGCAATGCTAATCATTTGCGATATTAATGCTCATCGACATCGTTATTTACACTATCATTCATTTGCTTAAGATGATGTTCAAAACGTTGCATATCGATAAAACGCCCTTGACGATGCATTTCTTTTCCATTCATAAAAATTAAATCCACAGGTACAGTGAAAATATTTAATTCTCCAGCAATAGCTTCCACCTGACTTTGATTAATCACAGCTAATGGCACATTGGGATATGATTGCATCAAGTCTTCAATTTGTGGTAAAACGGCATGACACACGCTACACTGATCGCGCATGACATGTACAACTGCTAACGGATATTGATGAATAAATTCACGGAATGCTTCGACACTATTTAATTGCTTAACCATTTCGAACACCTTCTTACTTTTTATATTTTAAAATGAAGTCATTATTTTGTTGCTAAAATGTCTTGAAACACTTGTGGCACAGAGGTTATCTTCTTATCACTCAATCTGTAAAAACCGCCTGTCTGTGTACCAATACAATGCACGCCATGTGCGGACACAATTTCAAACTGAAACACCCATTTCATCTTGCTTGCTTTAACTAAGTAAATACGACCTACTGGTTTGTCATGTATTGTGACAGGTACTTTATACTCTGCTTCCGTTTTCATAAGTATAGGTGAAATGCCTTGATTGATCATTGTTGAGTAATTCATGTGCTGATTAATAAACGCTGTTCTCAAATCTTCGAACCATCTAATATAAACGATATTACTAACGACACCCATCGCATCAATGTCGTAACCATTCACTTCGATTTCTTTCTCTGCAACTAATAGACCTTCTGTTGTCATAATGACAAATCTCCTTATCTTACAAATAGATTTAAAATCATGTTAATTTATTTTTATTACTTTCATGATAAAAATACAAGCAATTGAACTTTATTACGGAAAATCAAACTTTTCAATGAGACTATTAATTTGGCTAGTCGCGAAGATGCATTTTTCTAAAATGTGACAAAAACATAAGCAATGTTTTCTATATCTAACACTAATATTTAACTTATTATCATCAACACACCTGCTATACATCATTGCGCACTAAAAAGGCAGTAGCTTCATTTTAAGCTACTGCCTTTTGTAACGTATTCTCTTTCAACTCGCTACTTCGCATACGCACTACGAATGACTAAAAGTTCATTCATTTGATATGCTGTTTCATTTTTAATCATTATTTGACTGTCATAATTAGCTTACCTGGATCAGCATCTTGTACATCTTCAATGACAAGTTCTTTATTTTCAAGATTTGTAATAATCATTGGTGTAACGATGCTTGGTGCGTGTGCTTTCAAGTATGCTAAATTCACTTTCATTAATGGTTGACCTTGTGTTACTTTTTCATCAACGTTAATCAGACTTTCGAATCCTTCACCATTCAGTTTCACTGTATCGATACCAATATGAATAAGTACTTCGACGCCACTTTCAGATTCTAATCCTATCGCATGTTTCGTAGGGAAGATTGTTTTCACTGTACCATCAAACGGTGCTACAATTTCACCTTTTTCAGGGATAAAGCCAACACCATCACCCATCATTTTACCAGCGAATACTTGATCAGGTACTTCTGATAATGGAATGATTTGACCGATACCTGGTGCATAGATGTCTGTTGTTCCAAGTGCTTCTACGTGAACTGGTTCATCTGACATTTCTTCAGTCACTGTCGTTTCACTTGGTTTCGTAATTTCACCACTCATAATCTTGGCCATATCATGTTTAATTTGATCTGATTTTGGACCAAAGATAGCTTGCATATTGTTTCCAACTTCTAATACACCTGATGCGCCTAAAGCTTTAATACCTGCTACATCTACTTTTGATTTATCAACCACTTCTACGCGCAGACGTGTAATACATGCATCTAAATGTTTAATGTTTTCTTTTCCACCCATTGCATCTAAGACATCAAATGGTAATTTTGCGACACTAGAGTTACGAATTTCAGTTTCTTCATCTTCACGACCTGGTGTTTTCAATTTAAACTTACGAATTGCAAAGTCGAATAAGAAGTAATACACGATAGCATATACAATACCGACTGGAATAACTAATAATGCGTGTGAACGATCCCAGTTTAATAAACCATATAAAATATAATCTATGAAACCACCTGAGAATGTCATACCAATTTTAACGCCTAATAAATGCATTACTAAGAATGATGTACCAGCTAATAATACGTGAATTCCATAAAGTACTGGTGCTACAAATAAGAATGAAAATTCTAATGGCTCAGTGATACCAGTTAAAAATGCAGTTAATCCTGCTGATAACATTAAACCACCCACGACTTTTTTACGTTCTGGTCGTGCATTTTTATAAATAGCAAATGCCGCCGCTGGTAAACCAAACATCATAAATGGATATTTACCAGTAGTAAATGCACCAGCAGTAAATGGTACGCCATCTTTCAATTGTGCCATCCAAATACGTTGGTCACCACGAACCAATTCACCTGCGTGATTTGTATAACTTCCGAATTCAAACCAGAACGGTGAATAGAAAATATGATGTAAACCAAATGGAATTAATGAGCGTTCAATAATACCGAATATAAACGTTGTTAATGTTAAATTTTTATTTAATAAGAAATTCGATAAACTATTTAATCCATCTTGAATTGGTGGCCACGCAAAGCTTAAAAGCACACCTGTTGCGATTGCTACGACCGATGTCACAATCGGTACAAATCGTTTACCTGCAAAGAATCCTAAAAATGGTGGTAGTGTAATATTATAAAATTTGTTGTAACACCATGCGGCTAATGCACCCATGATAATACCGCCAAACACACCCGTTTGTAACGTTGGAATACCTAATACTAAGGCATGTGCTGGTTCTTTCGCTGCTTGACTTAATTCTTTTGCCCCTTTGGCATATGAGAAAATGTCATCAATTGTAATGTGCAACACTTTCCCCATTGTTGCATTCATAATTAAGTAACCTACTAACGCTGCTAATGCTGCAACACCGTCTCCTCCTGCTAATCCAAGTGCTGTACCAACTGCAAATAATAATGGCAAGTTATCAAATACAACTTGTCCTGCTGCTTCCATGACCGACGAAATCATTACAATGATATCGTTTTTTAACCATGGTGCAATTTCTACTAATTGTTCGTTGTGCATTGCGTTACCAAACGCTAATAAAATACCAGCTGCTGGTAAAATCGCAACAGGTAACATTAATGCTTTACCGATACGTTGCAATTGTCCAAACAATTTCTTAAACATATAAACATCCCCTATCTCAATTTCCGCTTCCATGTACAAAAAAGCAGGCATGAACAAACAAGACTATTCTCATAGTACGGTTGTTTGCTCATGCCTGCATTACCAGTGACACGCAAGTGATATGTAATTCATAGCTATTATACATATTTGTAAAAGCGTTTTCAACAACTTTTTCACAATTTTATCATCAATTCAGTACAATCATTTGTGATAAATAAACAAAACGGCAATTCCCATTTTGTTGAAATAGAAATTACCGTTTTTATAGTTCAATTCAATTGTGATAACCTTTCAATCAGTTATAAGAAACGTTTTGCTGCAACTGAAATAGGTGGAATTTGATCTAAATCTAAATGTTTATCTTCAGTAATAGATCTAAATGCCCATTTACCATAACCAAGCGCTTCTTCATTTACAATTTTACCTGGTAATGGCGCAGCATTTGGATCAACATAAACATCTACAATTGTTGGTACATCTTGTGCTAGTGCCTCTTCTACAATAGCATCTACTTCGCTCGCACTTTTAATTGTATAACCTTTACCACCTGCTGCTTCAGCAAATTTGGCATGATCCATATCAGAGAAATCAACCGCATATTCTAATTCACCAGCAGCTTGTTGTTCATATTTAATAAATGCTAACTGTTTGTTATTAAGTACAAATACAGTTAAAGGTAAATCATATTGTACTGCTGTAGCGAAGTCCTGCATCACCATTTGGAATGCACCGTCACCAGCAATTGCGATGGCTTGTCTATTTGGATATGCAATTTTTGATGCAATTGCACCTGGAAGACCGCAACCCATTGTACCTAACCAACTTGAAATGATGAACTTGTTATTTACACCAAGGTTTAAGTATCGAGTTGACCAAACTGTTGCTGTACCTACATCTGCTGAAATCACTGCATCATCTTTAATAAATTTATTGATTGATGCCATTAATCGTTCTGGACGTAATGGTTTACTATTATTATTTTTATCTTGTTCCATCCATTTATCCCAAACCGCTTTACGTTCTAACGTTTTGTTTAAGAATGGTCTTTCAGCAACATGTTTAATATTTTCAGTTAACTGATGCAACGCAATTTTACTATCTCCAACAATTCCTACATTAATATTGAAACGATGTCCGATATTTTTAGGATTTGTGTCAATTTGAATGGCTTTAATATTTTTCTTAGGTAAGTAATCCACATATGGATAGTTTGTACCAACCATAATTAATAAATCCGCTTCCTGCATTGTTTGATAAGATGTTTTGGTACCGATTTTACCTAAGTTACCGATACTATATGGATGATCATCCGGCAAGATTGTTTTAGCTGGTAATGAATGAATGACAGGAATTTTAGCCATTTCAATAAATTCACGTAGCTCATCTTTCGCATGTTTCGCACCTACACCAATTAACATGACAGGCTTTTTACTTTTATTAATTAGTTTAACCGCTTTTTTGATGTCTTTATATTTTGGTGATACTACTGTTGGTCTTGATGTATCTACTGGTTTATTCGTTGTATCTTTAATTTTTTCAGTTAATAAGTCGTTAGGACAAATAACAACAGCTACACCTTTTTGTTCATATGCCGTACGAATTGCTTCGTTAACGATTTCAAACACATTGTCACCTTTTTCAATTTGGTGATTATAAACGGCTACATCTTCACATAATTTTTGTAAATTTGTTTCTTGGAATGCTTTCGTTCCAAGTGCTGTACTATTCGTTTGGCCAGATAATATTAATTGCGGTACATTATCCATTTTGGCATCATACATACCATTTAATAAATGAATTAAACCAGGGCCACCGATACTTAATGCCACACCGATTTTACCAGTTAATTTTGTGTAACCAGCAGCCGCTAAACTTGCTACTTCTTCATGACGTACATGATAAAATTTAAATTGATCTCTCACTGTACGTAAACTATCGACTACTGCGTCGATTGAGTCTCCTGGAATACCATACAAGTGATCTATATCCCATGCTTGTAATGCTTTAACTAATGCTTCATTTGCTTTTATTTTTGCCATTATTACTAATAGCCTCCCTTTCTGTCTATCATTTTAAATATCTAAATTAATAGAATAATAAAATTAGAACAGGTATTAACACTGAACTAATAACTGCAGTTAAAATCATCCCAATTGAACTAAATGTACCGGATTCAATATCCATTTCTAGTGCTTTAGCTGTGCCAAATGCATGTGACGCATTCCCATACGTTAATCCTTTGGCGATAGAAGATTCAAATCTTCCAAATCTTAATAACATCGAACCTAAAATACTACCGATTAAACCCGTTGTGATAATAAAAAGTACGGTCATCGTATCTGTACCACCTAGTTCATGTGACACTTCGAT
>OFLS01000491.1_pt1 | contig 11787 bp, 10 predicted proteins | sample 1540891 | NCBI WGS metagenome assembly OFLS01 (sample SAMEA4413038, study PRJEB24355) | metagenome | biome: human; feature: gut; material: faeces | place: United Kingdom | collected 2010
AGTGGGATAGTATGATTGATGTGAATATCAAAGGCACTTTATATACGGCACAGGCTGCATTACCAACTATGTTAGAACAATCAAGTGGCCATCTTATTAACATTGCATCTATTTCTGGCTTTGAAGTAACGAAAAGCAGCACGATTTATAGTGCGACGAAAGCAGCAGTTCACACTATTACTCAAGGATTAGAAAAAGAGTTGGCAAAGACAGGTGTTAAAGTAACAAGCATTTCACCAGGAATGGTAGATACAGCAATAACTGCCGCATATAATCCAAGTGATCGTAAAAAGCTTGATCCACAAGATATTGCAGAAGCGGTATTGTATGCATTAACACAACCGAGTCACGTTAACGTGAATGAAATTACAGTGCGTCCTGTATAAAAATGTGTTTGAGGTGTGGGAGATAGACATTTAATGTAATAGCTATCGGTTTTGTTAATATTAGTAAGGCAATAATGATATAAAAGCAGGATAGGCAATTATTCCTTGCACAATTTTCACTAACTGGTGATTTTAACAATCGAGTTAATGAATGGGGCGATGTTAGTGTTATGGTTTATAATCTGTAATGTTCATAATTATAGATTACAAAAATTTTTTCATTTTCCACCACATTTTAGGAGTTACTTTAATGAACAAAAAACATGTTTTTATAATTATTGGTGTCATATTATGTATATGTATAGTTGCTACAGTCATTTATTTAAAAGTGAAATATGACGAAAAAGAAAAACAAAAAGCAATTTACTATAAAGAACAACAGGAGCGTATTACACTTTATCTCAAGCATAATACTAAAGAACCAAACACGATTAAATCTGTGCATTTCACAAGTTTAAAAAGAGGACCTATGGGCGATGCCGTAATTGAAGGTTGCATCAATGAAAACAAAAAAGCTGATTTTGTTGCATATGGGTCTCCAGAACATAATTATCAATTTGGTGGAGATATGATAGAAAGTGAAAAATTAAGTGAATTACTAAAACCAGCACAGGAATTAAAATCACCAGAAAAAATCAAAGAAGAATTAGACAAAAAAGAAGGCCACTAGGGTCTTCTTTATTTTTGATTTAATCTTCCAATAATCTATGTCATTGCTATCGAAGGTGTTTCGCAATTAATATAAATCACTTCATCATCACCAATACTTCCCCAGTTTTTTACAGTACATTAACACAAGCGAACCCCATTAATGTAAATGAAATAATAGTTTGTCCATTATAAGAACAATATATACCGAATAACAATGTCGATGACGTGGTTTATTGACATTATCAAATTTTCTCAAATGTGTGTGATTTTTTATAAAAAAGGGTAGAGCAAGGTATAATATCCTTTCAATCTGTTTTCATATTTTATATATTTTTTAAATATAAGCGCTAAATGTTTTAACTAAAGCATAGATTGACAAGATGTTATACAGAATTTCAAATTCTATCCAATATTGTTCGAAGTGTAGTATCACTGGATTGGTATTAAACAATGTAAAGGAGAGATTGCAAATGCCTTATAATTACAAGAAACAAAATGGAGAGTTAATGTCTGTAATGAGCCAAGGTGAAAAGTTTATTCATCAATCACCCGTTAATGATGAACTTAGTGCATTGATTAAGTTATTAATATCAAAAATTAACGGTTGTCATTATTGTGTTGATATCCATAAAAAAGAATTAAAGGAATTGGGTGTAACACAAATGAAAATTGATGAAGTCTTGAGTTTTAGACATTTAGATTTATTTACTGATCAAGAAAAAGTGACGCTTGAATTTGCAGAAATGTTAAATTCAATCAAAGACTTTAAGAAGTTTGAAATTATTGACCGGCTAAAATCATTTTATGATGAAGAACAAATTATTGATCTTGTCTTTGTTGTAAACCAAATTAACGGTTGGAACAGACTAAATATTATTAGTGATAAACTATAATTGTTCATATAAATACAGAGTTTCATCTCGAACGCTATATCATAACAAATCATGCCACTATACAGGTCAAATCTTGTATAGTGGCATTTTAAATTATCCCCTTGAATACTGTTATTTAACGAATATCGGTCCACCTGGTCCAACAGGGATACCTAATAGGAACCAAATGATGACAAATACTGTCCACACAATACTTAGCGCGATTGAATACGGCATTAAACTAGAAAGTAAGGCTCCGAGTTTCATGCGTTTATCGTATTTTTGTGCATAAGTTAATAATAAAGGTAAGTACGGCATCATCGGTGTAATTGGATTGGTAATTGAATCGCCTACACGGTAAATGACTTGTGTGAATGCGGGATGAAAGCAGATAAGGATTAACATTGGTACGAATATCGGTCCTAAAATACCCCATTTAGCCGATGCGCTTCCGATTAACATGTTGACCATTGCACTCAGTACAATAATACCTAGTATCAATACAATACCGTTTTGATGTTCTAATAATTTGGCACCTTTAACAGCAGCGATAATTCCTAAATTACTCCATTTTAAATACGCAAGTAGCTGTGCTGCAAAAAACACAATAACGATAAATGTTCCCATTGATCCTACAGCATCGCCGAACATTTTACCTAAGTCTTTTGTATTTTTAATTTCTTTGCTTAAAATCCCATAAACTAATCCAGGTACTAAAAATACGACAAGAATAATTAATCCGACGCCGTTAATTAATGGCGCATCGTCTAGTAAGCTACCTGTTTTAGCATTTCTTAAAAAACTATGTTCAGGAATAGCTGTAATAATTAATAAAATAATTGTGACTATGAAACTGATATTTGCCCATTTTAAAGCATGTGCTTCTTTGTCAGTAATATGTGAAGATGTTTCTTCATGGTCATCATGCATTAAACTGTCATCATATTTTCCTAATCTAGGAATAATGAGCTTAGTTGTAACTAGCAATATCGTAGGAAGTAATACAACGACACTCGCTGCGATAAAGTACCAGTTCATAGCAACGTTTGTTTTAATAGAATCTGAAACGATACGTGTTGCCGGTTCTGTAAATGAATAGACCAAAGCATCTTGCATACCAACAACTATATTTGCTGCAAATCCTCCAACAGCGGAAGCATATGCCATCGTTAAACCAGCGATAGGGTGATAGCCAATTTTAATAAAAAGCATCGCTGCGAGCGGCGGCAAGATAATTGTAGCAGCATCGCCGGCTGTACTACCTAAAATACCAATTAATATAATAGTCGGTAAAATTAAAAATCGTGGTGCGCGATTCACAACAGAAATCATTAACTTGTCGAAGTATCCTGTTTTCTCTGCAACACCAATACCAATCATCACTGCTAGTACTAAGCCTAATGCTGGGAACTCTGAGAAATTTTTAATCGTATCATTCATTATCATCGTAAATCCATCATGGCTAATTATATTTTTAATATAAATGGTTTGATGCGTACCTGGATGCTTAACAGATACATTAAATAATGAGATAACCCACGTCATAATGGCTAAGGCCACACACATTAAAAAGAATAAGACGCTAGGATCTGGCAATTTATTTCCAATTTTTTCAACACTATTCAAGAAACGATTGACGATAGACCCCTTTTGTTGATGTTTTGATGTCATCAATTATTCCCCCCTTTGTTAAATATTTAAAGTGTAACAAAAAATACTCTCAAAAGTAACAATTTTCAGAAAATGAAAAAAACTAATATTGTTAAATATTTTGAGTTATTCAATTGAAATTGTATAGCAGAGAGTAGTTAAGACTGCCTGGAGACTTATCTATTAGGTTTATGAAGCATTGAACAGTGGAAAATAAGGACTGTAAGTTTAAGATATGTTGTATAGGAGTGACTGAATGAAACGTTTGGAAAATAAAGTTGCAGTCGTAACAGGAGCAAGTACAGGTATCGGACAAGCTTCTGCAATCGCTTTAGCTCAAGAAGGTGCGTATGTATTGGCGGTAGACATAGCTGAAGCGGTATCGGAGACTGTCGATAAAATTAAAAGTAATGGTGACAATGCGAAGGCGTATAATGTGGATATTTCAGATGAACAACAAGTGGTAGACTTTGTGTCTGACATAAAGGAACAGTTTGGAAGAATCGATGTGTTGTTTAATAATGCCGGTGTGGATGATGCGTCTGGTAGAATTCATGAGTATCCAATAGATGTGTATGACAAGATTATGAATGTAGATATGCGTGGGACATTTTTAATGACGAAAATGATGTTACCTTTAATGATGAATCAAGGTGGCTCTATTGTTAATACGTCTTCATTTTCAGGACAGGCAGCAGATTTGTATCGCTCAGGATATAATGCTGCGAAAGGCGCAGTGATTAATTTTACAAAATCAATCGCAATTGAGTATGGTCGTGATGGCATTCGATCCAATGCAATTGCACCAGGTACAATTGAAACCCCGTTAGTAGATAAACTGACAGGTACGAGTGAGGATGATGCAGGTAAAACATTTAGAGAAAATCAAAAATGGATGACTCCGCTGGGACGTTTAGGTAAACCAGAAGAAGTTGCTAAATTAGTAGTCTTCTTAGCATCTGACGACAGTTCATTCATAACTGGAGAGACGATTCGAATTGATGGTGGTGTGATGGCTTACACATGGCCTGGCGAGATGTTAAGTGATGATTCGTGGAAGCGGACATTGGAATAATTATTTAAAATCGATATCCAGTGGAAAAGAATTTGGCATGAAGTAGGCAATGTATGCATATTGTCGCAATGAAAGACATTTAAAGCGGAGATTAATTAATCTTTGAAAATCACATATTGTTCATTTGAAGTGTATTGCTTAAAGCTTGTTTTAACGTATTGTAGGTCGTGCATCTAATTTATCAGAATCTCGAGTTCAAACTTTTGGAGTATCTTTAAAATAAGCTGTATTTTGTCTATTCTAATAAATTAAGGAGAATTTTATGTTAAAAGAAAAAGAAAGTTTTAGATTGCTATATCAAGCTATAAGAGAGATTGCAGATAAAATTGGAGATAATCAGTTAGAAACTAATTCCGTTAGTTTATTATTATTGGACTTTGATTTTGAACATGAAGTATTTGATGAATTGTATCTTGCGATTTTAAAATATTTAAATACAGTAAGTATAGAGAACATAAGTCATAGTGAGCTTTTGAATTTAATAGAAAATACGATTCCAGAAGATCGAGATATTAACACGTTTGTAAAAAATAAAATAATAATTGGCTTTGCTAATAATTATTTCCCTGAATTACAAGTATTAGCAAACGAAATAAAATCTGATATGGCTAGTTCATTAAAATAATGATATTTTTATTTGAATTTTTAAAGCTTTGTACGAAATTGTACAAAGCTTTTTTTGGTGCGCATTGCATGGGCAACAACTTGACGATGAAAATTCGTTACAGGATTGGTGATAGGAAATGTTAGCGAAAGACAAGGGGATCCATTGTAGATTAACAAAAGGACGTTTCCACAAGTGTGGGTTATTCTCACTAAAGCAATACGCAGAGACAACTTACGTAAAATTTTGAACTGACGAGAACGGAACTTCTATTCAATTATTGATAAAAATTTTCAAAAAGACTTGAATGTGCTGAGAATACGATGTTTATGGAAGGATTATCAAAATATAAATGTGCATTCATTTACAACCTTTATTGACAATGATTCTCAACTAATATAGTATATAATCAAATCGTAATAGTTACGATTTGTTTTCTGCAACTTTTTTGAAGTTTTAGTTGAGGTGAAAACAGTAAAAGCATCTAAGTGAATGTAGTTAACGGACAACTGCATTCGCTTGTAGAGCCACAAGAAGCAACTTTAAATAAGGTTTACGGTTGCATGTTGATACAACAACCGATTACTAAGTCATGCTTTCCACTTTGCGGGTTAGCATGACTTACCTAATAGATGGGAAACTATTAGGTTCATCTTATATTAAAAATTACAGGTTAAGAGGAATACAGTTGCTTGCTTCGCACCAACTGCATAAGAGCCATGCTTTCCACTTTGCGGGTTAGCATGACTTACCTAATAGATAGAGCTATTAGGTTCAGCTTCTAAAAAATTACAGTTTTAGAGGAATACAGTTGCTTGCTTCGCAACAACTGCATAAGAGCCTCTAGTAATTAAAATTACAGAGGCTCTAAAAATACATCTAAAGGAGTGTCGTATGAATCGGCAGGTTATAGAATTTTCTAAGTATAATCCTTCGGGGAATATGACGATACTTGTTCATTCAAAACATGATGCTAGTGAATATGCATCTATCGCCAATCAGTTGATGGCCGCAACACATGTATGCTGTGAACAGGTAGGCTTTATAGAATCAACACAAAATGATGATGGTAATGATTTTCACTTAGTTATGAGCGGTAATGAATTTTGCGGTAATGCGACGATGTCATATATACATCATTTGCAGGAAAGTCATTTGCTTAAAGACCAACAGTTTAAGGTGAAGGTGTCTGGCTGTTCGGATTTAGTGCAATGCGCAATTCATGATTGCCAATACTATGAAGTTCAAATGCCACAAGCCCATCGTGTTGTGCCAACAACAATTAATATGGGTAATCATTCATGGAAAGCAATAGAAATTATTTATGAAACATATGTACATTATGTGATTCCAGTTAAACAAGTAACAACAGAAATTCAACATTTGGTTGAAGCGTTTGTGCGTGAGCAACAATGGAGTCACAAATATAAAACAGTAGGTATGATGCTTTTTGATGAACAACGTCAATTTTTACAGCCATTAATCTATATACCAGAAATTCAAAGTTTAATTTGGGAAAATAGCTGTGGTTCTGGTACAGCATCAATTGGGGTTTTTAATAATTATCAACGTAATGACGCATGCAAAGATTTTACAGTACATCAGCCAGGGGGCAGTATTTTAGTGACATCAAAGCGATGTCATCAATTGGGATATCAAACTTCAATTAAAGGACAGGTTACAACTGTAGCTACAGGAAAAGCATATATAGAATAAGGAGCCTACAATGAATAACTTTAATAATGAAATCAAATTGATATTACAACAATATTTAGAAAAGTTTGAAGCGCATTACGAGCGTGTATTACAAGACGATCAATATATCGAAGCATTAGAAACATTGATGGATGACTATAGTGAATTTATTTTAAATCCTATTTATGAACAACAATTTAATGCTTGGCGTGACGTTGAAGAAAAAGCACAATTAATAAAATCACTGCAATATATTACAGCGCAGTGTGTTAAACAAGTGGAAGTCATTAGAGCGAGACGTCTATTAGACGGACAGGCGTCTACCACAGGTTACTTTGACAATATAGAACATTGTATTGATGAAGAGTTTGGACAATGTAGTATAGCTAGCAATGACAAATTATTGTTAGTTGGTTCAGGTGCATATCCAATGACGTTAATTCAAGTAGCAAAAGAAACAGGTGCTTCAGTTATCGGTATTGATATTGATCCACAAGCCGTTGACCTAGGGCGCAGAATCGTTAACGTCTTAGCACCAAATGAAGATATAACAATTACGGATCAAAAGGTATCTGAACTTAAAGATATCAAAGATGTGACGCATATCATATTCAGCTCGACAATTCCTTTAAAGTACAGCATTTTAGAAGAATTATATGATTTAACAAATGAAAATGTCGTAGTTGCAATGCGCTTTGGTGATGGCATCAAAGCAATATTTAATTATCCGTCACAAGAAACAGCGGAAGATAAGTGGCAATGTGTGAATAAACATATGAGACCACAGCAAATTTTTGATATAGCACTTTATAAAAAAGCAGCTATAAAGGTAGGTATTACGGATGTCTAAATTATTAATGATAGGCACTGGTCCGGTCGCAATCCAATTAGCGAATATTTGCTATTTAAAATCAGATTATGAGATTGATATGGTTGGACGTGCCTCAACATCAGAAAAATCAAAACGCTTATATCAAGCGTATAAAAAAGAGAAACAATTTGAAGTCAAAATACAAAACGAGGCGCATCAACATCTGGAAGGTAAGTTTGAAATTAATCGTTTGTATAAAGACGTTAAAAACGTTAATGGTGAATACGAAACGGTTGTCATGGCATGCACAGCAGATGCTTATTATGACACACTACAGCAATTGTCGTTAGAAACTTTGCAAAGTGTCAAACATGTCATTTTAATATCACCGACATTTGGTTCGCAAATGATTGTCGAACAATTTATGTCTAAATTTAATAAAGATATCGAAGTGATTTCATTCTCAACTTATCTTGGCGATACACGTATTGTTGATAAAGAAGCGCCTAATCATGTGTTGACAACAGGTGTAAAAAAGAAATTGTACATGGGATCGACACATTCAAACTCAACAATGTGTCAACGAATCTCTGCTTTAGCTGAGCAATTGAAGATCCAATTAGAAGTCGTTGAATCGCCACTGCATGCTGAAACGCGAAACAGTTCGCTTTATGTGCACCCACCACTATTTATGAATGACTTTTCATTGAAAGCCATTTTCGAAGGAACAGATGTACCGGTTTATGTGTATAAGTTATTTCCTGAAGGACCGATAACGATGACACTAATCCGTGAAATGCGTTTAATGTGGAAGGAAATGATGGCTATTTTACAAGCATTTAGAGTGCCGTCAGTCAACCTGCTTCAATTTATGGTGAAGGAAAATTATCCAGTACGTCCTGAAACTTTGGATGAAGGTGATATTGAGCATTTCGAAATCTTGCCAGATATCTTACAAGAATATCTGCTTTATGTAAGATATACCGCAATCCTCATTGATCCATTTTCACAGCCAGACGAAAACGGACATTACTTTGATTTTTCAGCTGTACCATTTAAGCAAGTCTATAAAAATGAACAGGATGTTGTTCAAATCCCAAGAATGCCAAGTGAGGATTATTACAGAATGGCGATGATTCAGCATATTGGGAAAATGCTAGGTATCAAAACGCCAATGATTGATCAGTTCCTAACTCGCTATGAAGCAAGTTGCCAGGCGTACAAGGATATGCACCAAGATCAACAACTATCTTCTCAATTTAATACAAATCTATTTGAAGGAGATAAGGAACTCGTCACAAAATTTTTGGAAATCAATAGAACGCTTTCATAATAAGGGTTTGAAGTTTTATAATAGAAAAAAATTATTGAATTATGTTTGACATTTACATAAAAATAAGCAAATAATTGAGAAAAATAATCATTACGATTTGATTAAGTAATGCAACTTATCAATTTAGAAAGAGGAAAAGCAAATGAGAAAACTAACTAAAATGAGTGCAATGTTACTTGCATCAGGGCTAATTTTAACTGGTTGTGGCGGTAATAAAGGTTTAGAGGAGAAAAAAGAAAACAAGCAATTAACGTATACGACGGTTAAAGATATCGGGGATATGAACCCGCATGTTTACGGTGGATCGATGTCTGCTGAAAGTATGATATACGAGCCGCTTGTACGTAACACGAAAGATGGGATTAAGCCTTTACTAGCTAAAAAATGGGATGTGTCTGAAGATGGGAAGACATATACATTCCATTTGAGAGATGACGTTAAATTCCATGATGGTACGCCATTTGATGCTGACGCAGTTAAGAAAAATATTGATGCGGTTCAACAAAATAAAAAATTGCATTCTTGGTTAAAGATTTCAACATTAATTGACAATGTTAAAGTTAAAGATAAGTACACGGTTGAATTGAATTTGAAAGAAGCATATCAACCTGCATTGGCTGAATTAGCGATGCCTCGTCCATATGTATTTGTGTCTCCAAAAGACTTTAAAAACGGTACAACAAAAGATGGCGTTAAAAAGTTCGATGGTACTGGTCCATTTAAATTAGGTGAACACAAAAAAGATGAGTCTGCAGACTTTAACAAAAATGATCAATACTGGGGCGAAAAGTCTAAACTTAACAAAGTACAAGCAAAAGTAATGCCTGCTGGTGAAACAGCGTTCCTATCAATGAAAAAAGGTGAAACGAACTTTGCCTTCACAGATGATAGAGGTACGGATAGCTTAGACAAAGACTCTTTAAAACAATTGAAAGATACAGGTGACTATCAAGTTAAGCGTAGTCAACCTATGAATACGAAAATGTTAGTTGTCAATTCTGGTAAAAAAGATAACGCAGTCAGTGACAAAACAGTCAGACAAGCGATTGGTCATATGGTAAACAGAGATAAAATTGCCAAAGAAATTTTAGATGGTCAAGAAAAACCAGCAACTCAATTATTTGCGAAAAATGTAACAGATATTAATTTCGATATGCCAACACGTAAGTATGACCTTAAAAAAGCAGAATCATTATTAGATGAAGCTGGTTGGAAGAAAGGTAAAGACAGCGATGTTCGTCAAAAAGATGGTAAAAACCTTGAAATGGCAATGTACTATGACAAAGGTTCTTCAAGTCAAAAAGAACAAGCAGAATACTTACAAGCAGAATTTAAGAAAATGGGTATTAAGTTAAACATCAATGGCGAAACATCAGATAAAATTGCTGAACGTCGTACTTCTGGTGATTATGACTTAATGTTCAACCAAACTTGGGGATTATTGTACGATCCACAAAGTACGATTGCAGCATTTAAAGCGAAAAACGGTTATGAAAGTGCAACATCAGGCATTGAGAATAAAGATAAAATATACAACAGCATTGATGACGCATTTAAAATCCAAAACGGTAAAGAGCGTTCAGACGCTTATAAAAACATTTTGAAACAAGTTGATGATGAAGGTATCTTTATCCCTATTTCACACGGTAGTATGACAGTTGTTGCGCTGAAAGATTTAGAAAAAGTATCATTCACACAATCACAGTATGAATTACCATTCAATGAAATGCAGTATAAATAAAGGAGCGTTTAGATGTTCAAATTTATCTTAAAACGTATTGCGCTCATGTTTCCATTGATGATTGTAGTAAGTTTTATGACATTTCTATTGACGTATATTACAAATGAAAATCCAGCTGTGACAATTTTACATGCACAAGGAACGCCAAATGTAACACCAGAGTTGATTGCAGAAACGAATGAGAAGTACGGTTTCAATGATCCATTATTAATTCAATATAAAAATTGGTTACTTGAAGCGATGCAATTTAATTTTGGTACAAGCTACATTACAGGTGATCCTGTTGCTGAACGCATTGGTCCAGCATTTATGAATACATTGAAATTAACAATAATTTCAAGTGTTATGGTGATGATTACATCAATTATTTTAGGTGTAGTTAGTGCATTAAAAAGAGGAAAGTTCACTGATCGTGCGATACGTTCAGTGGCTTTCTTTCTAACTGCATTACCATCATATTGGATAGCTTCAATACTTATTATTTACGTTTCAGTGAAGTTAAACATATTGCCGACTTCTGGATTAACAGGTCCAGAAAGTTACATATTGCCAGTGATCGTTATTACGATTGCCTATGCTGGTATTTACTTTAGAAATGTTAGACGCTCGATGGTGGAACAATTAAATGAAGATTATGTACTTTATTTAAGAGCAAGCGGTGTGAAATCTATCACATTAATGTTGCATGTGTTGCGTAATGCTTTACAAGTTGCGGTATCAATCTTTTGTATGTCTATACCAATGATAATGGGTGGACTAGTTGTTATCGAGTATATCTTTGCATGGCCTGGACTAGGTCAATTAAGTTTAAAAGCAATACTTGAACATGATTTTCCAGTTATTCAAGCATATGTATTAATTGTAGCGGTATTATTTATTGTATTTAATACATTAGCAGATATCATTAATGCGCTATTAAATCCAAGATTAAGGGAGGGCGCACGATGATAATTTTAAAACGATTATTAC
>OFLS01000497.1_pt1 | contig 11673 bp, 7 predicted proteins | sample 1540891 | NCBI WGS metagenome assembly OFLS01 (sample SAMEA4413038, study PRJEB24355) | metagenome | biome: human; feature: gut; material: faeces | place: United Kingdom | collected 2010
GGACCCTGGAACACCTTCTCAACGCCCATTAAACGAGAATTCTAACGGGATTCTGCGTCGTAATGGACTGCCGAAATCAATGGATTTTAGAGAAGTGAATCAGACATTTATTTCCAGTGTCAGCAATCAACGTAATCATATTCCAAGAAAATCATTGAATTACAGAACACCAATCGAAATATTTTTGAGCTATGTACAAGAAGCATTTTATTCTAGCTTAATTTGACAAATCATATGATATAATAGATTCTATATTAACATCAATAATTGAAGGAATATCATGTTTAAAAACATCAAAGCCATTATAAGCGGAATAGGTGCCCTTTTTAATTGCCGAATGGCTATACCATGTACTATCTCAAGATCCTAATATCAATATTTGGGTTGCCAGACTTTTGCCTATCCCGATAATTTTTCTTCTCTTCTTTTCGATTGACTGGTTAATCTAAAAAATGACAAAGTAACTTTAGCCATTTGATTTATAAATACGGCTGAACCCCTTGCTACAAGCGGACATCACGAAATCGGACGCCGACAAAATAATGGTTATTTATTGTCAGAAAGGCATACATGTTTTATGGTTCAACAAATCGTACTCCCGATCAAAGACTCAAATGTTTTAAGATGGTTCAAGATACCTTACTAGATAGTTTTCGGGCTGGTCATCGTTATAATAACTGTTAAAAAATTTTTCGTATTAGACAATAATATGGAAGCAATAAACCGAGTTTTGTAACAAAAATAAATAGTATTTAGGAAAAATTTAAATTATACTATTTGGGAGAACACAGAGACTTATTTTGACTATTATCAGTTGAACTTTCCGAATGAACAGTATGATCTGAATTATTAATATATGGTGGTTCTAAACTAATAACATCAAAAAAACTTATATAGAAATGGATTGCTAAAAGAAATTATTGATGATCTGAAAGTTCAATTACCAGATGTTTGCAAATGAGATGTTAAAGATAGTGAAAGTTAGAAAATTCCTTAGTGAAAAAAGCTAAGCAGTTATTTTATTAAAGGAGAGAACGGCAAAGCAAATTAGAGACATTGAATTAATATTTTTAGAACATTAAAAAATATTAAACGTTGCTTTTATTCTTGTAAATGAAAGGTTGATATGAATGAATAAACAAAATAAATTAAACTTATTAACAAAAATATCGGTTTTAAGCGTTTCCCTTATTATCACAACAGGACCGGCAATTTCTCCGCTGTTGCCAGATATTAGTAACCATTATAATAATATTTCAGAGGCTGCTATTGAAAGTTTAAGTACTGTATAACAATTTTCAGTTGTCATTTCCTTAATAATTGCAAATTTTATTTCTAAAAAAATAGGTATCAAAAAAACTGTAATATTAGGGCTTTTATTGGCCGGTTTTACAGGTGTGGTACCTTTCTTTATTGATAATTACTATGTAATATTAATTTCTAGGATTGTCTTTGGTGTAGGAGTGGGTTTTTTTAATTCTTTGGCAATTACTGTTATTGATTTACTTTATAGTGGTAGCGCAAAAACTAAATTGTTGGGTATTCGAACTTCCATGGAACAATTAGGATATTCATTGGCTAGTCTTATGATGGGAGCTTTGCTGTTACTTGGATGGCGTTTTGGCTTCTTAATTTATGTTTGGGCAATTCCAATATCATTTATTTTTTGGAAGTATGTACCTGAAGTGCAATCAAAAACCGATAAAAATAATCTTAAAAAAAATAATAGTAGTAATGAAAGTCATGGTAAAAAACAGATAGGCTTTGTATTTCTCATGTTGGTAACTTTATGTGATACTGGTACTAATGTGGAATTACCAAAACTATTAGTGGAGCAAAAAATAGGAACTGGAACATTATCAGGTATTATCATAGCAATGAAAACAACTATGGCGATGATAGTCGGTATTTTCTTTGGCAAAATTTATAATTTGCTTCATTGGTGGGTCGTCCCAAGTGGCATAGTGGCTTTCTTAATTGGAAGTTTAACTATCCCACAGAGTCATTTATGGCTAGTATGCCTTGGGAGTGTAATTTCAGGAATAGGTTCGCCACTTATTGGTACATATGCATTTAAGACAATTTCTGAAACTGCTCCGAGTGGGAAAGAGAACGCAATAAATACAATGATATTAATTGGTTGCAATGCGGGATCTTTTGTTGCACCGATAGCATTAACCACTGGAGGTAATCTATTTGGCGGAACAGTTAAAAGTGATTTTTACTTTATGGCTTCAATTTTTGCAATTCTGTTAGTGATAGTTATCAGTCAAAAAATAATTAGTCGTAATCAGACACACAATAAATCAATATATTTAACCAAATTAAGATTTGTGATTACAAAGGCAGTTGAAAGAAGTGAGTGCTCAGAAGTCAATAAAGATGATGGATAAATTATCTTCACACATCTAAACAGGGTCTATAATTACACTATCGCCCCTAACAAAACCTATTAAAACAGCCCCTTATATCTACTGGTTAGATATAAGGGGCTGTTTTTAATTTTATATGGTATAATAACCCATAAAAACTATAAGAGATTAGGTATAAAAAAATGGCAATAAATAAGGAAAGCGTAGCATTAAATGTAATCAACGAATCTTTGAAATTACCTTTTATCAAAGTAGATCGCTCTGATTTTTAACTAAAACATTTAGTAACAAAATAGATGATATGCCAAAGTTATTCAAGGAAGGTCCTTAGGCTTTTTTTTTCAAAAGAAGAACTTGATCGTATTGCTAGTAACGTTATCAATTCAAATGTATTGAAATCCTCATCAATATCATTTGCAAGTGGGTTACCAGGTGGCGTAGCTATTGCAGCAACCATTCCTGCTGATATGGCTCAGTTTTACGGATACTCTTTAAAACTAGCTCAAGAAATATCATACGTATATGGCTATCAGAATATTTGGGCTAACCAAGACGAATTAACGGAAGATGCAAAAAACACGCTAATTCTTTACTTAGGTATCATGTTTGGTGTGAGTTCCGCTGGATCAACTATTCGTATTTTATCTAATAAATTAGCCTTACAAGCACTAAAACAGCTACCTAATAAAACGTTAACTAAGCATCTTTACTTTACAATATTGAAAAAGGTACTGGCTATCTTTGGAACAAAATTAACGAAAGCAACTTTTGCTAAGGGAGTATCCAAAGTTATTCCAGTCGTAGGGGGAGTTTTATCAGGAAGCATGAACTATCTGACATTAAAACCAATGGCTAACAAACTGAAAGATGAGTTGGGTAAATCCGTCAACTATACGCAACAAGATATCAAAATATTAGGCGCTACGATATTTGGAGTTGATAGGCAGCTTGCCTACCAGCTCCTTTTTCTATACCATTTCTATATTTGAACGCGCAAAAAGGACATTACACTTTCTGCTCGTTCACTGTCCCGACCAAAGAATAGAGAATAGGAGTTTGTGTAATGTCCCTTACAAGTAAGTCTATCCGAATGGTTCTAGAAATCAAGGACCCTAACATTATCTTTACGCAAGACGCTGTCATTGAAGAAATTCGGGGCGCTAAAGCCCTTGTCTTCTATGCCGAACTTAAACTCCAACCAGAGCATTGCCCTGCCTGTGGCTTTGCCAGCAAACTAGTTCGTTATGGGTTTGAACGTACCTGCGTACTTATGCCCAGTTACAGCTACCGTCCCACCTATATAAAGCTTAGCCGTCAGCGATTTCGTTGTGAGTTGTGCCGGTCGGTCTTTCAGAGTGAGACTGATTACGTCCGAGCGCGTAGCACCATCAGCCCCCCGCCAGATGGTGCTATTTGAAGCCTTCAGCAACTGTCCATTAACCGACATTGCGCGACGCTTCCACGTGGCTGATAAGACCGTCCAGCGGATTATTGATGAAGAAGCGGCGAAGCATAACTACCATCAAAAGCTATGGCTCCCGAAGCATCTGGCTTTTGATGAGTTCAAAGCTACCAACAAAATGAGCTTCATCTGGGGTGATGGCGATCGACACCAGATTGGCGCAATTCTACCGAGCCGGACGGCATACGCAATAACGAAGTACTTTGAAGGCTTTCCACTCAGTGTCCGCCAGCAAGTGCAGACAGAGTGTCGTTAGACCTGAACGCCGGATATATCAACCTAGTTCCACGTTTGTTTCCAAACGCCAAGATAGTTGTGGATCGGTTCCATATCGTCCAGATGGTGTCGACCGCCCTCAACATGGTCCGTATCCAAGTAATGAAGGGTCTATCTAAGCGTAGCAAGGAATACCGATTCATGAAACGCGAGTGGAAAATCTTTCTTAAGGACTTCAACGAACTTGAAGCAATAAAACCCACGTATCACACCAGCGTCGGCTATTACGAAACAACTGTAAATCTGGTCGCCAAGAGCTTAGACCTGAGCCCGGAGTTCCGGGCAGCGTATGAAGTCTACCAAGAGATTATAGGAGCGGTTAGAAAGCGTGATGCGTCAGCACTCGCAGCCGCACTAGAGAGCTATCGATCATTAGGAAACCGAATGGATCAGTCTATCAAAACGTTAAAGAAGTACAAGAGACAAGTCATCAATGCATTACGCTATGAGTACTCAAATGGCTTCCTTGAGGGTATTAACGGCATCATCAAGAAGATTAAGAACACTGCGTACGGCTATACGAATTGGAACAATTTCATCAATCGTATATTCCTGGAACGGGTTTGGTTCAGAGCTAAGAGCAGCAAGGCAGCAGCATAATAAAAGCACCTAGACCAATTAAGGCCTAAATGCTTCACAAAAGATCTATCAACTCTACTTGATGAAGAGCCAACAATTGCCGAGACAAACGCAAAAAGCCGGCACACTTCGCAATCAATGCGCCGTGTACCGACTTCAAGTTCTTTATGATTACCGCCCATCCACCAATTCGAGGTGGTAGCCGCGGCGGCGTATTTCACTGGCGTAGTTATCGGGTAAGGGCTCATCAAACCGGAGTTCAACGAGTACGTGCTGCCTGCCAGCGTCGTCCCGTACCGTGAAAACGTGCGCCGATCCGGGCTCGTGCGGGCGTACATCCAGCACCACCTGGTCAGGAGAGAGTTCTCCCCGCTGGCGCGCCTGCACCAACGCGGTCAACACCCGGTCTAAATTAGTAATGGTCACTGGTTGCATCCTCTTCACCCCCCCGATGTTGCCGCTATCGTCTGCATATAAACTATACACGCCGCTTCCGGGATGCAAGTCCAGCCAGTCCCAGCACGCTGAGGATAGCTAGACCGATTGCGGCCAACGGGCTGTGTGTTTCCCCCGTCGCCGGCAGTGCCGCTGCAGTCGTAGTTGCTGGGCTTTGACCTTGCTCAGCACCACTCTGCGGACGACCTGCCTGGCTGGCGGCAGGTACTAGCTGTACGCCACCCTGACCATCATTCTTGTAACCAGGTGCAGCAGGGTGCACGTCTGGAGCGCCCTGCGCCTGCCCGCGCTGCCCACCATCAACCACGGGGCTAGTGATGGCGGTACCCTTACTGCCCTGCGATTTTGGTGTCACGCTAGTTGCGTCCACCCGTACGACGTGGAAAACCTTCGTGATGGTGTTACCCACCATATCCACGGCAGTCACGGTGAAGTAGTTATCGCCCTCCAACAGGTTGTACGTCTGGCTAAAGTCAGCCGCCCCATAAGGGTTTGAGCTGGCCGCATCCGCATCCACGTGGTTGTTAAACCCAGCCATGTTCTTCTGGTGCACAACGTTATCGCCGTTCGTGTACAGTCGGTAGCCATTCACGTTATCGTTTACGGTGCCCGTGACGGTAAAGGTCGGGTCTGACGTTGTGATATCGTAGTTACCATCCGCATCAACCGTCAACGTGTCGGCTTGCGGCATGGACAAAGTTGGGAAGACGGTGTCCAGGTAGATCTGGAGCGCGCCGTAAGCCGTGCTACTTGCCGTCGTACCGTCATCGTTGGTCGTAGTCGTCGTCAGACGGTAACCAACTGACTGCTGCTCAGCGGCTTTGAATGGTACCGTGAAGCTGAACGTCCCGTCCGCGTTAATCGCAACCGCCTTGGTCGGCTCGGTAGCATCAGTCACCGTCATGTCCTTCCCGGCAGGATCAGCCACCTTACCCGTAATCGTCAGTTCACCAGTCTGCGGGTCGTAAACGTCCGCCACCTGATCAGCACCCACCAACGTAAACGTGTTGTCGTTAAACTTATCAAAGGAAAGCCCAGCAGTTGGCTGTGCGTGCGTCGTAATGTCCGCAAAGGCGCGCCCACTAAGCACTGGCGCCCCGGTCGTGACCGTAGCGTCCGCAGCCGCGTCTGCGTTATCGCGCAGGGCAATCACCGTGTGTGGATTCGTTGTGCTGAAGTGACCGTATCCGGCAGTGCCGTCAGCGTCAAGGAAGACAATCATTTCGTCCCCGTCAGCACGTCCAGCCCGCTTGTATTCGCCAAAGTTAGCGGTCGGGTACAGTACGGTGCCCACAAAGTCGCCGTAGGGAGCCCCTTCGGTCAGGTTAAACGTCACGATACCAGTAGCCGTATCGACTTTGCCTGGGAACACTTTGCCCGCCCTAGCGTCGGTTGCGTAAACAATCCAATCGACACCCGCCGGCACCTGGGCGTACGCGGTGAAACTCGTCTGGTCGGACACGGCCTGCACGAAACCCTTCGTACGCCAATAGTTATTACTACCGTCACCGACTTGCCAACTAAACTGCGGTGCGACGTTGGCGGTAGTATCGGTTGCTGAGGCTGAAGTAGTACCCGCAAACGCCTGTACACTCGCGCTGGTGTGGTTGCCAGCAACGTCCGTCACCGTCAAGGTCAGCTGCCCATCGCTCGTTGCTAGGGCGGCCATTTGCGCTGCCGTCAGTTTGAAGCTGATTGTCCCAGCGTTACTTTGCCCGTTGTTATCGAGACTCACCCCATACTCCTGGGCGCCAATCTTGAGCACCGCGTCACTAAACTGGCTGAACCCCGCACCCTGGTCGTTGTAGCTGGCCGTCAACTGACCTTCGGCGTAAGTCAGACCGGTCAGAGTCGGTGCGACGGTATCCACGGCTACAGGTAAATCAAAGTTTTGTTCCTGCTCCGCCCCGTCGTTGTACTGCTCAGTCACAATCCGGTAAGTGTACCTACCATCCGGCGCCGTGATGTACTTGCCCGTCTGTTGGTCGTAAATCCGACCATCCCAGGTAAACGCGTCAGCATCCAGACGCATGTCGGTGCTCAACCCTAAGTCAGAGTTGTGACTGAAGCCATTTTGCAGGTATGACTTGGTCGTGTTGTTCTCCTTGTCGAGCACGCGAACCAAGTTACCATTAGCGTCCAGTATCTGAATGGTGACCGCCTTGAGGTTCTGCTTGGCAAAGACGTATGGGTACACGGTATCACTAGCACCGTCTCCGTTAGGCGAGAACGAGACCTTGCCGTTCTCAATGTACACGGGCACCTGTCCCCACGTGTACTTGCCTGTTACGTCGCTATTCACGAGGTTGCTCAGTGAGGCAGCGTCGGTGACCCCCAGCGGGTTATTGTTGTTATCAACGAGGTACCCACCCTTAAAGATTGAATCCTGCTTGTTCGCCGGATCATCAATAATCTGCTCGGTGGTGAGGTCACCAAAGTAGCCGAGGTACGGCACACTGATGGTCTGGGTGTCGTCTCCCGCTTTAAATGTCAAGTAGCCCTCGACAATTTGGTTAGCGGCAACCGCATCATCCAACGTGAGCGTGAAGGTCACCACTTTGCTGGCACCGGGAGCGAGCGTAAACGTTGGCGTAGCACTGTTAACCGCCGCTCCTGCCAATTTCTGGTCGTGCACGATATTACCCTTACTGGTGTCCCGCACCTGCGTGAGGGGCCCACCGTCGTAGTCGACCGTGTAGCTTTGGGTCGTCTGTCCGTAATTGGTTAAAGTCACGTTGAAGCTGGTCGTCTGCCCGATTTTACCCAGCGATACCGAGCCGGCGTTATTTGTACCCTCGGCAGCGACGTCCAAGTTCCCCGCCTTGGTCACATCAATTTGTCCAGCACCCTGGCGCCGCGGGGAGACGTAGGTGTCCGGGTAGTTTAAGTCAATCATTGGGTCTGCCGCGTTCATTAACGCTAGCTTAACGGCCTTAACCAGGTCCGCGCCCTGCAATTCTGGACGGGTTGCCTTGAGTTTCTGCATGACTAGTAGGGCCGCACCGGCATCGTACGGGCCAGCCATGGAAGTACCGGACTCAACCGCGTATGTTTGGGTATTGGTTGTCGGGTCAATGGCCGTGGAGGTCACACTATCACCGGGCGCCGCGATGTCCGGCTTAAGCGTATAGTCCGCCATCGGTCCCCACGAGGAGAATCCATCCATTTCAGAATCAGCACCAGTCGCACTCTTCTCGGCGGCGACGGTCATCGCGGACGCTGCGGCACCGGGATCAGCAATGGTTGAATCGTTCTTCGGCACGTACGCCGTGGAAATATCATTCTTTTTATCAGAGCCCACAATGCTGGCCGCGTTGCCGTTGTTGCTGGCCGAGATGGAAACAAAGACTCCGTGGTCGGTAGCGTACTGCACGGCGGCTTGCTCCTCGTCGGTCAGATCTTGTTCGGCCACACCAACTCCCAGTGACATTTGGATGGCATTGGCTCCCATCGAAACGGCGTCCCTTATTGCCCGGGAAATATCGTTAGCATTTTCGTCCGGGAACTCATCAATGACCTGCATCGCCAAAATCTGGGCTTCCGGGGCGACCCCTTTGACGTAGACTGACGCTTTAGACGTACCGGTAGCGCCATCGGCAACCGTCCCGTTGGCGGCAATAATACCAGCGACGTGTTCACCGTGCGTAGACCCGGACACCGTAGTCCCCGTGTTGACACTATCGTTGTTCACGTAATCGTAGGCAAAGGGAATCTTGCTGTTGACGTACGTGCCGTGCCCTAGCTTAGCAATAGCGGCCTCCGCGGCGTCTTTGCTAATCGCCGCCGTACTATCGTCAGTCAACCGCAAGTCTGCGTGTGGTTGGACCCCAGAATCGATCACGGCCACAACCATGCCCTGACCCTGATAACCCTCATTCCACAAGCCCTCAACGTTCCCCTTGGTCAACGTATCCTGGTTTGCGGGACCGGGATCGGCGGTTGCGTCGGCTGTAGCCTGCGCGGTGGTGGTAGCGGCAGGTGTCGTCGTGGTTGCAGCGCTTGAACTCGACGCGCTCGCACCACTGGTGGCAGTGGCGCCGCTAGTGGCTGCACTTGAGCCAGCCTGCGATTGACTCGTAGTAGTAGCTGGCGTCGTGCCCTCCTCCGTAGCCGTGCTACTTTGCGTGTGGTTGTCCGCTACATTTTGCGCGTCGTCCACCGCGGTGGACGACTGTCCGGTCGTTTCCGTGTCGGTTTGCGTTTGTACCGTTGCCGCCGACGTGGTATCGGCCGACACTGATTGTGTGGCGTAACCACTCAGCACAATAGCTCCCGCACTAACGGTAATGATTGCCGCCGCTACCCCCTTGGAGCCCGACTTATATAACTTGTAGTGCCTCTTCATTTCGGTCATCGAATTTCTACGCATTCGTGACTACCCCCCCCTCATATTGGTTGTTGAGCACGCCATCTTTCCAGACAAAGCTTTGCAAAAACACAAATCGTTCACATTTTTAACTCATTTAATTTTAATTTGCTCAACAAGGGTAATTTATCGCATCACATCAACATTGTCAAGACATTGAATATCGGTGTATCGATAATTACGACATATTGGGACCACTTGACCGCCGCATAATTATGAGAGTTAGCTAGCACCGATTTTAATTTTGTGGCAAAACAAAGGAGGACACGCTGAGACAGGTGTGCCCTCCATAAAACATTATTGGCGCTACGATATTAAACGAAGAAGATGTATTAGTTACAGAGTATGAGCCAAATGGTACAACAACATACGATCCGTCTGATATCAATCAAATAGACAAAATTTAATTAACGGGGAGGTATATGATGTCTCAACAGATTGTACTGCCAATTAAAGACTCAAACGTATTAAAGATGGTACAGGACACCTTGTTAGATAGTTTTCGCGCTGGTCGTCGAAACTACACCATCTTCCAAGTTGGAAAAGCCACTCTACTACGGGTGAGTGATGTCATGACGTTAAAAAATCAGATGTCTATAATCCCGAAGGAACTGTTAAAAATACGGTCTTTATTCATGATAAAAAGACAGGCAAAGCAAACACCTTATATTTAAAGCCCGTCCAACAAGACTTGCTACAATATCATGATTGGCTAGTCCAACAGAATATCACTTCAGATTGGTTATTTCCCTCAACGTCCCATCCAGATCGACATATAACGGAGAAGCAGTTTTATAAGGTGATGGCACGCGTTGGCGATCTATTAGGTATGGGGTCACTGGAACAACTAAACAGAAAATAGCGGTAGGTTTTGGAAATAGTTATTTAGAATCGTTTTTATAATGACTTTTTGAAACTATGAAACATTGTTATATCAAGCTTTTAAAACGTATTTTACTGATTTTCAAAACCTAATGTTTTTTAGAATCTATGCTGCTTTCCTTACCGCTAATTTCTGCATGAATGTTCCAGAAATATTTTGTGTTTTCCTATCTTGGAAATTCTATAATCAGCGTTAAATAAGCGTTTTATGGATTTAGAGCTAATCACTACCGCTATTTTCTGTACGGATGTTCCAGTGACCCCTTCTAGAACTATTCAAAACAAAAAGAGGACTAAACTTTTTTGTTTAGTCCTCTTTTTGTTTTCCTCATCGGTCTGCTCGATGACAGGAGCAGTCAGATTGAAAATCTGAAATATATTCAAATTATTTTCCTAAGGGCGCACTTATATACCATGGAAATCATGGTATAAATTGCCAATATTTTAGATTAAACGTGTTGGAAAAACTCGCTTTGCTCATGTAAATAAAAACGTTATAAAGTATTGTGGTGAACTTACTATGTGTGTACACACATAGGGTAAAAAGTAATCATCTTCCACTCGTTCACACCTAAAATTTACATTTTAGTTTGTTCCTCGTTTCAGACGATTCTTTTTATTTTTGGGGCGTTGCCCCAATCCCCATATTATATTTTTTGTTGTTGCCAAAGGCAACTTCTTATACAGGTTTTTAGGGTTTAGCACGACATCAAGTTATTTGATGTGTAAGTGCGCATTGCACTCTTTTTTAACGAAACAAGCCGACCAGCGTTTGAAACTTTTTAGTTTTTCATCATTCTATTTTAAAACGCTCTAAAACTCGATTTAAGCGACTTTAATTCGAAACTATCTATTTGTTCAAAGGGAGAATTAAGAATGCTTAAACGAGCTTTTAAGTGGGTTTAAATTGATTTTGAATTGAATAGCTTGTTGTAAGTTTTAAAAAAAACAAGTTAAACAAAGTATCGGTTTTCCATTTAAGGGTTGTTAGGGGTTGCCCTGACCGTCTGTAAGACGCTTGATTGCAAGAAGTGAGTATTTAGCTAGTCAAACAGTTAAAACAGCTTATATGAGCAATTAGGGGTCACTGGAACATCCGTACAGAAAACAGCGGTAGTGAGACATGAAAAAAACAAGAAATGCTGTTAAATCAACGTTTCTTGTTTTTCTCTTTTTCTCTTCAGAAACATTCTTCTGGAACATTTGGTGTTAGTATCAAATCTTAGACAGCTTTTCGTAGAGACAAGAATAAATTAAACTTATCTACGAGAGGATGAATT
>OFLS01000498.1_pt1 | contig 11580 bp, 11 predicted proteins | sample 1540891 | NCBI WGS metagenome assembly OFLS01 (sample SAMEA4413038, study PRJEB24355) | metagenome | biome: human; feature: gut; material: faeces | place: United Kingdom | collected 2010
AATGGACTTAGTCGTCTAGATACAACTGTTTGTAACGCTGTGACGAAGTAGCTACCTGCAACAATGGCATCATTGGCCATATGTGGTGATGAACCATGACCACCTTTACCTTGAACTTTCAATTTGAAGAATGCGCGTCCTGTTTGAACATAACCAGGTCTGTAATACACATTACCTGTTTTCATTGTGCTCATGACGTGTACACCTAATACATGATCAACACCGTCTAATACACCATTTTCAATCATTGCTTTAGCACCACCTGGTGGTACTTCTTCAGCTGGTTGATGTATCACAACGACTTTTCCTGTAAAACTATCTTTCATTTCAGCAAGCGTCTCTGCTAATACAAGCATGTATGCTGTATGTGCATCGTGACCACATGCGTGCATAACACCTTTATTTTGTGATGCAAAAGATAATCCTGTATCTTCAGTAATGGGTAATGCGTCAAAGTCTGCACGGATTGCTAATGTTTTACCAGGTTTCCCTGAATCAATCGTTACTTTAATTCCACGTGGTCCGACATTCGTTTCTACTTCCACATCTTTACCTTTGTAAAATTCAGCGATGTATTTCGCCGTTTCATCTTCATGAAAAGATAATTCTGGATGCTGATGTAAATAACGTCTGATCTCAATCATTTTGTCTTCTTTAGATTTTAAAGCTTCAATTAATTGTTGATTCATATCCTTCATCTCCTTAGTTACATCATAAATCATAAATCATTATTTATATTGCCAACAACAGAGATGTTAACCATTAATTTTTTGCAATTTTAGCTTTGAATATAAAAAATCACAAATTATGTATATCAAAATTTGTGATTTGTGATCATTTTATGAACTTGGGTAACGTTTTACTTCAATTAAGTGAATCCCATTCGTAATCATTTTAATGTTTAATGCCAGTGTGTCCGTGATATCTATATCATATACTTCTAATTTCGGAAAACTCATTCGATTAACGTAATCTATAGAGTCCTTGTCCATGCCATGTATCGTATGATGTTTGCGCCAAAGATTAAATAACGCACCATTTTCTTTATCTAAGGTAAAATGTTTAATCTTATACATACCGTCTTCTAGGGCATTAATGTTCAAATGGATCATTTCCGTTGCACGCATATTCATTTGATTGTCCAACGCTAAGTACGGATTAAAATGCTTTGCATCATATAACAATATTTGAAAATTTGAATCAGTCCCCGTGACAATACATGTATCATCAGAATACAAAATATTGCTTGTTAATTTATTAAATAGCAATGCCGTGAAATAGACCGGACGTTTTCCATTATATTGATGAAACAGTTCAATAGAATTCATATAATCCCGTTCATTTTTACAATGACTGACGTGCAAATCATAATTCAACCAATACCCGATACCCTCTACTTTAGAACTTAATTTTAATAATTGCTCAATGATGATACCACCTCTAAAATATTCGCCGTTTGTAATAAATGTATCACCCGTCAATGTATTCCAATTGAGTAAAATGAGTGGACGCTTTAGGCGATGACGATGCATTAAGTCGATAAGGTAATTCGTTTTATTAATAATCATTTGACTCGCGGTTTTAAATTCATCATCATTCATTTTATTAAAATCAACAGCGTCATTTGAATTGGCATCAAATACAAAATGGTCGATGTGTGGCTCAAGTCGTTTCAACAATGGTAGATGTCTTTCCGTAGCTTGATCTAAGTGAATGTACAAGCCACCATTAGGGAATAATGCTTTAAAATAATCAATCATTTCAATCAAAGACGTGTGCAATGTCGTCACATACAAGTTGAACTTCAAATCTTTTCTATGACTGACATGCAGGGCAACGTGATGGATAAAAATTTTAAATGCATCGATATAATCACGTGAGTCATACTGATCCAAATGCATGGTCAAACTAAAGTTATGATCTAATAAAAAGTCTAAACACAAATCAATATCATAAAATATATTCGAAATTTCTGCATCATACGTGAATGGCGCATTGAGCTTTTTCATGATATATGGAATCACATCATATGCTAATACTTCATTGACTTGAAAATCATGATGACATGTAAGCAACTGTGATTGATACTGTGTATTGAGCAAATTCCTCAAATAGCCCACTTGAATAATATGATTAAATTGATTTAGTTGTTGATTAGTTGGTTTAAAGGCAATCTCTTTATAGTTCATCTTTTCAATATCTTCAATAAAATGATTCATTTCTTCAATGTAGTCATTTAAAAGTAATATCAATTCACGGTCGTGATAATCATGTTGTGCCGATTGCTGGTTTTCAGTGATTGCTGGACGATCACCTCGATATTGTTTAGGTGTTTGATGCGTAAAGTGTTTAAATGTTCTCGCAAAGCTCGCTGCACTTGAAAAGCCATTTTGCAATGCAATATCAGTAATCGTTTCATCTGTGTATGTTAAATCGAGTTTCGCATGCTCAATTCGCGTCGTATTTAAGAAATGCTGGAATCCTACACCTAGCGATTCTGTAAACTTTTTAGACAGATGGCTCTCTGACCACCCAACATATTCGCTTAATTCCGAAAGGCTTAAGTCTTCATGAAAATGTAACTCGATATAGTCGCATACTTGGTTCACTTTATCATCATTTAAGATACTTTGGTTCGAATGATATGTACGCGGGACATAATGAATCATATGCATAAGCAACTGAATGACAAGTTGTTGCTCAGTCAATTTAGACAACTCATTATGTCGGATATGTGTTGAAACCAGTCTTGCCATTATATTTCTCAGTTGATGTATATTTTTGGTTGTGGTCGCATCTGTTAAGTGAAAATATAGACAATGCGCATCATCAAACTTGTCTGCTAAATATTTCATTTGGAATTGGATATAACATATGATGCCATCTTGTTGAAGTTGAAATCGATACAAGTCGCGGTGGTTAATGATGAAAATGTCGCCACTGTTGCATTGCGTCATATTATTTTCATCATAAATGTGTGCCTCACCTTTAATAACAAAACCAATCATTAAACTATTGAGCCTTTTGAAATCTGACATACTCTCAGTTTCTACTCGAATTAAATAATCACGTTGCATACTATCCCTCAATTCAGTAATATGAATACGTTTATTTTACATTATTTTACAGCAATATATTTGAAATTCGTGTTGAATCGTGTGTGTGGATGATTATTTATCCTCACTCGGTTCAAGATGTAAGTTAGCAGCAATTTTGTTTACTATTAAAAATAACCATCCTTTACGAATGGTTATGACTTCTTTTAATCATATTTATATAGATTTTTTAGTTCGTTGTTGGTTTGAAAAAGTATGTGACAATTCAACTAATTCATTATTTTTTTAAGCTCATTGCCTAATTTATCTAAGTCTTGCATGGCTTTATTAACCCAATCACCTTTAGCTACATTTTTAAAATCACTCTTAAATGTATGGCCATGATTAATTAACTGATTGATCAATTGCTTTTCAGATTTTTTCATTTTACTTTTATTTTCACGATGCTTTTCATCATGTTCAGGTGCGATGACTGTTGTGATTAGTTTTTTTTCCTGTCTTTTTTTCAAATCACCTACCATCCAACTATCTCCTAGTAAAGGATCAGACATAGGATTAGATAACGGATCAGGGATTCCCATAAGCTACTTCGCCTCCATTATTTTTTCAGATTGCTGTATATATTCTCTTCTTATTTCTTCTTTATAATCTTCTAACTTTAACTCTTTTTGTCTAATATAAGTATCTGCTTCATAATCAAATTCTTCAACTAGTCGTCTCACCTTAGCATTTGACTCTTCACTATAGTTCATTTTATTCTTTAAATACAAAAATGCATCATAACTTTGTTCATTTTCTCTTCTAAGGTGATATTTTAAATCACTAAGATTTTGTATCTCCCTTTCAATACGTTTCAACTCTATTTCATATGCATTTTCAAGATCATCTATTTTCTTGTATTCTTCAAACATCATATTAAATCACCTATTTGCCCTGCCAATTGTTGATCCTTAGCAACTATTTCATTAATACTTTTTTCGATTTGCTGTAAATACGAATTATATTTCTTAGATAAGTCCGTAATTTTATTTAGTTTGTCTTTTATTTCATTATGTGGTTCGGTAGCAAGTTTACTTTCATTGACACCACCGTTATCTAATGCACTTACCTTTTCTGGGTATGAAAGATGTTTACCTACAATATCACTAGCTTCTTGTGCGTCTTTCCAATTTGCTTCAAATTTCTCATCCATAAGATTGAACATATTTTTCAACTGCTGAAGTTCTTGGTCAACCATTTTACTTAGTCCTTCAGCTACCGAAAATGCCACTAAAGTTTCAAGCAATTTTTGTTGAGAAGACGAGAGGGCGCCACCGTTCGTTTGCAGTAACTTCGATTTTATTTCATCTATTTTACCGAGTTTTTTCTCAGTATTTTTTTTCAAAGCCTTAAATGCTTTGTCATTTGCATCGCGATATCCTTTTACTAACATTAGTTCTTCGATTATTTCACGTTGTTCTTTTTCTCCTAAAAAATTCTCCATCGCATGGCCCTGACCATTGTTTATACGTAACACATCGCCACAAGTTAAATGATCTGTACGCTTCACTAAATAGTCTAATCCATCCTTTTGAGTTATAACCTTAGTAATATCTCCATCATAATTATCCATTAACTCTTTTAAATATTTTTCATCTGGAAATGTCGTATTTCTAAACAATTGACCACCAAATTTATTACGAATGCTTTTTACTTCTAACGGAGCAGGATTGTATGCCACAACATTTTTGATGTTATAACGAAGCCCAAGAAAGATAGCATCTCTCCCTCCTAAAGAATGACCAGTAACGGTATCAATTTCGTACTTTTTTTGTAAATTCTCAATAAACTGCTGTGTATTTGCAAAATGTTTTCCTTTATAATTGACCATTCCTACTCCAATGGCTAGATCCGCTACACCATCCTTCATAGTGCCTCGTACATCTTTCATATCTTGCTTAGAGGGTGGGAATAATAACGGAGACATCGAACTAAGTGCTACTCTTTTAAGTTGATCGCCGTGAAAGTTTGTACCAGCCATTCCAACAGTAACTTTACCTGTATCTTTATTTAAAAATGCCGTTGCCGTGGTCCCCGTACTGGGATCTGTATAACTTTCGATGTAGTCTAAGTTTTTAGGAAACTTATCCTGATTTTTTAAGTAAGTAACCTGTTCTGTAATTCTTGCTTTATTTAAACCATTATCATTTGCATTTTCAATTTCATAACTAATACTAGCAATTGCACTAGTTTCTTCCGAATTACTTTTTATTTTTCCTGGATCTATTTTGTATTCTTTTTTAGTCATAACTATTTATCCTCACTCGACTCAAAATATAGACTATCAGTAAAGTAAATATTTTCATTTTCATTCTCTACAAAAGTAAATTCAATTTTTTTATATCCAACTGATGAACCTTTTAAATCTCCTGTACCTTTTAATATGAACTTTGGCGCTTTATTTGTTGGTATATCATATCTTTTACGTAATTGTTTTACATTATAATCATCATTGGTTAATTGATATTTTGCTGAATAACTCGGCACCTCTGGGTTGTATGATATATCCCCATCTTTATAATTCATTAAATCTTTAAAATTACTATATTGTGCAAAAAATTTAAAGTTTTGGATTTCTGTTTTTATTTTTTCATCTTTAACTTCCTCAGCAGGAATGAATTTATTATCAATCATTTTAACTGGATATTTTTTTTGATTATCCTGAGCTACTTCGTATTTCTCCGTCTTTATCTCATTAGTGTAGTAAAATCCCTTTGCACTTCTTGTATTTCTATTTATCTTCAAAAGCATGCCTTTTATTTTTAGAGCTTCTCCTTTATTTTGAATTGCCATTTGAGAATTTATAATCCATGTTCCCTTATCATTTTTATCAAATTGATCATCACGATAACCTTCTTTGTCATATAAATCCTCTAGGTTTTCAATCGGATACATACTTAATGTTTTTTCAAAACTTTTCTTAATTTCCGCTTCTTTACCCATGCTACAACCCCCAATAAAAATTGTTAAAAACAGAAAACTAATACATAAAACTATTTTTTTAAAACGCTTCACTGTATCACAACTTTCTTTTTTATATGATTTATTTTTGTGAATTACATATATTTATCAATTTATAACACTTTTTCACTTTAATATTACCAAAAATTATACAAGCAATCTATTAAACTAAAAATATTGTTATTCATTTAGATAATTACTTGTTTTGAAATAACACGAGTAGTAGGTTAATTATAATTTGACTATTCTCAAATTATTTTTCCTAGATCAATTTTAATCATGATTATTTATCCTCACTTGGTTTAAAAATTAACCCATCACTAAAGTAAATGTTCTCTTCTTTTTTCTCTACAAACGTAAATTCAATGTCTTTATATCCAACTGATGAACCTTTTAAATTCCCTGTACCTTTCAACAACAACTTCGGTGCTTTATTTGTTGGTATGTCATATCTTTTACGTAATTGCTTTACATTGTAATCATCATTAGTTAATTGATATTTGGCTGAATAACTTGGCACCTCTGGATTATATGATATATCTCCATCTTTATAATTTTCCAAATCTTTAAAGTTTCCATATTGAACAAAAAACTTAAAGTTTTCGATTTCTATTTTTATGTTTTCATCTTTAATTTCTTTAGTAAGGATTATTTTATTGTCGACCATTTTAACAGGGTATCTTTTTTCATTGTCTTGATGTTTACCTTTATCCTCGCCCTTAATCACATTAACATAATAATAGCCATTTGTTGTTCTTGTATTTCTATTCATATACAGGACCATGCCTTTTGATTTCATAGGTTCTCCTCTATTTTGAATTGCCATTTGAGAATTGACAATCCAAGTTCCTTTATCTTTTTTATCAAACTGATTATCACGATAGCCTTCCTTATCGTATAAATCCTCTAGATTTTTTATCGGATACATACTCATTGTCTTTTCAAAGCTTTTCTTAATTTCCGCTTCTTTACCTATGCCACAACCAGCAGTAATACTAATGACTAAAAATAAGAAACTAATACCTAACACTAATTTATTTAAACGTTTCATCACCTTACAACTCTCTTCTTTTTATTTTGTTTCCTTGAATCGATTTCATACTCTTTATTAGTCACGATTATTCATCATTACTCGGTTTAAAATGTAGATTAGCTGTAAAGTAAGTGTTTTCTCCTTTTTTCTCTACGAAAGTAAATTCATTTTTTTTGTATCCAACTGATGAACCATCTAAATTTCCTGAACCTTTTAACAATAACTTTGGAGCTTTATTCGTCGGTATATCATATCTTTTACGTAATTGCTTTACATTATAATCATCATTGGTTAGTTGATATTTGGCTGAATAAATCGGAGCTTCTGGATTATATGAAATATTTCCATCTTTGTACTTCGATAAATCTTTAAAGTTGCCATACTGCGCGAAAAACTTAAAGTTTTTAATTTCTTTTTTTATTTTTTCATCTTTGATATCTTTAGTTGGAATGATTTTATTGTCAATCATTTTAACGGGATATTCTATTTGCTTATCCTGAGGTCTGCCATTTTCATCCTTCTTTATCGCATTAACATAGTAAAATCCTTTTGCACTCCTTGTATTTCTATTTAACTTCAAAACCATACCTTTTATATTTAAGGCTTCTCCCTTTTTCTGAATTGCCATTTCAGAACTAATAGTCCATGTTCCTTTATCATTTTTATCAAATTCGTCATCACGATAGCCTTCTTTATCGTATAAATCCTCTAGATTTTTAATCGGATACATACTCAATGTTTTTTCAAAACTTTTCTTTATTTCCGCTTCTTTCCCTGTACCACAACCAGCAACGATACTGATGACTAATATCAAAAAACTAATGTACAATACCAATGTATTTAATCGTTTCATAATTTCACAATCCTATTTCTTTTTATTGTTTTTCCTGGATCGATTTCATAATTTGATCGAATCATGATTATTTATCCTCACTTGGATTAAAATGTAGCCCATCACTAAAGTATATATTTTCTCCCTTTTTCTCTACGAAAGTAAATTCAATTTTTTTGTAGCCAATTGATGAACCTTTTAAATTCCCTGTACCTTTCAACAATAGCTTTGGTGCTTTATTCGTTGGTATATTATATCTTTTTCGTAATTGTTTTACATTATAGTCATCATTAGTTAATTGATATTTTGCTGAATAACTCGGCACCTCTGGATTGTATGATATATCGCCGTCTTTGTACTTCGACAAATCTTTAAAGTCGCCATATTGAACAAAGAACTTAAAGTTTTCGATTTCTTTTTTTATTTTTTCATCTTTAATTTCTTTTGTTGGAATGATTTTATTATCGACCATTTTAACCGGATATCTTTTTTCATTGTCGTGCGGTTTTCCTTCATCCTCGTCCTTAGTCACATCGACATAGTAGTAACCATTTGTTGTTTTGGTATTTCTATTCATATATAGAACCATGCCTTTAGCTACCATATCTTCATTATTAGGTTGAATAACCATTTCAGAATTTATAATCCATGTACCTTTATCATTTTTATCAAACTGATCATCACGATAGCCTTCCTTATCGTATAAATCCTCTAGATTTTTAATAGGGTACATACTCAATGTTTTTTCAAAGCTTTTCTTAACTTCCGCTTCTTTACCTATGCCACAACCAGCAGTGATACTAATGACTAAAAACAGAAAAATAATGCCTAACACTAATTTGTTTAATCGTTTCATCATCTTACAACTCTCTTCTTTTTAAAATGATTTGTTTTTGTTAATTACATATATTTATCAATTTATAACACTTTTTCACTTTAATATTATCAAAAATTTCACAAACAATCTGTTCAATTTATAATATTGTTGAATTATTACTTATTTTCAAAATAAAAACGAGTAGTGAAAATAATTAGAATCTAACTATTTTCATACTCGTCTTAATATCATTATTGAATCCTTATTTATTACTATCTATAATTTCACTTACGATATCATCATATCCAGGCCACGGATATCCTGCATAGTCAACAATCAGCCAACCAGTTCTAGCTTTCCCGTTTTCTTTAATCGTTTTTGCAATTTCAGGATTTATATGTGATGCATAGTTATAAGTACTATTAAATGCGCTACCTCCAGACGCTACACTCAAGAAATTCACATATACATTGTCTTTGTTACTATCCGTTTTAGCTTTAGCCAATAAATTTTTAACAGCTTCAACTTTTTTATCATAGTAATCTTTATACTCATCTTGTACTTTTAAATTTAAGCTACCATTATTAATTTTCGTTTCAAATGTCGCATTGTCTGCCCATTGAATACCTGACGTGTCAGCACCATAACCACTCTTTATGTATGTACCCCCCATTCTATTGAATAGGACAATTTTACCTTTCGTTTCTTTTAAAGTAGGATTCGCATTACTTCCTGTGTAAAAAAGATTCTGATATTGCGGGTTATTATAATAATATTCTCTAAAAATTTCTTCAAATGTCTTCGTAACTTTAGAATCGCTATCGTAGTCCTTTTTCATAGACATCACAATTGTTTCGTTTGGATAAGCACTCAAGTAATATTTAGCATCATCGAGAAATTTTCCTAATTCATGATGCAAATAAACCATGCCGTGATGAACTGAAATCATATTATCAGCACTTGCTCTACCTCTAATATCAAAAAACCTGACTCCTGACTTCATTTGAGTAAGGTAATCTTTATCTTGAGTCTTTGCCCAAACTGATTTTACTGGATCCTTTAAAGTGAATGAGCCACTATCATGCGAACCCGGTATATTAATCTCAGTTAAATGTTTGCTTTCATCAAGTTTACTCATCCAATTTTCCGGACTTTTACTCAACGAATCTGACGCATGTGCTGAATGATATAAACCACTCATCACTACTAAAATGATACTTAAAAACAAAGTCTTAATACACTTTTTCATAACATCAACTTCTTTCTATATTTAATACATTAATTATACATCTTTTTTAAATAAAAATATGTGTAAAATTTTAAAACTTATTTAAATAATATTTATGAGTATGCATTATAGAAATTAATGACGTATGATTCAAAACCCTTGAGATAGTTCTTTACATATATAAGTTAAAAAAGGAGCTAGCTTTATAATCGCCAGCTCCTTATCGTTATTTTTTATCTTCCATTGTGTAACATACGAGGCCAAATATAATACCACCTATGCTCCAAACGATTAAATCACTTCTAGTATTTCCTAAGTCAGTGAAACCGTATATATCAGCTACAGTGCCTGCTGTCAGCGCCAATGATGTAAATAAAATTGCTACTAAAATTGATTTTAGTTTAACGAAATCCTTACTATTTTTCTTATTTTCTTTATCTTTGCCACGCTTAACATCGTACGCTTTCAAGAAACGTAGTCCAATTAGTGCTTCAATTAAAATTAAAACGATGATGATTTGAGTGGTGATTGATAGTTTAGGCTCCAAAATGTGAATGAATATGTTAGAAATTACTAACGCAAGCAAAACGAGCATTGAATATGCATATAAAATGATAAATTTTGCCCCTTTTAATTCTTTAGTTGTTCCATTCTTGTCTGTTTGAGATCCACTTATTGCATTTAATATCCAGTTGTTAAATTTCTCCATTATTCAATTTTGCTCCTTTTAAAATGTATAAATTGCTCGGTAATTAAGTATCACTTGATTAGCCAATAGAAATGCTGTTATTTTCAAAATCCATTAGTAACTTCACAAGTTAAAACAATAGCGATGATAATATGCTGCTTTCAGCGTTTTTTAATCTAGGCTTTTCCGATAATTCCAAATGCCATGTCACGTATAAATGCACACTGATTGTTTATTGCTTCTTGTTCAAGGTTTGATTTAAACTCATCTAGTGAAAAATCATCATTAATGACACCATGTGCTTTCATTCTTGGTAGCATTACATCTACAAGCCATGCTAAATCATTGTCCATTGACGTTTGAATCACTGCCTCTGCAAAATAATCTACAACATGCATTCCATTATTATTAAACAAATTATATAAATTTTGACCGATATGAATATTGCCACCTTCTTGCTTCACCGTTTCCCAAATCCATTGAATTGCTGATTGATGTAAAGGTAGTGCATCTGCACCAACGCCTGTATTAATAGCATCACTTTCTTGAAAACATAATATACCCTCAGGTTTTAAAATTGATTTCAAAATTTGTAAACACTTTTCAGCATCTGGTAAGTACATTAATACTCTTCTACCAACAATCGCATCAAAATGCCCCATAGTTTCTGGCAATTGATATATATCAGAATATTGATATGATACATTGTTATATTGATTGTTTTCATTTGCGATTTTAAGTAATGACTCATTCACATCAACACCGACGACTTCACCATTCGCCCCCACACGTTTTGCAATTAATTGAGTGACCTCACCAGTCGCACAACCTATATCCAGTACACGCATGCCATCTTTAATTTGAGCTCTGTCTAATAGTTTTTCTATAAAATCATTTCTATTTTGCATGAACATAACTTCCTCTAT
>OFLS01000511.1_pt1 | contig 11316 bp, 10 predicted proteins | sample 1540891 | NCBI WGS metagenome assembly OFLS01 (sample SAMEA4413038, study PRJEB24355) | metagenome | biome: human; feature: gut; material: faeces | place: United Kingdom | collected 2010
CAATTGCCACATAAATTTTCTATAATCTTCAATTCATTTTCTATCTTAAGACTTAAGATATCTATTTTTAATTCTCTATTTTCTTTGCCTTCTTTATAGTAAATTTCATCCACAACCTCTTCTAAATAGTAGTTTTTCATATCTTACCCTCACTTGTGAAGTATGTTATTTAATAATAATATTAAATAAATTTTAATGTTTCAATAAAAAATTAACATTTTATCCATATACAGTATATAATATTAATTAAATAATTTCTATCTTATTAATTATAAAAATACTAAAATTATCCTTTATATTAATTTTAATACTATTTATCCCTGTCATATATCCATTATAATTCCATTTTCTTTTAACCACATTTTTTGTTCTTTATAATTTGGAATAATTTTTGAAACAAAATTCCAATAATTTTTTGAATGATCCTTATGAACCATATGGGTCATTTCATGAACAACTATATAATCAATTACTTCTAAAGGCGCCATAATGCATCTCCAATTAAAAAGTAAATCATTATAATATGTACAGCTACCCCATCTTCTTTTTTGCTCTTTAACCTTTATGCTTCTAGGCTTTACAGGATAAAACTTCAAATAATCATTAACTCTATCTTTAATTATTCTTAACCCTTCCTCCCTATACCATAATTCAATTGCTTTTCTTAATCTTTCCTTATTATATTCTCTCATACAAACCACTAATTCTTTTCCTATTATCCTAACAGAAATCCTCTTTAAAAATGGACTAAACTTTATTTTTAATGAATATTCATTTCCTAAATACATAAATAAATCTCCATCTTTATAGTTTTTTTCAACCTTTTTAGAATTACGCTTGTAAGCTTCTTCTCTTTTTTCAAGAATCCACTTTCCTTTTTTCCTAACCTGACTAATAATTACATCCTCTGAAATGCCCATAGGGGCTCTTACTTTTACTTCTCCCTCAGCGGAAATCTCTATGCTCATAGTTTTTCTTTTACTTAATATTAATTCAAAATCTATAATTTTATTTTCATATTGAAATTTTAATATCATAAAAACCTCTCTGTAATTTTTCACATTTTAACAAAATTAATTATACCAAATAATGCTATTTTAATTTTATTTCTGTATAAAAAATCATATAAATAAAAAATGCTTCACAAAATTGTGAAGCATTTTTTTATATTTCTTTATTCTCTTCCATAATTCTTACTATACCAGCCATACAAAATACTATAGCTTCTGTCATTCCTAATGAAAAAGCTAAAGACATTCCTATGTTTATAATATACTTTATAAATGAAGTATTTAAAACCTCTGTATTAATTACATTTAAAGCAACTAATACCATACCTAATATAATTATTATACTTGTACCGTATTTAAACATTTTTGTGTAGATTCTACTAAAATACTTAAGTCCTTTAATTCTATCAGTAAAACTTTTAATACCATCTGTTAAAGTTAATCCACGCTTTTTTAAATCCCATATATGGTATCCTAAAGCAAAAATTGTCCATAAAAGAGCAATTCCTGCAAGTACTGATTCTTCTATCTCACTACTTGCCCTTCTTATCATAAGTATATAATCAATCATCACCAAAATAGTAATAATCTCAATCTTTAGTTTTCTCTCGTAACTCTTCATGCTCCCCTCCAAATCTTTTAAATCCTATATAAATATTATCAATTTAAAGTTTCTTTGTAAATAAGTTTTAAACTGTTAGCTATATATACTTTAATTTATCCTTTTTAACTAAATCATAAAGTTCTAAATTAAAACTTTCTTTCATAAAATAAAATAAAATAATATGCAATTTAAAGTTAATAATATAACTCTCTTATTTTACAATATACTATTAACTTAATCCTAACAAACCTTTTTAAAACTCCCATTTTAAAATTTTTCAAATTATTTAAGGAAGTGACTATTACTATGGATTTATTAGTATTTTGCTCAGTAATTCTTTGTTATTGCATAATCCTATTAACTGTATCATGATATAAAAATAAATTTATATAAATAAAATCATATTAATATTAAACTTTATAAAATTATAAAAACCTATAATAACTATAAATAAATCAAATAAGTGAATTTATTTTAGTCTAAACTAAAAAATGATATACTTTAGGAAAGATTCTTAAAGTGAGGTGAATATTTATGTTTACAATTAATAATTTCGCTTTTGATTCTATAAAAAAATTAGATGAATTAAAATTATATAACTGTTTAGATATAAGATCCTATAAGAAAAATAGAAAAGTGATTATAGAAAAACTTGAAAATACTTTTAATGTATATGAAGATGGATATGAAAAAAGAGAATTCCTTAATATTTCAAAAGAAGAATTAAAAAAGCTTTTAAGAACCATAGAAAAAATTGAATTTCCTAGAAGTAATAAACTTAGGGTATATGTTTTAGAAACAAAAGATCAAAGTGCTTGTAGAGCAAACTATAGAGATGAAAGTATTTCTGAAGATGAAGAAGAAAAGCTTTCTATTTTCATAGAAACTTCTTATAGTTTTTATGAGGGAATAAAAAGTTTAATTGAAAGCAGTAATGATTTAATTATAGAAGTAAACTTTGCCCAAAATGTAACAATAAAATCAAAAGTTTCAACTGAAACATACTTAAATTTAAAAGACTACTTAAAAGATAGACAAGATACCAATATCTTTGCATATTAGTTTATATTATAAATTATTAAAATAGGAAATAACGTATTGCTTTAAGCTTTACCTATATTTTTAATCCCAATATAATAAAAAACTCCATCCTAAATATACATAGGACGAAGTTAAATTTACATCTATCACTTTAATTAAGGTAGCAAAGTTTTCACAAACTCTAAATTATTAAAATCATGCTCTTTTATATAATTTAATAAGTCAATTAAATAAGTTTTATGATGTTCTACAACCTTTGAGAAACACTGAATAAATCTTACTACTTCTTCTTTTGAAAGAGCTTTATTTAAGGCCTCTTTATTTTTCTTATGATATATATACATACCAACTAAATAAAATCTCATAAATGTATATCTTATAAGCAACATAATATAGCTATCAAATATTGATTCTCTCTCACAGAATGGGAATAAATTGCTATAAATAAAATTAACTATGTAATTTTCAAATATATAACTATTTTCTTCTATAAATTCTTTTTCATATTCTTCAAAAGCTTTTATATACATTTGAGCATTTTTAGCTAAATAATTTTCTTCATCTAAATTAAGCCCAATTTTAACTTCATTTGAGTACTCCTTAAATCTATCACTATCTATATCTTTTTCTACCCTAAGCATAGTAAGTAATTTCTTAAAGAAATCAACCTGAATAATATAATTCATAGAGTTTTCTTCGTATAAATCTTTAACAGTATCTATATCATATTCTTTTATAAAACTTAAAGTATTATGGCAATTATACTCATACTCATCCTCTAAAGCATTTATAAATTCACCTAATATGTAAAGCCTTTTATCTAATGAAAACTTTCTATTTTTCATTATCTTTATACTAGTCTCTCTAATTTCCTTAAGAAACTCTACTGGAAGATAGGCCTCTTCACTTAGTTTAGTATTAACTTCACTTGATATTATATGTTTCCCTAAGTCTTCATCACTTTCTGAAAACTCAATACCATCCTTCTTAAGTAAAAGTATTCTAGCTGCCTCTGGACATGCTACAGCAAGAGACATTTCATAAATTCCATCAATCTTATTAGTTACCCTAGGAAATGATGTACAAACATTTGAAAGATACTCTTCTCCAAGATTAGAATGGATAACACAGTAGTTATCACACTTTAAAAATGGACATCTTTTATTTTCCCCTAGCTTCACTTTAGCAAAATCAATTTCATCACATTGACACCTCTTATTTTTAATAAGATTGCTTTTAAGTATATTCTTCATATCACTATCACTTACACTTTCATATTGCTGAAAAGTAAACTTATCAATATCAACATCCCAGCCTATGCAACAGCTATCTTCACATTCTCCCCCAATACACTTAAACTCTTTAAGATATATTGGATATCTCATTTTAATATTCTTCATTATATACTTCCCTCTTAGATAAAATAATTTAATTATTTAAAGTGGTTTAAATACTATTTTTTAAAATTAATATCTATTAGTCCAATCTCTGGGAAATCAACATCTATTTTTTTATCTATGCTTAAATCTACTCTAATAGTTTTTAATAAATCTGTATAATATTTTGTTTGTATGTCTACATTTGAATATCCCCATGTTTTAATATAGTCATTCAACGCTTTTACCACTTCTTTACTCCCAGTAATACTAATCATATTGATAATATTTCTTAGCTTATCTACTTCACTTTCCATATCAAATCCATTTCTTTGATTACTTAATATTTTATCAAACAAAGATATAAGTTCAATATATGTTTCTTGTTTTCTTTGATACTCACTTTGTTCTTTTTGTTTTTTTCTTTCATAATACTTCTCAACTATATTAGGAACAATTGCAATTAATGCTCCAACTATAATTGGTATAACTTGTTTTATGCTACTAACTATAATTTCATTCATAATTTTAAATCCTCTCTTAAAAAATTTATTTTTTTACTTTATTAATAATAAATTCACATAAAAATATTTACATGTTTTATAAGATTATTTTTATTTTCCTTTAATTGAGGTATTCTATTTACATTTGCACCTGATGGATGTGGAAACCCCTTAAGTATTTGTCTTTCACTTATAAAGCCCTCTTCCTTAAGCTTAAATAGTACTTCCTCAACTGCTTTTCCTAAAGGTATTAATAATATATTTTCAAAATCATCTAAACTCCTAATTTCCTCAATAAAGTTCTCATAAACATACTTCATTAAAAAATCACTCTTTATAAGTTTAGGAGTATGTCCTGTATAATTTGCTTTCTTAAGAAAAACAGAGTAAGGAATTAAAGATACCGTATGTAATAAATAATCCTTTTCTCCAAAAAGCTCTCCACAATCATTTATTTTTAAAGCCTTATTAAGCTCTATCTCATTTAACATACTAATTATATTTTTTCTTAAGGTTCCACTAAAACGTCCTGCCACCTTGCATTTATATTGAATATCTTTAATATTATTACCAAGTTCTAATTCCTTTCTTGCTGTAGCTATAGCTGTACTCATTTGATTAAAACCTGGAGTTATACCAATTATAAATACTTTAGCCTTAGGATTTATATACTCATTGTGTGGAGCATAATAAATTTCAATATTCCCCTCTTTATCAACAAGAAAATCATCTGTTAAAAGTTCTTCTTTTGTATATTTATCTTTTAAAGGTAGTTTTTTAATTGATTCTTCATAATCGTATAAAGTCTTTTTCATATTAACATCTCCAAATAATAATTCTTATAAAATAAATATAGTCATAATATAATCTTAATTCAACATATATTATTGTTTATTTTTATATAAAAATTCATTTTTTGTAACTTTTGTGTAGTTTCTTTTAAAAATAAACTATGTATAATTAATTTTAAATTTTGTGTACAAGCATCATAAAATTTTATAAATATAACTTAAGAAGAAATTATTAAGGAGAACCACATATGAATTTTTGGAATAACATTTTTAACTCTATTAATGGGTTAGCAGGAAAAAATCACTTATTAGATTCAATTATGCTTTTTAGTTCAAAAAGACTTCCCTATATTCTTTTTGCTACAGTAATTGTTGTTTATTTAATAGGAATTATAAGTAAAAATAAAAAAGCTAGAGGAATAGCTGTAGACACCATTGTGTTTACTGGAATTAATTTAATTCTAGACGTTATTGTAGGTCACTTTTTTTATGCTCCAAGACCTTTTGTAAATGATCCTAATGCAAAGCTATTATATCCACACAAGCCAGATTCATCTTTTCCAAGTGGTCATTCAGTTGGTAGTATGAGTATAGCTTTAGGATTAAATAGATATAATAAAGCTCTTGGAACAATTTGCGTAATTTTATCTATATTAATGGGAATTTCTAGAGTATATGTTGGACACCATTATCCACAACACGTTGTTGCTTCATTCTTAATTGTAATTATACTAAACGTACTTTACATAAAATTCTTAAGCAAAAGCGTTCAAAAACTTTATTTTTCAATCGAAAAACATATACCAATTTTAAATAAATTAGTTAAATAATCTAAAACTCTAAAGTTTAAATAAAAGCTAATTTTTAAGTGAATTTTAATTTCTATAATACATAATCTTTAAGTTAAAAATCTGTACAAATAAAAATACTTTATCAAAAATATATTAAATTTTTGATAAAGTATTTTTATATTTAGAATTAATTTTCATTTAAATATTCTTTAATCTTTTTAAGTACAAAAGTTTCTCTTTTCACCCATGGATTAATTTTTTCTTTTTGATTAAGTATATTTTCATTCTCTCTAATTACCTCATCTAAAGAAATCCATATAGGAGTAAAACCTAACTCTTCCTCATACTTATCTAAATGTTGTTCTCCTCTTTCTTCAATAACACTGCAAAGATAATAATGAGAAGTCATTTCAAAAATTGTACAACCCATTCTCCTTCTTCTATCTCTTTCAATTAAAACTCCAAATTTTTCTTTAACTTCATTTAATATGTATCCTGTTTCTTCTTGAACTTCTCTTCTTAAGGTTTCCTCTGGAGTCTCCCCTTTTTCAACTCCGCCACCTGGGAACTTATAATCTCCTGTATTAGATTTTACCATAAGTATTTTATCACCCTGTAAAATAATTGCCCTTATGGCAACTCTATAAAACACCTTTTCATCTTTTCCAAACTCTTTCATCCCTAGAACTTTATTAAAATACATATCTTCACCCCTTTAATGAAATTAATATATCCATAAATACAAAAAAGAAGGGAGTTTATTCCCTAAACTCCCCTAATAATCATCTGCATTTTAATATTATGATTTTATTTTACATCTAAATACTTTATATGTAAATCCATTTTGAATAATCTAAAAGCCAATAATATACAAAAATAAATTATATAATTATTAAGAAGCTATTTTTAATGTATTACCTTTACTAATATAATATTCTTTAACCTATTTATAATATACCCTACTAAACATAATATTATTGAACAAAATATAAAAGCATAGTATATTTCTAGTTAAAGATCTTATTATTTAAATCTTAATGCAATTAAAGCTATATTTTATATATAAGTTACGCACATCTTACTATTATCAATTGGTGAATCTATAATTCTACATTTAATATCAAAAACACTTTTAATAAGATCTTCATCTATAATTTTATCTTTGCTACCTTGAGCAAATATATTTCCATCCTTTAAAGCTATTATATTATCAGCATATCTTAAAGCATGATTTATATCATGAATTACCATTACTATAGTTCTATTTTCTTTTCTATTAAGCTCTTTTAAAATATTTAAAATCTCTAGCTGATACTTTATATCTAAATGATTTGTAGGTTCATCTAAAAGTATAACTTCTGTATCTTGACATAAAGATAAGGCAATCCATGCTCTTTGTCTTTGTCCACCAGAAAGATTTTCTAAAGTTCTATCTTTTTCTTCTATTAGTCCCATTTTTCCAATAGATTCCATTACTATTTCCTCATCTTTTTTGCTCCAAAATGATAATAAGTTATGATAAGGATATCTCCCCTGCTTAACTAAATCATAAACAGTTAAATCCTCTGGAGCACTGCTGCTTTGTGGTAACATAGCTAATTCCTTTGCTAATTCCTTTGGTGGCATTTTAAGAAGATTTTTATCTCCCATTAATACTTCACCACTTTTAGGAGTAAGTATCTTAGATATAGACTTTATTAAAGTAGATTTACCACAACCATTAGGTCCAATTAATGCTGTAATTTTCCCTTTTTCTATTTCTATATTTATATCATCTAATATTATCTTTTCATCATAACACAATTTTAAATTATTTGTTTTTATCATTTTCATCACCTATTTGTAGACTTTCTATTTTTTATTAAAAGATATATAAAATACGGAGCTCCTATAGATGCTGTAAATATCCCTATTGGCAACTCTTGTGGATAAAATAACCACTTAGAAACAAAATCAGCTAATAATGTGATTATTCCTCCTATAAGTATTGATAATGGAATAAGATTCTCAAATTTCGAATTCACAAGTTTTCTTGAAATGTGAGGAGCTATCAATCCAACAAAAGGTATTCCTCCTCCAATAGTTACAGCTCCCGCTGTTAAGGCTGCTGATATACTTAATAATATTATTCTACTTTTATAAACCTTATTACCAAGAACGGTTATAATCTCATCATCTAATTGATGAAGATTTAAATCTTTTATAAATATTACTGTTATTATTGTAAAAACAAAAAATATTACTGCTATTATAGCTGCATGAGTCCAATTCGCACCATAAATACTACCTGTTAACCATGTTGTAGCTTCTTTCATGAAAACTATTGGTCCATTTATTATTAAAATATTAGTTAATGCTTTAAATATTGCAGAAACACCAACACCTATTATAATTAACTTTTTTGTTGATGTAGATTTTCCACAAATAAAGAAAATAATAACTACAGCTAAAAAAGAAAATATAAAGGTGAATATAGGCATATATAATATTGATGTTGTTAAAGAATTATTATTAGGATTAGTGAAAATTGTTAAAAATACTAATGCTCCAACAGCTCCACCATTTGATATACCTAATATCTCAGGAGATGCTAATGGGTTTTTTACCACTCCCTGAAGTATAGCCCCCGCTAATCCTAAAGATCCTCCAATTAAAAAAGCAATAATAACTCTTGGTAGTCTTATATTCATTACTAATATAGAAGAGAAACCTGTATCTATTCCAAATATACTTTTTAATACATCTATGGGACTTATCATAACTTCTCCTAAACTTAAACTTATCCCAAATATTAAAAGAGTAATTAATAACAATAATATACTTATTTTTATAGTCTTTTTACTTATATTTATCATTACTTCCCCCTCCTTTTAGCAATATATATAAAGAATGGTCCTCCTATAAGAGCAGTTAATGCTCCTACTGGTACTTCTTTAGGATAAATTATAAATCTTGATAATATATCCGCTGATAATAATATAGAGGACCCAGTAAACACAGAGAAAGGAATAAGCCATTTATAATCTGAACCAATAAATTTATGCACCATACTTGGAGTTACTAATCCAACAAATGCTATGGGTCCAGCAAGTGCTACAGATACTCCTGATAAAACTGATACTATAGCTATTATTAATATTTTTAAATACAAAGTTTTTATTCCTAATGACCTTGCCATTTCTTCACCTAAAGAAAATACATTGAGCTTTTTCCAAATAAAGAATGTTAAGATTATAGTAACTATTATTACTGGTGAAAATTTAAGTATCATATCTATTTTTTTACCTTCTACGGAACCAGTCATCCAATATATAATTTCTTCTAAAGCAATATCATTTTTATATAATATTCCTTGAGTTAAAGAGAAAAGCAAGGCACTTAAAGCTGCTCCACCTAATGTTAAGTCCATAGTTCGAACTTCACCAGAAAGTCCACCTGACAATATATATACCAATATAGTAGCTCCTAATGCCCCTATAAAAGATAAGCATGCAAGTCCCATGTTAGAAATTTGTGGAATATATGTTATAGCAATAACCAAAATAAATACTGCTCCCGAATTTATACCTAATATACTAGGAGAAGCAAGTTTGTTTTTAGTTAATGCTTGTATCAAAAGCCCAGAAACACCAAGTGCTCCTCCAACTAAAAGAGCATTTAAAGTTCTAGGAACTCTAGATGTTTTTATAATTATGTGCTCTTGAGAACCGTTAAAATTTTTATAAGCATCTATAACCGTTTCATAATTAGTTTTTATAAATCCTTTAGTAATGCTTAAATAGCATAGAATTCCTGTTAATATTATTAAAAATAAAAGTAAGAAAAATTTTGTCTTATTGTTATTTATAATTTTTTCCATATACTTCCTCCATCTTAAAAGATAAATACTTTTATTTAATATTGATAATCTTTATCATTTATGATATCATAAACTCATTAGTTTTTCTACATCATTCGACAAAAAAATAATTATTTGGAGGTTTTAAGTATGAAAAAAAAATTACTATCTATAGCTTTATCAAGCTTAGTAGTTGCAAGCCTATTTATAGGTTGTTCTAATAAAAAAAATAACGAAAATACAACTGTACCAACAAATATGGTATCAGTTGAACATGCAATGGGTACTACAGAAATACCTACTAATCCTCAAAAAGTTGTAATTCTTACTAGTGAAGGTACAGAAGCTCTACTTGCTCTTGGCGTTAAACCAGTAGGTGCTGTAACTGGAGTTACTGGTGATTGGTATGATCATACTAAAGACGAACTTGAAGGTGTAAAACAAGTCGGTATGGAAAGAGAGCCTAATATAGAAGCAATTGCTGCTTTAAAACCTGATTTAATAATATGAAATAAAATGAGACATGAAAAAATTTATTCTCAACTAAGTGCCATAGCTCCAACTGTTTACTCTGATACTATAAGAGGAGCATGGAAAGATAACTTTAAATTTTATGCAAAAGTTTTAAATAAAGAATCTGAATCTGAAAAAGCTTTAAAAGAATATGATGATAAAATTACTTATATTCAAAATAATTATAAAGATAAGCTAGATACAGAAATTTCACTTATTAGATTTATGTCTGGAAAAACTAGAATATATCTTGGAAATACTTTTGCTGGTACTATATTAAAAGAAATAGGATTTAAGAGACCAGCATCTCAACAAAGTGATGAATTTGCCCTTGAAATTGGTAAAGAAAGATTAAAAGAAGCTGATGGAGATGTTCTATTCTACTTTACTTATGAAACTGGTGATGGTAAAGCTACTTCAAGAGAACAAGAATGGATGCAAGATCCCCTATTTAAATCATTAAATGCTGTACAAAATAATAAAGTCTATAAAGTAAATGACTTTATTTGGAATACTGCTGGTGGAATAAAATCAGCTAACTTAATGCTCGACGATTTAACTAATATGCTAAATGAAGGGAAATTATAATTTATACCTTTCAGTAATAAAATCTTAGATAATTTCAAACAAATTTATCCCTAAATATTAATAATACTGAAAATGAAATTTTTCATTTTCAGTATTATTTTTTATTCAATATCACTTTTTAAATTACCAAAATTTATTTTAATAAAATATTAACTTAAAGATCTATTATTTTAATTTAAAATTTCTTTGCAAGTGAAATAGCCTTTTCTATACCTTCTTCTACCTTTTCCTTAACATTTACGCCCATAACATCTAAATTAT
>OFLS01000513.1_pt1 | contig 11290 bp, 10 predicted proteins | sample 1540891 | NCBI WGS metagenome assembly OFLS01 (sample SAMEA4413038, study PRJEB24355) | metagenome | biome: human; feature: gut; material: faeces | place: United Kingdom | collected 2010
GGTTGATTGTGTTGGATACATTGTTAAAGGGGCTAATGGTTATTTTGATGATGGAGAATCTAAAAAAGTTCATACTCCTTGGTTTGACTATGAAATTCCATTTGAAGATGCAGCGGAGATAGGAACTAGAAAAGTAATAACAGACCATTCAACAATAGGATTAGTAGTTACTACAGATGGAAGTATAACTGGTATAGATCGTGATGATTACTTAGATGCTGAAGAAAGAGTTGTAGCTGAGTTAAAATCAATAGACAAACCTTTTATAATTGTACTTAATTCATTATATCCAAGGGCAGAAGAGACTTTAGACTTAAAACAAGAATTAGAAATCAGATATGGAGTTCCAGTTCAAATAATGGATGTAGCCAATATGAATGAAAATGACATAAACGATTTATTTACAAAAGTACTTAAAGAATTTCCAGTTAAGGAAATTAATATAGACATGCCAAAATGGATTGAAAAATTAGAGCCTTCTCATTGGTTAAAATCTAATTTTATAGACATAGTTAAAGACATGTGTAAAAACATATCAAAAATTAGAGACGTTAAGGATCTACTTAGTACTTATGGAGAAGATTTCTTAGGGGTAGCAGATATAAGTGAGATGAATTTAGGGGATGGAACTGTAAGAGTTAAAATGACTCCTAAAAATGGCATCTTCTATAAAATAATAAGTGAAATGTGTGATGAAGAATTAAATGATGAAAGTGATTTAATAGCTTTAATTAAAGATTTGCATAAAGCAAAATCTGAATATGATAAGGTAGCTGAAGCAATAAATAGTGTTAAGGAAACAGGTTATGGACTAGTTGCTCCGCAATTATCAGAAATGAAGTTTGAAAAACCAGATATTGATAAGCAAGGTTCAAAATATGTTGTAAAACTTAAGGCTAGTGCTCCTAGTCTTCACTTAATAAAAGCAGATATTCAAACAGAAATTTGCCCAATAATGGGAACTGAAAAAGAAACTCAAGAGGTATTTAAAACATTACTTGAGCAATTTGAAAGCGATCCGGAAAAATTATGGCAAAGCAATATGTTTGGCAAGTCCTTAGAGACATTAGTTCAAGAAGGTTTAAGAAGCAAACTTTATAAGATGCCAGATGATATTCAAAGCAAGATTCAAAAAACTCTTCAAAGAATCATCAATGAAGGGGAAGGAAATTTAATCTGTATTATTTTCTAAGGTGATTAATATATTCAAAGACCATATCAAATTTTATTTTGATATGGTCTTTTAAATTTTTAATGAAGTAATTCTATGAATTTTAGAATGTGAAAAATACATATAAGTATTTTTATAATATATGTATTTTACGAAAAGAAGATTATATTAAAAAATATGCTTTAATTTATTAGTTTTATAAAATTTGTAAAAAGATTATAATTATTATGGAGATGATTAAGTTATTAGGGCTTATTAGTATTTAATGTAAGTTTAGTTTCGCAAAGATTGAATAGAATTATTAATTTAATTATAATAAGCATTATGATGAGTGATACTTAGTCAAATAAAAAAGAAATTCGGAGGTACTCATGAAGAAAATAGCTGTAATTTTTAATGGTGGAACAATATCAATGAAAGTTGATGATAGAATAAAGGCTGCAGTTCCAAGTTTGACAGGAGAGGAAATAATGGCTATGGTAACAGGAATAGAAAGCTTTGCAACAATAGAGTCACATAGCTTTTCTTCATTGCCAAGTCCACATATTACTCCAGAGATAATGCTTGAATTATCAAAATTCATAAATGCTTTAGTAGAGAGAGATGATATAGATGGAGTTGTAGTAACTCATGGAACAGATACTCTAGAAGAAACATCTTATTTTGTTAATTTAACAACTAAGACAAGTAAGCCAATAGTTTTTACTGGAGCTATGAGAAGTGGATCAGAGTTAGGATATGATGGACCAGCTAACTTAGCTGCATCAATATGTACAGCTGCATCAGATGAAGCAAAAAATAGAGGAGTTCTAGTTTGTTTTAATGGGGAATTAAATAGTGCTTCAGAGGTAACTAAGGCTAATTCAATGGCTTTAAATGCTTTTAGAACACCTAATTTTGGCCCAATAGGAATAGTTGATAATAATAGGGTAATATTTGATAGAAGAGTTCCACAGGAAGATTTTATACCTTTAGAGGTTATTGATAAAAAAGTAGCCATAATAAAATGTGCTGCAGGGATGGATGGAGATTTTATATATCATTGCATAGATAAAAAATATGATGGAATTATACTTGAAGCTTTAGGAAGAGGGAATGTACCACCAACTATGGTTGAAGCAATAAAAGATGCTTTAGATAAGGGCATAGTTATAGTACTTACTTCAAGATGCTTTGAAGGAAGAGTAAGTGATAGCTATGGATATCTTGGAGGTGGAAAAAATCTTAAAGAGCTTGGGGTTATATTTGGAGAAAGTATGCCAAGTCAAAAGGCTAGAATAAAGCTTTTAACTCTTCTTGGATTTAATAAAGATTATAGATATATTAAACATAGTTTTGAGAAAGAAAGATATTAAACACATATATTTTAAAAATAATAATAAAAAATATTCGATAATTATTGAACAATAACTTAAAATAGTGTACAATAACATTCGTAGACAGATGAATGGTTCATTTTATATAAAAACGTTCGTGTTTTGGGAGAGTGTTAATAGTAAACTTAATTAAAGTTATTATTCAGTAATTGGAAAAAAGCTATTTTAAGTTTACTAAACTTAAAATAGCTTTTTTATATTTATGAACTTAAGACGAATATGGAGGTTTTTTATGGAAAATAAAATTCATGCTTTAAGGGAAGAAGGAAATTTACGTGTTTTACCTGAGAATAAAAGTGAATATAAGAGAGAATTCTTAGCTGGAACAACAAGTTTCTTAGCAATGGCTTATATAATAGCTGTAAATCCATCTATATTAAGCGCAGCAGGAATGCCAGCAGGTGCTATAGTAACGGCAACATGTATATCAGCAGTTATTGGATGTTTAATAATGGGGTTTTATGCTAAATTACCTTTTGGACTAGCTCCTGGAATGGGACTAAATGCATTCTTTACTTTTTCAGTAGTTATAGGAATGGGGATTTCTTGGGAAGTAGCTCTTACAGCTGTTTTTGTAGAAGGAATAATATTTATACTTTTATCATTATTTAAAGTAAGAGAGGCTGTTGTTGATGCAATTCCAATAAATTTAAAATATGCAGTTACAGCAGGGATAGGTCTTTTCATAGCTTTCATAGGATTTAATGGAGCTGGAGTTGTTATTGGAAATCCAGATACAATGGTTGCTATGGGACAAGTTGGTCCTAAAATGTTAATAGCAATGGTTGGACTTTGTATAATAGTAATTTTAGAAAAGAAAAAAGTTAAAGGTTCAATGCTAGTTGGTATAGTAGTTTCAACTCTTTTAGCTTGGGGATATGCTTTAATAAATACTGAAACTGCAGCTAGTATGGGAATCTATTTACCAAATGGAATATTTAAATTTGAATCAATAGCTCCAATAGCAGGTAAAGTTAATTTTTCATATTTAACTTCACCGCAGCATGTGTTTAATTTCATAACTATAGTTTTCACATTCTTATTTGTTGATTTTTTTGATACAGTGGGAACTTTAATAGGAGTAGCTTCAAGAGCTAATATGTTAGATAAGAAGGGAAGAGTTCCTAATGCAGGTAAAGCATTAATGACAGATGCTATAGCAACTACGGCAGGAGCTTTACTTGGAACATCTACTGTAACAGTTTATGTTGAAAGTGCTACTGGAGTTGAAGAAGGTGGTAGAACAGGATTAACAGCTATAACAATAGGAGCTTTATTTTTCGTAGCAATGTTCTTCTCACCAATATTTGTAGCAGTGCCAGCATGTGCTACTGCACCAGCTTTAATATATGTTGGATATTTAATGCTAACTAGTGTGTTAAAAATAGATTTTAGTGATATTACAGATGCAGTACCAGCATTTTTAATAATAGCTTTAATGCCTTTAACTTATAGCATAGGTGATGGATTAACAATTGGAGTTTTAGCATATGTAATATTAAATATATTACACAATATCTTTACTAAAAACAAAGAAGATAAAAAAGAATTATCAATGGTAATGATAGTTTTAGCGATTATATTTGTAATAAAACTTTGTCTACCATTAATTACACAGATGATAGGTTAAAATGAAAATAAATTTTATTTAGAATATGTACTTTAAAAGACTTTACTATAGGATCGAGAGTTATTTAATAAAAAATAATTTGAGACTTAGGTAAAGTCTTTTTTATGTAGAAGAAATAAGTCTTAAAAAATAAATGTTAACAAAATGTAAAAAATAACTTGTTATTACTTGGATTTTATATTAATCTATATTTAGATTATTTTCAAGGAGGCTCTCTTTATGGTTAAAAGTATGACTGGTTTTGGGAGAGCAACTAGTGAAGAGGGAAAAGAAAGAATATTTTCTCTAGAAATGAAGAGTGTAAACCATAGATATTTAGACATGAACATAAGAATGCCAAGAAGTATGGTTTCTTTAGAAGAAAAAATAAGAAATATTATTTCTTCTAAACTTAGCAGGGGAAAAGTTGATATCTTTATAAATTATAAAGATTATGCTAAAAATCAAGGAGTTGCTGTTTTAAATGAAGATTTAGCTAAGAGTTATGTAAATTCTTTAGAACAATTAAAGTCCTTATTTCCTAATATGCAAGACGACTTAAGTTTATCATTAGTTGCTAGATACCCAGATGTAATAACTATAGAAGAAAAATCAGAAGATTTAGAAGCTATATGGGAAGAGATAAACTCACTATTAAATATGGCTGTAGAAAATATGATTTCTATGAGAATGGTTGAAGGTGAGAAATTAGCTAGTGATATATTAGTTAAGTGTAGCTCTATAGAAGAAATAGTAGCTTTTATAGAAGAAAAGGCAGAGGTTATTGTTGCTTCTTATAAGCAAAAGTTAGAGGATAGACTTAAGAATTTATTAGGAGAAGTTCCAGTAGATGAAAACAGAGTGGCTATGGAAGTTGCCGTTTTTGCTGATAAAGCTTCGATTGATGAAGAGATAATAAGACTTAGAAGTCATATTAATCAATTAAGAAAAACTTTAACTTTAGATGAACCAATAGGTAGAAAGTTAGACTTCATAGTACAAGAAATGAATAGGGAAGCTAATACAATAGCATCAAAGTCAACAGATTTAGAAATAACCAACAAGGTTATAGATATAAAAAATATTATTGAAAAGATTAGAGAACAAGTTCAAAACATAGAATAATAGGAGGTAGCAAATGAGTATAAAGTTAATTAATATTGGTTTTGGAAACATAGTTTCAGCTAATAGATTAGTAGCAATAGTAAGTCCTGAATCAGCACCTATAAAGAGAATCATACAAGAAGCTAGAGATAGAGGTATGCTTATAGATGCAACTTATGTAGAAGAACAAGAGCCGTAATAATTACAGATTCAGATCATGTAATTCTTTCAGCTGTTCAACCTGAGACAGTGGCTCACAGATTATCAACTAAGGAAGAAGTAGTTGTTGAAGATGATGAATAAGATACATAAGGATAATAGAGGTGTATTAATAGTTATTTCTGGTCCTTCAGGTGCAGGTAAGGGAACTATTTGTAAAGCCTTATTAGAAAAACACGATGATATATTCATATCAGTTTCCGCTACAACTAGAAGTCCTAGAGTAGGAGAAGTTGATGGAGTTAATTATCATTTCTTAACAAAAGAAGAATTTAAACAAAGAATAGCAGAGGATGATTTCCTTGAGCATGCTGAAGTATATGGAAATTATTATGGAACTCCTAAATCAAGTGTTGAAAAAATGCTTGATGAAGGAAAAAACGTAATATTAGAAATAGATATACAAGGTGCTTTAAAAGTTAAGGAAAAGGCTACTGATGGAGTATTTATCTTTATATTACCTCCTTCAATGGAAGAGCTTAAGCAAAGAATAATAAAAAGAGGTAGCGAAACTCCAGAAAGTTTAATGACTAGATTTAAGTCAGCTTATAAAGAAATTAATTATGTGTCAAAATACAATTATGCAGTAGTTAACGATAATGTAGAAGATGCAGTAAAGAAAATAGAAGCTATATTATTAGCAGAAAAATGTAGAGTAGATAGATTAAAAGAAAACTTATTAGAGTCAAAGGAGGACGAAATGCATGAACAACTCTATGATTAATCCATCAATCGTTGATTTATTAAAAAGGGTAGAAGATAGATATTCTTTAGTAATATTAAGTGCTAAGAGAGCAAGACAAATAATTGACGGAGCAGAAACTTTTGTTGATGTTGAGTCAAATAAGCCATTAACAATAGCTATAAATGAAATAGATGAAGGATTTGTAAATTACAAAGACACTGAGGAGAAATAAGAGCTATGAAAGATAAGAAATGTGTTGTTGTAGGAGTAAGTGGAGGAGTAGCTGTTTATAAAGCTTTAGATGTTATAAGCAGATTAAGAAAAAAAGATGTAGAAGTACATGTAATAATGACTAAATCCGCTACTGAGTTTGTAACACCATTATCTTTTCAATCATTAAGCCAAAACATGGTTATAACAGATATGTTTGCTGAACCAAAGGCTTGGGAAATACAGCATATATCACTAGCAAAGAAAGCAGATTTAATGCTTATTGTACCAGCTACAGCAAACATTATAGGAAAGGTTGCAAATGGCATAGCTGACGATATGTTATCAACAACTATAATGGCAACAAAGGCGCCAGTTGTTTTTTGCCCTGCAATGAATACAAACATGTATGAAAATCCTATAGTTCAAAGGAACATAAGTCTTCTAAAGGAGCTTGGTTATGAATTTATAGAGCCAGCTAGTGGAAGATTAGCATGTGGTGATGAGGGGAAAGGTAAACTTCAAGATACCGAAATTATTGCAGAAGAAACATTGAGAAGGTTACATTCTACTAATGATTTAGTTGGTAAGAAGGTTGTTGTTACTGCAGGACCTACTATGGTGCCAATAGATCCAGTAAGAATTTTAACAAATAGATCTTCAGGTAAAATGGGATACTCAATAGCAGAGGAAGCGAGAGATAGGGGAGCAGAAGTTGTTCTTATATCAGGACCTACTTCTTTAAGAAAACCTAATGGAATTAAAGTTATTGATGTAAAAACAAATGAAGATATGTTTAATGCTATAAAAAATGAATTTAAAGATGCTGATATAGTTATTAAGTCAGCGGCTGTGGCTGATTATAAAGCTAAAAATTATAGCAATGAAAAGATTAAAAAAACAGGTGATGATTTGAATTTAATTTTTGAGAGAGATAGAGATATTCTAAAAACTCTTGGAGATATGAAAGAAAATCAAATTCTAGTAGGCTTTGCAGCAGAAAGTAGCAACTTAAAAGAAAATGCTAAAGGTAAACTAGAGAGGAAAAATCTAGATTATATTGTTGCAAATGACATAAGTAATCAAGAAACAGGTTTTGCAAGTGATGAAAATAAAGTTACTATAATAAGCAAATCTGGTGAAGAGGTATCTTTAGAAAAGATGTCTAAAAGAGAAGTTGCAAAGAATATATTTGACATTATAAAAGGGCGCTAATTGCGCCTTTTTATTCTATATGAACAAGGGTGATTATTTTGGAGAAATTTGCTGAAGTAATTGTAAATAGTGAAGCTGTTACAATTGATAAGCCTTTTACATATAAGATTAAAGAAGATTTAGTTCATAATATAAAGGTTGGACATAGAGTTTTAATTCCTTTTGGAAATGGAAATAAAAAAATTGAAGGTTTTGTTTTAAAAATATTAGATAATGTTGAAAATAAAAGTATAAGATATAAATCTATATATAATGTTTGCGATAATGAACCCTTATTAAGTGAAGATTCTTTAAAGCTTATTAAATTTTTAAGAGAGAAATATTTATGTAAGTACATAGATGCTATAAGAGTTATGATTCCACCTAAAATAATGAGTGGAAATAAGGAAAAAACAAAACAAGTTATAGTATTTAAAAAATATATAGAAGAATTAAGTGAGCCACAAAAAAAAGCTTTAGAGCTAATTGAAGAAAAAAGTGGTGGTTTCACAAAAGCAGAATGGAATAAAATTTTTAATATATCAACATATATGATAAATAAATTAATAGAATTAGGTTGTGCTTCTAGTGAAGAAGTAAGGGTTGGAAGGGAAAATTTAAGAGAGTTTAAGCCTTATCCGCCTAAAAGTTTAAATGAAGAACAGATAAGAGCATATGATACTGTTTTAGAAAGTGATAAAAATATATTTTTATTAAAGGGTATCACTGGAAGTGGAAAAACAGAAGTATATATGAATTTAGTTAGTTATATGCTCCTTTTTGAAAAGAGTTCATTAATATTAGTACCAGAAATAGCCCTAACTCCTCAAATGATTGAAAGATTTAAAGGAAGATTTGGAAAAGATGTAGCGGTCTTTCATAGTAGGCTTTCAGATGGAGAGAGATATGATGAATGGTATAGGGTTAAAAATGATCAAGTTAAGGTTGTTATAGGAGCAAGATCAGCAATATTTTTACCTTTTAATGATTTAGGACTAATAGTAGTGGATGAAGAACATGAAAGTAGTTATAAATCAGATATGAATCCTAAATATAATACTATAGAAGTTTGTGAGTATTTAAGTGTTCTAAAAAATTGTAAGGTTGTTTTAGGTTCAGCAACCCCTAGTGTTGTTAGTTTTTATAAAGCACTTAAAGGGAATTATGAATTAATTGAACTTAAAAAGAGAGTTAATAATGGAGAACTCCCTGATGTATCTATTGTGGATATGAGGGAAGAGCTAAAATCAAATAACAAAACAATGTTTAGTAGGGATTTATATTTGAAGATAAAAGATAGATTAGAGAAAAAAGAACAAATAATTTTGTTTTTAAATAGAAGAGGATTTTCATCCTTTGTTTCTTGTAGAAGTTGTGGATTTGTTTTTAAATGTAACAATTGTGACATATCAATGACTTATCATAATAATGGATACTTAGTTTGTCATTATTGTGGAAATAATGAAAAGATGCCTAAGCTTTGCCCTAAGTGTGGTAGTAACTATGTTAAACATTTTGGGGTAGGAACAGAAAAATTAGAGGAAGCAGTACATCATTATTTCAAAGAAGCAAAGGTTTTAAGGATGGATGTAGATACAACAAGAAAGAAAAATTCTCATGAGGAAATTTATAACTCATTTAAAAGTAAAGAAGCAGATATATTAATAGGAACTCAGATGATAGCTAAGGGGCTTGATTTCCCAGATGTAACCTTAGTTGGAGTTATGGCTGCAGATATGTCTTTAAATTTGCCAGATTATAAGTCTAGTGAAAAGACATTTCAACTTATAACTCAGGTAAGTGGTAGAGCTGGACGTGGTGATAAAAAGGGAGATGTAATAATTCAAAGTTATTCTCCAGAACATTATGCTTTGACTTGTGCAAGGGATAATAATTATGAAGAGTTCTTTAAAAGAGAAATAAATGTAAGAAAACTTATGGCATATCCACCCTTTGATGATTTGTTTTTAATAAACTTAAGTGCAAAGGGAGAAATAAAAGTAAAGATTTTTGCAAAAAAATTAGAGATGTATTTACGTAATATTTTAAAAGAATATGATAATATATTTATATACAAAGCATGTCCTTGTTCCATAAGTAAAATAAAAAATGTTTATAGATGGCAAATTCTAATTAAGGGAAAATTAGATTTAGAGGTATGCTCTAAAATAAAAAAAGGGGTTTATGAATTATCCAAAGATGTTTATAATGAGATTAAGATTGGTTTAGATATAAATCCTAATAGCTTAATGTAAGGAGGAAGTTATTTTGGCAATAAGAAACTTAAGATTTAATGACGACGAAATATTAAGAAAAAAATGTAGAGTAGTTGATGACATTAATGATAGAATAAAAGTCTTAGTAGAAGATATGATAGAAACTATGTATGAAAATAATGGAGTTGGATTAGCAGCTCCACAAGTTGGAATACTAAAGAGAATATTTGTTGTTGATGCTATGGATGGAGCAGGTTCTAGAGTATTTATAAATCCAGAAATATTAGAAAAAAGTGGAGAGCAAACTGATGAAGAAGGATGCTTAAGCTTACCAGGTAGACATAAACCAGTAAAGAGAGCTAATAAAATAAAGATAAAGGCTTTAGATGTTAATGGAAATGAGTTTGTATTAGATGCAGAAGGATTTTTAGCAAGGGCTATACAACATGAATATGATCATTTAGAGGGAGTACTTTTTATAGATCATGAGCTTTAAGACTAAGGAGGGATATGACATGAAGATAGTATTTATGGGAACACCAGATTTTGCTGTTCCATCATTAAAGAGCTTAATAAATGAATTTGGAGTAGAAGCTGTTTTTACTCAACCAGATAGACCAAAGGGAAGAGGAAAGAAATTAGGTATGTCGCCTGTAAAGGAAGTTGCTTTAGAACACAACATACCAGTTTATCAACCTTTAAGGTTAAAAAATGAACCAGAAACTATAGAAGAACTAAAAAATATGGAGCCAGACTTTATAATAGTAGTAGCTTTTGGTCAGATATTACCTAAAGAGGTTTTAGATATTCCTAAGTATGGATGTATCAATCTACATGCGTCATTACTTCCTAAATTTAGAGGAGCAGCACCTTTAAACTGGAGTATAATCAAAGGAGAAAAGGTAACAGGAAATACAACTATGCTTATGGATGTAGGACTTGATACTGGAGATATGCTTTTAAAAGATGAAGTAGAAATAACTGATAATATGACTGCAGGAGAATTACATGATATTTTAATGGAAAGAGGAGGAGAGTTATTAGTTAGAACTATAAAGGGCATACTTAATAATGAAATAACTCCAGAAAAGCAAAATGAAGAAGAAACATGTTATGCTTCAATGCTTAATAAAGAAATAGCTAAAATTGATTGGTCTCTTTCAGCACAGGATATTCATAATTTAGTTAGAGGATTAAATCCTTGGCCTGTAGCTTTAACTTCATATGATGATATTATAATGAAAGTTCATCAAACTAGAGTTGAAAAAGGGGAGAGCAATAAAGAACCAGGAACTATAATATCTGTAGATAAAACAGGAATTAAGGTTTCGACAGGAAAAGATATACTTGTTATAGAAAAATTACAGTTTCCAAATAGCAAGCAACTATTTGTAGAACAATTTATAAATGGAAACTCAGTAGAAATAGGTAAAGTTTTAAAATAATTTAAGAGGGTGATGGTATGTTTTATCCATATTATATTGAGCCAACATATTTAATACTTAT
>OFLS01000518.1_pt1 | contig 11204 bp, 10 predicted proteins | sample 1540891 | NCBI WGS metagenome assembly OFLS01 (sample SAMEA4413038, study PRJEB24355) | metagenome | biome: human; feature: gut; material: faeces | place: United Kingdom | collected 2010
TGAATCAACAATTTCTGTGTTTTTCAAACTAGATTTAACATCTTCCAACCAACCTTCCAATCCAAGACCGTTAACAATTAACATCTTCGAATCTGACAAATTTTTAATATCTTGTGCAGTTGGTTCCCAATCATGAACTGTAGCACCTTTTGGCATAACATTTACCACATCAATTTTGTCCTTAGCAATTTCTTTTGCCATATATTCAATCGGATAAAAACTAACATATAATTTCTTTGAATCTGACTTTTCAGTTGATTTGTCATCACTTTTTTCTTTTTGTTCTTGCACCTTTTGATTGTTAACATCATTGTTTTGTCTAGTACATCCTGATGCCACACCAATCATAAGAGCTAACAATAATATTCTATAAATTTTTTTCATAAATCCTCCATGTAATAATTTATTAATGCAAATTATTTGCATTATCATTTTAGAATGATTTTATTATTTTGTCAAGGATTTTAGAAAATTAAAAAGCTCTTCTTATTTTCTTTAAAAAGAGCTATGGTAATTTATTCTATTTAATTCAAATCTTCATTTATCTCGTCGATTATTTCTTGTGGTGTTTTATCTTCAAAAAATGATGGATCCATGTGTGTTAGGAAGTGCCAGTCGTCTGCTTCGTTTTTCCTGTAGACTATTGCTTCCCCGTCTTCTGATCCGAAGTATGCTCTGTCTACTTCATATCCTTTTTCTTCTAAATATTTTTTTACTTCGTTGTAGGATTTTTCCCTTGCTTCAATATAAGTTTTGACATCTTTATTGGCTATAACATAAGCATCTACTCTTGTAGAATTATCTACGATTCCATTTCCTTTTTCTGAAAGATTTGGAATTTCTTTCCAGAATATTTCAGCTTTTCCTTGTTCTGTGAACATGAATTTACTCAATGGAATTATATTTTCATTGTATTCTAATTCAACGTAATCACCTAATTTTTCAGGATCGATATATTCATACACAAATCCATCTTCTTCTGAGATTTCGTAGCAGTTTGTTTGCTTGATGAATTCTCTTCCTTCTTCAATTGTGTCAAACAATGCTAATTCTGTCGCTTCGCCATTTTGATTCAATTCTAAAATATACATTTTGTTCTCCTTTATAACTTGATTTTGAATGTTACTGTTTCATCTTGTGTTTCAATAATTGCATCAATTTTGTAATTGCTAAGCAAGTTTCCAACAATATACAATCCAAGTCCATTGCTGTTCTCTTTATTCAAATCACAATTCACATCAAATACTTTTGTGGTATCTAATTCACTTGCCTTTTTGCAAGTATTAATCACTTCAAACCATTCATCATCTGATTTTATGGTTATTAGACCATATTCATCTGTGTATTTTACGGCATTTCCTATTACATTGGAAAGTATTATTTTTAGAGCTGATTTACCAATAAAAATATTCTCATCTGTAATCTGATTGTCGATTGTAATATTTTTTTGAGTTGCAATTACTTCTTGCTTATTAATTATATCATTTAATATCGGTAACATCGTTACATTTTCTTCGTCATTTTTTAAATTTTCAATCGATGACAATGTAAGTATTTGAGAAATGCTGTGTGATAATCCATCAATTATTTTGAGTGATTCGTCGATATACAAATCCCTGTTTTTGTATTTTCCTATGTTATACTTCATATTTTCCAAAATTATTTTGAGACTAGCTACAGGGGTTTTGAGTTCGTGTGATGCTCCTCTGAAGAAGTCATATTTTAGTTTTTCAAGTTTGATAATTTCTTCGTTTTTTGATTCCAAATCATCAATTGAATGTAACAATGTAGTATACAAATCATTGATTTGTACTTTTAACTGTCCAATCTCATTAGTAGAATCCACTTCAAGTCTTGCTTTTTTGTCCATAGTCATCATTTTATCAGTAACTTGTTTTATTTCTTGTATATTATTGTTGATTAATTTTGCATAAATTAATGAAATGATTGCTGAGAAAAACATAGAAATTAAAAGCGAAAACGGAAGAAATCTTAGACTCAAATTCTTGGCATCTTTTTTCATATCAGCTGTTGATACGAATTGAAGTGAGATTTTCTCTCCAGTGTTAATTGTAATATCTCGTTCTTCAATTATAAGTGAATTGTTTTCACTTTTTTTGTCAAAATCAATATTTTCTTTGATTTGTAAACCATTGTCGTTGTTTTTATTCTTAACATAAGCTTTAATGTCGTTATTACTTGAATAGAAATCTAGAAACTGTGTGACATATCTCAGATCTTTATTTGTTAGTGTCTTGGATATTTCATTTGCTTTTTTATTTATTTCTTGTTTTCTATCTTCCAAATATGTTTTGGGAAATATTAAAAACACCATAAAATGTATGAACAAAACAGTGAGCGCTAATGCTGTAAATATTTGCAGAAACATTTTCGGAAATATTTTTAAGTTTTTCATTTTCTCTCCAATTTATATCCGATGTTTCTTATGGTTACTATGCAATCTAATTCCAGTTTTTTGCGTAATTCTTTTATGTAAACATCAATCACTCTGTCAAATGGTATTTCTTCAGTTTCTTTCCACACACTATCGATTATTTGCATTCTAGTGAGTGCTTGACCTTCATTTTCTATCATATATTTGAGTATTTCAAGTTCTTTGGCATTTACATCAACTTTTTTGCCATTTATTTTCGCAGTGTAGCTTGTGAAGTTGACTTCGGTATTTTTGTAGTTAAATGTTTCGTTGTTTCCGTAATGCTTTTTAATTAATGATTCTATTCTAACTTTGAGAACAGGAAGCGAAAACGGCTTTTCGATGTAGCCATCTGCAAGGCTTGTGAATGCGTTGATTTTGTAATCTTCATCGCTGAATGCAGTCAACATAATAGCTGGGATATCACTTGTTTCTCTGATTCTTTTGAGAACTTCAAGTCCATTTATATATGGAAGTTGAATGTCTAGTATCGCTAAGTTGATTTCGTTATTTTCAAATATGGATATGGCTTGTTTTCCATCTTCTGCTTGATATGTTTTGTATCCAAACTCAGACAAAAATTCACAAATTCCTTCTCGTATCATTTTGTCATCTTCTACTACAAGTAAGTTCATAATTTTTTTCCTCTCTTTTATTTTATTATACAATATATGTTTTAATTACAAAATTATCGGAGCATGTGCCCCGATAATTCTATTTTGTATCTATTAATAAATCTTTTGGACTTTTTCTAAGAATATTCGTTGATGAAATAATCAATGAAACAAGCAACACAATTGTCATAAAGATTACTACGTATACCAAGGCTTCTGATGAGATGTTAATGTCTAAACTTGTCAATGTCTTATTGAATCCATCTACTTCTGCTCCACTTCCAAGTCCAGATGAAGCTGATTGCTTGGCGATTTTGTCTGCGATATTTCCTGTTACTTTTTGTAGTATGTTGTTTCCGATTTTATCTCCCGCAAATCTAGCCAAGAAGAATGAACCGACGTAAGCTGGAATAGCAACCATCAATAATTCAGTAACAAATTGTCCAAATATTTTCGCTTTAGACATACCTATCGACAATAATACAGCTATTTCTTTCTTTCTAGCATTCATCCATAAGAACAATAATAAAGCTACTACTAATCCTGCAAATGCAAGTGATCTTATAAATAATTTATCGGCTATTGCATATATTCCACTGATTGATTCTTGTAATGCTGGATAGTTTGATGAACTTTTTATTAAATTATATTCTTGCCAATTAATATCTAGTTTACTGAGGTTTTTCATGACATCTTCAAGTTTTTTGTTTCCTTTTACAAAGAATGTCGCATCTTGATAAACTGCTGTATCTTCAGTGTTGCCGTATACTTTAGCTGCTGTATCCAAATCGGTAATTAATGTGTTTTCATACAATTCTTGTGCGGCGCTCACACCACCGTTATTGTGTCCATCAAATAAACCTTTAATCGTAACTTCTACTGTTTCATTGGCTTGTTTTTCATTATCTGCGTCAAACAAATTGGATTTTAATTTTAATTTGTCGCCTATTTTTAAATTGTTTTTGGCTGCCAAATCTTTGTGCATAAGAATCTTATTCTTATCATCATTTTTCAAATGTTCACCTTCAACCAATTTGTATGCTCCAGATACAAATTTTGTTTCCTTAGACGATTCATTAACACCAGTCAACATTACAGTGCTTTTGAAATTTTTCACACGTTCTGGTGATTGATTAGCTAAAGTTTCTTGTGTTTCAATTATATTCAATCCATCCAAGTCAGCTACGCTATTTATTCTTTTTACATAGCTTTCTATATCAGGTGACTCTGTAATTTTTTTGATGTCTTGTCCTTTGACATTTCCACCACCTCTTGGTGTTCCTGGATTGACTTGTCTGTTGATTTCCATTGAAAAACTATTGGTAATATTGCCAAATGTTTTTTCAGATGCTTTATCAGTGGCATCTTTTATTGATAAACTAATCAAGCTCAAAGCCGACATCAACATTATTACCACTAGAATTATTATTGATTTTAAGCTTTTTCTGGTTACATAAGCAAATGCGTTTTTTATCATAATTTCCTCCCTAAATATTGTCAACTACTTCTTGTAGTTTTCTATCTTTCAATTCAAGAACAATATCTGCTGCTTTTGCTACCTCTTTACTATGAGTAACGACTATCACGCATTTGTTTCTTTCCATTGCTAGTTTTTTCAAAATATCTATGATTTCACCAGCTGTCACATCATCCAAGTTTCCTGTAGGCTCATCTGCCAATATTATTGGAGCTTCTGAAACCAAAGCCCTTGCAATAGCAACTCTTTGTTGTTGTCCACCAGAAAGTTTCATAACATTTCTTCTTGTTTGACTTTTATCCAATCCTAGTTCCAATAAAATATCTTCCGTTGCATTTTTGTTCACTAATCTTATATTTTCAAGTGGTGTCAAATAATCTATTAAGTTATAGTTTTGAAAAACTAATGATATGTTGTTTTTTCTGTGATAACTGTGTCCTTTTTCTTCGATGTTATTATTTTTAAATAATATTTGACCTGAATCAGGTGAATCTAATCCTGCTAACAACGACAAAAGTGTTGATTTACCAGTTCCCGACTTTCCAATTATTGCGTAGAATTTCCCTTGTTCAAATCCTCTGTTAACTAATGATAAAACTTCCTCATTTGAACTTGAATAACTGTATGATACGTTTTTGATTTCTAAAATATTCATATTATATCTCCTAACTTATTTGTGATAATATTTGTTTTGGTTTTTTGATTAATATTATTCCAGATGCGATAATCACAGAAACTGCGATTATTAATAAAAGCAATCCGTAGCTTTTGATAAATACTTCTAATTTATCGGATAGTTTAGTAATTAATAAGCTTTTTGCAAATGATGCATTTTCTGATTTGGTTATTCCTGATACTATTTGTTTCATGATAAAATCCCCACAAATGAAGGATATCAGTGCCGCAGGAATGGATACGAATACAAGATCCATGATGAATTGCCCCATGATTTTAGCTTTACTAACTCCAATTGATAAAAGTATTCCTATTTCGTAAATTCTTTCTCTTAGCCACAATATTAAAATCAACGATAAAACTACAAGTCCCGCTATCATGATGGAATAAGTCATCATTTGTATGATGTGATTTACACCATTTATCGAATCAATAGCTTCTTTGAATGCATTGTCATCTTTTTCAATAATGTATTTTGAAGAATTGGCAGTTTGGTTTTTAATTTGATTTATTACGTTATCCATTGAATCTGAATTCTGTGTGTAAACAAATATTTTATTGGCGATTTTGTCATTGTATTTTATATTCAATGAAGTTTGAGCTGAGTTATAATTTACAAACATTGAGTTTTCGCTAAAATCAGAAGATAGACCTGTGTATTTTTCTTGTTTTTTTCCTGAAAAAATTCCAACAATCTCATATTGAGATTCCTTGTTTGTGTCTCCATTCCCATTCATATTCATGAACTTTAGACCTATCTTATCGTGAAGTTTCAGCTTGTTTTTCTTCGCAAATTCTTCATGAACAAGAATTTTATTGTCATCATTTTTAGCCAAATTCTTACCTTGTTTTATAGTGAACACATTACTTGTGAACAATGTATTACGTTTTTGATCCGTCGTAGCATCTATTGAAACTAAGTTTTTCATATTCGGTGACAAATCTTCGCGCATAACTTTCTGATCACTTTCAACTACATTAGTATTTGTTACGTTGGCTAATCCCTCATAATGATATGAAACCTCTTTTATATCTTTGATTTGTTTCAATTTGTAAAATTCTTTTATATCAAAATATCCGTTATTATCTTTTTTCGTTATTGAAATAGAAGAATTTGATGTTTCATATAATGATTTCTCCAATGTTTTCTGTGATTTCGTTATACTCAAACAAGCATACAAACACGACAAAACAATTGTTAGAATTATCAGTATTATCAAAGACCTATTTCTTTTTCTGGTTATATAGAAAATCGCATTTTTTATCATAAATATCTCCTTAACTTTGTTACAAGTATATGTTACAAAAGTTTTATGAAATGTATATGAAATTCATGGCAATAAAAAAGACGACAGAATTTAATTCTATCGCCTAATAATTTAATTAATAAATTTTTGATCCTGCTGGAATATTTGAATCTAACATTATAAGATTCAATACTTCTTCTCCATCATATTCGCAGATTGCAGATAAAAGCATTCCACAAGATTCTTCACCCATCATTTTTCTTGGTGGTAAGTTTGTTATTGCAAGTAATGTTTTACCTACTAAGTCTTCTGCGCTGTAGTAGTTTTTAATTCCTGATAATATGATTCTGTCTTTTCCAGATCCGTCATTCAATGTGAATTTTAATAATTTCTTGGATTTTGGAACTTCTTCACAAGATTTTACTTTCACAACTCTGAAATCAGATTCTGAGAATTTATCAAAATCTACAAAATCCTCAAATAATGGTTCAACTTTTACTTTTGACAAGTCTAATTTCTTAGCTTTTGTATTGTCTTCACCATCTTTTGAACTGTCAGAAGAATTATTTCCAACTGGTTTCATTGTTGGGAAAATCCCCTCTACTTTAGATAATTGTCTAAATCTCTATAAAAGTCTATTTTATGGTACTTTTCCATTTACGACAATTTGCTAACTCTCTATAAGTGCCTATAGATTTCTAGCAAATTGTCGTAAATTTGTCGTAAGCTGTCGTAAATTCTAAAATATAAATTTCATCGCTTTTTCAAATTCTCCCATCTGTTCTATCTTAAAATCTTCTGTTGCATCTACATATATATCCATTGTTGTACTAATATCAGAATGACCTAGAATAGACTGCATTGCTTTTGTATTTATATTTTGTTCATTAAGCCTTGTAGTAAAGGTGTGTCTGAAAATGTGATTGCTTAAATGTGGAACTAATAGAATATCATTAGAGCTCGATTTATTTTTATCCATTATACTTAAATTGCAATCTCTAACAATTCTTCTTAAAGCTTTATTAAGTGTTCCATTATTGTGAACCTTTCCGAACCTATTTAAAAATACAAAGTCTTTAAATCCATCGATTGAATCACAACATTCGATTCCAAAAGTCTTTTGTAACTCTCTTTCCATAAGAAAAGCATCTTTTACTTTTTGAACCATAGGAATACTTCGCTTACCTGATACTGTCTTCGGTGTATTAATAGCATATCTATTGTTTAATCCTTTACCTTTACTATAATATACCAAAGTCCTATTTACATTTATAAGACCATTATCAAAATCTAGATCGTCCCATTGCAATCCTGTAACTTCTCCAACTCTCATTCCTGTCCAAAGCATAACAATGAATATTGGATACCATTTTTTATATTCATCACTATTAGATAAATATTCTTCAAATAGCACTTGTTCTTCTATTGTCATGGCTTTTTTCTTCAGAGATTCATTTCGATAAGCTACTTTCAATTCCTTCAAAGCATTGTCAGATGGATTAAATCTTATATATTCGTCATCCACTGCTAATTCTAAAACCTGATGTAAGACAGTATGAACACAATCTATGGTAGAAACCATCAATCCCTGATCTTCCTTTAATCTGTTATAAAAACTTCTAACATCAGATCTTTTAATATCAGATAGTTTAATGCGACCAAAAGTCGGTTCGACAAATTGTTGATACATATAGATGTAATTTTTAAAGGTATTATCTTTTAAACCTCTTTTTACCTTTGTCCATAGCTTAAAAGTATCATTTACAGATAAGCTACTTCCTTCGTTGTTGATTCCATCTATAGTATTGCGTAAAATATCTAATTCCTTTTCTCTTAATTCTTTTAGAGTTTTCGCATAGATAGATTTTCTACGACCTATTTTGTCTTGCCACTTAAATTCATAAGTGCCATTTGATCTTTGATATTCACCGTCTTTTAAAACAACCCCTTTACTATCTTTGCGTCTTTTTACCATAAAAATTCTCCTTTTTTGATAAAAGACACGCTATAATTATTATACCGCATTAAGCGTGTTTTATATATAGTTTTAGATTAAATAGAGAACTGTCTATTTAAATATTCTTCCATTAACTTTTTCTTAATAAGACGCTTACTACCATTAAATAATACAAAATCGCAATCATTTTCATCCGTTAATTGTCTAACTTTATCTTGACCAATATTAAAATATTCAGATGCTTCTTTTAATGTTAGAAATGCTTTTTCACAAACACGAACTACTTTTATATTTTCATTAATCATAAATCCTCCAAATAATATATTTAAAATATTTATTTTAATATTTTTAAAGTTTTTTGACATTGACAAGTGCATTGGATTAGCAACATAGGAATCTCACCTCCGCCTCTGTTCAGGATGAGCCGGCTTCAACCTTAGAAGTATCATTATCCTCATTTTCTTCATAGCGAATAGGGTATCCCTCCCTATGTTCAAACTCTTACTTATCGCTCCCTTTCTTCTTCCCTTGCTTTTTGCTTAGCAGTACTTGTTTTACCGAATTATTCAGCAGAAAGATCTTGGCGGATAGGTTATTACGCTCCAAAAATGATTAATGTCTTGTCTTGGTCTATTCAATTGTTAAGGTTCAAATATTATTTAGATTGCTTTTAAAATAGAAAGAGGACAAAACTCCCCTCACTTTATAAAGGAAAATTTGCCCTCTTTGGTAACCAGAAACTATATTTCTTCTATAAATTTCTTTAGTTTTTCTAAAATCTTATCTCGCCTTTTTATTAAAGCAGTATGTGATATATTTTGAGTCTTTGATACTGCACGAAGTGTTTCATCATTGAAATATAATCTTTCAATTATTTCTCGTTCATCCTTATTTAACTTTGACATTGCATTTCTTAGTGCTTCAATCATCATTTGTGTAGCTACAACTTTTTCAACATCAACATTTTTATCTTCTAGATTATCTTCAAAATTCCCATCGTGATTTAGAGACGAAAAAAATAGCAAGTGGTTTTTCTTGTCCACCTGCTCCAAATACTTTTCGTGTTCTTTTTCTCGCCAGTAGACTTTATAAATATCTTCACTGACTTTTACCTTTTGCCCTCTGACATAAAGGTAATACTCTTTTGCCATAAAGTTTCCTCCATTTCTTTTTTGTCTATTTGTTTTTCAGACAAAAAAGGAGGACTCCTGCATCTTGGCATAAGAAGTCCTCTGAAATGAAAGAAATCCGTTCTTTCTTTTACTATATTTAATTGTTTAGACGAGAAAATGTAAAGACAGACAACTACAAGAATTATAGAAAAAAGGAGTATTTTTATTCCATTTCAATTCTACAAGGTAACTTATACACTTGTTCATCTCCCTTTCCCTCCGTTCATTATAGATAAATAGCATCCATACCTACAGCCTCTTTTGATTATTTTCGCTTTTATATCAAATGTCCTTGTATTTATGCTTTGTCTTTTCCCATTTTCCTAAGTCCATTAAGCATTAAAAACAGTCCCAACATAATCATACTAAAATCTACGATAGGTTCTGTCCACCAAACTGCTGACGCTCCAAATGCCTTTGGAAATAGTAATATTGCAGGAATAAATAAAACTAACTGTCTAAGCATTACAATCATGCCTGCTTTTTTTCCATCTCCTATGGATTGGAAAAATGTAAGTGTCATAATCATAATTCCATATAAGATGAATGTTGAATAAAACATCTTAAAGTTTACAACACCAACTTCAATAATCTCCCTTCTCACACTGAATAATGATAGTAATTTTTCTGAACAAAACATTGATGGTATCCATGAAGCAGCTGCAAGAATTGTTGCACCATACATAAAAATCTTCATCGTATCTTTTACTCTTCCGTATTGTTTTGCTCCGAAATTAGCTCCAATAACAGGTTGTAAGCCTTGACTCATACCCCACAGTGGAATAAAGGAAAACATATATAATCGCATTGTAGCAGACATCAAAATTCCCCAATCATCTCCTCCATACGCAAAGGCTTGCTTAAACAAAAATGTTTGCTGTACTGCAAATAAAATTTGCATCATCATTGCTGAACTTCCTATACTGAACATTTCGCTATAAATTGCCTTGTATTTTTGAATTTTATGGATCCCTACAAAAGCACTTTTCTTTGAAAAATAGTGGAATGTCAATATTGCTTGTACAATTTGAGATATTACAGTTGCAATAGCTGCACCTTCAATCGCATATTCACCCATCAACTTCATAAAAATAGGATCTAAAATAATGTTTAATATAGCTCCCGCGCCCATAATCATCATTGATTGCTTTAATGCACCTTCGCCACGCATTGTCATATTTCCCGCTTGAGCAAAATTCACAAATATAGAGCCAAAGAAAACTATTCTTAAATATCTCACACCAAGTTCTTTAATATTTCCTTTAGCTCCTACCAAATCTAAAAAATGAGGTGCAAAAACCAAACCCAATATCGTGATAATTACAGAAAAAAATATTACCCAGTAACAAAAATTCCCGAATATTTTATCTGTCGTTTCTTTATCGCCCTTTCCGATTGCTCTTGATAGTATTGAGGCACTTCCAACGCCAATCAATGCCGATATTCCTCCATTTATAATCGTTAAGGACATAGACACACTAATGGCTGACATAGCATAATCACCAATGAGCCATCCTGCAAACACACCATCCATAAATGGATACAATCCTATGACAATCATCCCGATTATTCCGGGAATTGCCAACTTAAATAACAGTTCTTTAGGACTTTTGGTTAATAGTTGTGTT
>OFLS01000523.1_pt1 | contig 11068 bp, 13 predicted proteins | sample 1540891 | NCBI WGS metagenome assembly OFLS01 (sample SAMEA4413038, study PRJEB24355) | metagenome | biome: human; feature: gut; material: faeces | place: United Kingdom | collected 2010
CACATTAAATAGGGAGGTGGTATTTATGACAAGAGAATTAAGGAAAAAATTAACTCTCTATCTTAACATTGCAACTTTAATATTATTTATTATTAATTTAACTAGAAAAAAATAAACTATTCTTTCATTTTGGCAAAAATTATGAACCAGTTTAAAGAAATTTATAATACAATAGAAAAATTACTAAATGATAAATCAATATCTAATTATAGAATTAATCAAGACACTGGTGTTTCTTATGGTGGTATAAGTGAATTAAGAAGCGGGAAAAGAAAAGTGAATAATTTAACTTTAGAAACAGCGGAAAAACTCTATAATTACCAAAAACAATTAGAAATAATGATTGAAGATTAAAATAATGCCATATCTTTTGAAATATCATGGAGTGAGCCTTTTAAGTCATCTAATTTTAAAGTATATTAAAGATGGATAACTTAATCTGAATATAAATAAAAAGGGATCAAATAATATAGAATAAATTGAGACAAGAAATTTTATCAATATATAAAAAAACGCCGATACTATTAGGTATTAGTTTATAAATTAACTAGTTTGTCAATTACAAAGAAACAATGTATTGCTAAACGTAGTTACTGCATTAGAATTATTATAATTATAAATAGAAAGAGAGCGTGATTAAAAATGAATGAGATTGAAACTATTATAAGTGAAATAGAAAAGTTATTAACTAACAATACACCATATAGTATTTCAAAAAATTCAGGTGTACCACGTCAAACAGTTACAGATTTAAAGGTAGGTAAAACTAAAATAAAAGAAGCTAAATTTAAAACGATAATCAAGTTATATGAATATCAAAGAACATTAGAAAATAAAACAGAATGTTAACAAAAATATTTTGTTAGGTTAGGTGGACAAGAAATTAAATTTCTAATGATTTCATGGTTGTCTGTCCACGTTTTGTCCACCTCAATAAGATAATCTCTTAGTTTTAGAAATTGTACATGGTTAAATAATCAAAAATGCATATTATGAAATTATCATTGCCATTAAATCTTGAATGATCTTTAAGCGATGATATAAAAGGCTGAACACAGTAAATAAGTTAACTTTAATGCAGTATTCTATACTATACATATTTTGTAATAATGTTTATGCGCATAATTTTTCATTGACAATTTTTTATATTAAACTGTGTAATTGGCATATATGATGATTTGTGATAATTATATTGTAATATAGCATTTGGTTTATGATTCCAAAATTAATAGATTTGAAAAGTATACTTTATTTCATGAAAGTTTTTGGTACATTTATTTGAAAATGTTTTTATTACAAAGTTACATGGCTAAATGTTTCTTAACAAAATTAATTTTTCGAGTGTAAAGAATCGTGTGGTAAACATAATTTATATAGATTATAAGGAGGTGAAAATGGTCGAGGAAGTTAAAACGATAAAATAGTTTGAATCTTTTGATTTCAATTCTGGTAGGACTATTGAATTTGCAATCTAATAAGAATGTGAGGTTTGATTTAATATGAAGTCATATTCTTTGAATAAAATATTACTTTCTCACCATTAGTAAAATGAAGATGACTATTAAAGTGCGAAAAACAAATAAAAAAGAGAAAATAGAATTTTTAATAGGGACGTTTATAATTATTTTAGTAATATTAGGGTTCAAAATTATGAAATAAATGTATAGTATTTGAGAAGGCTATATGACTCCGGAAAAATTAAAGTCTAAAGATATCTCAATATCTAAAATCTAAAAGACTACTGGAGTTAGTAGTTTGAATATTGAAAGACTCTAATCTAATAAAAATACATAAAAGGTTTAACTTTAGAAGTGGTTGTAAACTTCAATGAATATTAAACATTGAAGTTTAGTAAAAGGCGTAAGGTATAAAAGCAATCGTTTGTCTTTGACAAAGTAATTGATGATGAAAAGTCGTTAATATGTTGAAAGAAAAATTGATAATATGAAATTTAACTATTATGAAGTGATGATAGCCATTAATGAATAGAAAAATAATAAAATCATTTATAAATAAAAACTACGTTGAGTTCACAGATTTCGAAAAAGCAGTAAAAATTGTACAGATATGGAGATGAAAAAATGTCAGAATACAAGAAAAAGATAATTGAATTAATTGAAAGTAATTTAACAGGATATGAAATTTCTAAAAAAACTGGAGTTTCTCAATATGTACTTTCACAATTAAGACAGGGCAAACGCGAAGTAGATAATCTAACCCTGAATACAACAGAAAAATTATATGAATATGCCAATAAAGTTTTGTAATATAACTACTGTATAAATTAATCAAGCTATGTTTATTTGATTTAACTATTAATAAAAATCATATGGTAAATGGATATTATAATGATTAAAATACAAAAATAGTACATTCCAATTTGTGAAAAAGGAGTATGTCGTTTCATTTAGAATTTATTACACTAAATTAGCATCGAATAAGGGAAAATGAGTGTTAAGTTTTAAATGATAAAATAGATTGGAATGGATCGTCTTGAAATGCTCCCTTCAAAGTTTTCATTTTTTCAATGTCTACTTCGAAGGGGCATTTCCATTATATTGTTATAGCTTTTTATATTTGTATAATGAACATATAAGTTTAAGAAGATGAGAGTGAAGGAAATAAAAAAGCTCAAATGTACCAAATTGTTAATCTTAATAAATCTCTACTTTATAAAGATTGAATGGACATTCGAGCGTTAATCAGTCAGGAGGGAATTTCACTCCTACAATTTAATAATAATACTTGCTTCAACACTGTACAAGGAGTGATTTGTTATGTTCAAAGTGAATTATTCGATTTTAAGTTATTATCCAGAATATAATATCGCAGTAAGTTGGCAACGTTTAAGAGAAGGAAAAACAATAAAAAACAAGATTTAATACTGCTGCGTCATGAGGCGCTTGAACATTATTTGATGAATAAGTATAATTTCAACTATGATTATGCATATAAAATTGTATCAAAAAATACGATTATTCAATTTTTATAAAAAAGAAGGTGGATTAAATGCTTACATTAATAAAATTGAAAGAAGATGAACAGGTTATAATATATGAATATATACCTGAAGATGATATAAGTAACGGTAAAGGTTCAGTAACTTTTAATAAAAAAGATGCAGAGGTTATAGATTTCTCATTATCTGAAATAGAAAAAGAAGAATATTTTATGTTATATCGTAATAAGTCTTTTTCTGTAGTAAGAGACTTTATCGAGAAGCAAGAATTTCCCGAAAATTATAAAATAGCATGGTATTAAAGCATCCTTTCTACACAGATAAAGAGAAAGCGATGCTATTTTTATATGCTTTTTTCATTATTCGTTGAAAAAGAAGAGTCACAAAAGTTAACATATTTAAAAGAACTTGGTGAAGATGACGAATATAAATATGTTGCCAAAATAGATAGTAAAACATCTAAATTATGTCATTCACTCAACGGAAAAATATTTATAGTTAAAGATATGATACCAGGTGTGAATGCGCCACCTATGCATCCTTGGTGTAGAAGTACCACAGTGCCACATGTTGGCAATTGGTGAGACAAGTTCATTAAAGAGCGTGAAGGTAAGTATCAAGTAGAAGTAAAAGAAGCAAAATTACAAGAAAAAGCTAAAAAAGAAATGCTTGATATGATAAGTAATGGTAAAATAAAGATGCAATTGAATAATGAAAAACAACAGCGTCATATTTTAAACACAAATGAATATAATAACAAGAAAAATAATTCATCTTTCTTACCCAGTTATATTACAATAGATTCTAATGAAATTGAAAAGGTGACTAAAAAAGAATTTATTGATTTTCCAGTTTTGTTTGATGATGAAGGGAATTTCAGAAAAAAACAAGTTATAGATTACAAAAAGATAATAGGTAAATCTTATGTGAATGGTAAATATATGTTGAAACGAAATTAGGTAAAGTTCATTATTCTAAAACTGGTTTTCATGTAGTTCCGTATATTGAAAAGGAGTGATTAAATATGAATTTACAGTCATACATAGGCAAATTAGTCAAATTAACGCTTACTAATAATAAAATATTAATTGGAAAAGTGATAGACTTTGATGATAAAGTTGATAATTTTGATGGTTATAATTCGATAGAAATTGATACAGGTAGAATTACATATGATATATCAGAAAATAAAATTAAAACTATTGTTTTACAAAAATAGCATCCTTTCTACACAGATAAAGAGAAAGCGGTGCTATTTTTGGGCTTTTATAACAACTAAGGATACAAGACAGACACCTTCAACAATATCCTCATCTAAACCTATCGATTTCCTAAGCTAAATTTTAAACACAAAGTTTATTTGAAATGATGCACACCTATAAAAATCTTAATCATCGAAAAGTCACAAACATCTCCATATTAAAAACTTAAATAGTGCATTTCATTTAAACTAAACATAGATATTCTTACAAATATATACTTAGTAATTCGATTGTTAATACATCACTTTCATAAAATAACTATAACCATCATAATACTTCTCAAATCTCGTCAAATTAAAGTAAATACAGCACAAATCAACATTTTTAAATATATAAAATAAAACAAGATACTCAATAATCAGTAGTATCTTGTTTTGGAATAATGTAACTTTATATCATCAACGGCTTCAAATGAGTAGTTTCATATATAAATCAATAAACACAACTACTCAACTGAACTGGCTTAATTAATAAATGATTTGCCAGATGACATATAACAGCATTATTAGATTAATTCTAATAGTTTATTTAAATTTTCTTCGGTTGTCGCCCAGCTGGTTGCGAATCTAACAACACGATGTTGATCATCGTATTTTTCCCAAATAGCAAATTTAACTTTTTGTTCTAACTCTGCTATTTTTTCGTTACTTAAAATAAAAAATTGTTGATTGGTTGGAGAATCAAAGTAAAGACGATAGCCTTTATTTATAAACCCGTCTTTCATCTTATTTGCCATTTCGATAGCATGTCTGCTTATATTAAAATATAAATTGTCCGTAAATAATTCTAAAAATTGTATGCCTGTTAACCGTCCTTTTGCTAGAAGGGCACCGTGATGCTTGATTCGAGTGGTAAATTGTTTCGGTTCATTATTTTTCGTAAAAACAATGGCTTCCCCGCATAATGCACCTATCTTCGTACCACCTATATAAAATACATCACAATATTTAGCGATGTCTTTAATAGTCATATTTGATTGGTCACTCATCAATCCATACCCTAATCGTGCACCATCCATAAATAATGGAAGCTGATATTGCTTACATACTTTACATAACTCTTTCAATTCTGATTTAGAGTATAATGTGCCATATTCTGTAGGATGAGAAATATATACCATTCCTGGGAATACCATATGGTCCTTTTTAAAATCACTTTTAAATGTCTCCATGTAAGTTTCAACATCTGAAGCACTAACTTTTCCTTCCTTAGAGGGTATAGTAATTACTTTATGTCCACTATATTCAATTGCACCGCCCTCATGCACAGCAACATGACCAGTGTCTGCTGAAATAACCCCTTCGTAACTTTCTAACATTGAATTAATAACAACCTGATTGGTTTGCGTTCCACCTACTAAAAAACGGATAGTAGCATTTGGACAATCAATTGTATCTTTAATCTTTTCAATTGCCTGAGCTGTGAATTGATCAAAGCCATATCCCGAAGCTTGTACAAGATTTGTATCTACTAATCGTTTTAATACTTTTTCATGAGCACCTTCTAAATAATCATTTTCAAATGAGATCACTACATTTCCCCCTAAAACTAATATCAGCATTTTAATATGATAAACTAATTTCAAAACTAGTTCGATATTTAAAATGTATTGTGAATTGTTAAAGTTTGTATCGCATTATCGCGAAGTTGAATAAATATATTATACATCAAACAATACATTAAGAAAATTAATTAATTTTTAATCATAGCGACTTTTCGTGCTGGAACACATATATTAATGATTGAATTTTACTGTTAAAAGTTCTATGATTTAGGAAATAGAGAAAAGAGGGGATTTAAATGGAACAAATTAAACTTAAAACTTTTACAGCTGAGACTTTAGAGTTATTAGAAAAAAACATTAATGCTTTTTTAAGTTCTGAAGAAGCTACAAATTTAAAATTAGTAAATATTACTATTAAAGAAATAGAAGAAAGAACATTCCCAAATAATGAAGAAGAATTCAATGCAATTTTAACTTTATCTGTGAATAAATAATATGATGTGAAAGGTGCAAAATGTTTTTTGTGCCTTTCTTTATAGGAGAAAAGACTATGCGATATACATTTTCAAATGATTTAGGAACACTTTTTACCATTATTTTAGCCATTGGATTCATCATTAATTTAGTATTAGCTTTTATTATTATCTTTTTAGAAAGAAATAGACGTACAGCGAGTTCAACTTGGGCATGGCTATTTGTACTTTTTGTCTTACCATTGATTGGTTTTATTCTTTACTTGTTTTTTGGTAGAACCGTTTCGGCACGTAAATTGAATAAAAACAATGGTAACGTGTTAACGGATTTCGATGGACTTTTAAAACAACAAATAGAAAGCTTTGATAAAGGTAATTATGGTACTGATAACAAACAAGTTCAAAAACATCATGATTTAGTACGTATGCTTTTGATGGATCAAGATGGTTTTTTAACTGAAAATAATAAAGTTGATCATTTCATTGATGGAAATGATTTATATGATCAAGTTTTACAAGATATTAAAAATGCTAAAGAATACATCCATTTAGAGTATTATACATTCGCTCTAGATGGCTTGGGCCAAAGAATTTTAAAAGCGTTAGAAGAGAAATTGAAACAAGGTCTAGAAGTGAAAATTTTATATGATGACGTTGGTTCAAAGAAAGTTAAGATGGCTAATTTTGATCATTTTAAATCGTTAGGTGGAGAAGTTGAAGCATTTTTTGCTTCTAAATTACCGTTATTGAATTTCAGAATGAATAACAGAAATCATAGAAAAATCATCGTAATCGATGGTCAACTAGGTTATGTCGGAGGATTTAACATTGGTGATGAATATCTAGGATTAGGTAAACTAGGGTATTGGAGAGATACGCATTTACGTATACAAGGGGATGCGGTTGATGCACTGCAGTTGCGATTTATTTTAGACTGGAATTCGCAAGCGCACCGTCCACAGTTTGAATATGATGTTAAGTATTTCCCTAAAAAGAACGGACCATTGGGCAATTCACCAATTCAAATAGCTGCAAGTGGCCCAGCTAGTGACTGGCATCAAATTGAATATGGTTATACAAAAATGATTATGAGCGCTAAGAAGTCGGTATATTTGCAATCGCCTTATTTCATTCCGGATAACTCATATATAAATGCCATTAAAATTGCAGCTAAATCAGGTGTAGATGTTCATCTAATGATTCCATGTAAGCCAGATCATCCTTTAGTTTATTGGGCGACATTTTCAAATGCCTCTGACTTATTATCAAGTGGTGTTAAAATTTATACGTATGAAAATGGATTTATACATTCTAAAATGTGCTTAATTGATGATGAAATCGTATCAGTGGGCACAGCAAATATGGACTTTAGAAGTTTTGAATTAAATTTTGAAGTAAATGCCTTTGTATATGATGAAAATCTTGCTAAGGATTTAAGGGTGGCTTATGAACATGATATTACAAAATCAAAACAACTAACCAAAGAATCATATGCCAATAGACCGCTGTCTGTTAAATTCAAAGAATCGTTAGCAAAATTAGTTTCGCCAATTTTATAATTTATTTGTAAGGAGTCTCGATTATAGAGGCTCTTTTTATTTTGCCCAAAATTAAAATAACGATAAATATATTATGTAAACCTAATAATGACATTTGTCATTTCAAATCTATGACAAAGTGTTCTATTTTAAATCTAATAAATTTACTAATATTAAATTAAGAAAAAAATAGAGGTGATTAAATTGATTCAAATATCTAATATCAACAAGTCATTTAATAAAAGATGTGTTCTAAAAAATATTTCGTTCGATATTGAACAAGGTAAATGTATCGCTTTAATTGGAAAAAATGGTGCTGGAAAGTCAACGTTAATTGATATATTAATTGGTAATGTTAATGCTAATTCTGGTGAGATATTTGATAAAGACAAGTTATTACAAAGTGAAAATCGCAGTATAATGTTCCAAAAAACGATGTTTCCAGATCAATTAAAAGTTATTGAGATTATCAACTTATATCAATCATTTTACGAAAATCCATTACCATTGGAAGAAATAATAGAACTGACGAAATTTGATTCTAGTCAACTGAACCAATTTGTAAATAAACTTTCTGGTGGTCAACAACGATTACTCGATTTTGTATTATCTTTAATCGGACAACCACAATTGATCTTATTAGATGAACCAACATCGACTATGGATATAGAAATTAGAGAATATTTTTGGTCAATTATTGAAAATTTAAAAGAAGATAATCGAACGATACTCTATACATCGCACTATATTGAAGAAGTCGAACGTATGTCAGACAAAATTATTCTCATTGAAAATGGAGAAATAATACTTAATGATTCAACGTCACATATTAGAACCAATCAGCAATCTCAGATTACGTTATCCGATGAATATATAAGAAAGTTAAAACTAGATAAAGATGATTTAGTTATTCAAAAAAATCATAATGGCACTATCAAAATTATTACTTCAAATGTAAATGATACGATTTTATATCTTCAACAACTTCATATTAATTTGGATGATATTGAAATACAAAAAGTCTCAATTGTTGATTCATACTTCAACAATAAAAAGCAAAGGGGATCTAATTATGATACTAAGTTACTTGAAAATCGAATTTAAAGTTATAATGCGTAAAAAAACAACATTAATATTATCTATTTTATTTCCTGTTATATTCTATATATTATTTACTTCGATATTGGAATTGCCGGAAGATGTTAAACCTAAATTTTATAAAGAGTATATGTATAGTATGACGGTTTATAGTTTGTTAAGTTTTAGTTTACTAACTTTTCCATTAGATATTATTAATGAAAAACAAAATGAATGGCGCCAAAGATTAATGGTAACACCATTTACTTTTACTAGTTATTATATTTCAAAAGTAGTGAAAACTATGCTGCAATTTGCAATAGCGATATTAGTTATTTTTATGGTTGGACATTTTTATAAAGGTGTTGCAATGAGTGCAGTTCAATGGTTAGAGTCAGGAATATTTTTATGGTTAGGTGCGTCTCTATTAATAACTTTTGGCATATTATTTTCTTTGTTAAATGATATTAAAAAAACAAGTGCTTTAGCTAATATCGTAACAATTGGTTTAGCAGTATTAGGTGGATTGTGGTTTCCGATAAACACATTTCCAAATTGGCTTCAACATGTTGCTCATGTTTTACCGAGCTATCATTTGCGTAAACTAGGTGTAGATATTGCTTCAAATCATCATATCAATTTAATATCATTTGCTATAATACTCTTGTATGCTTTAGGGAGTATAATAGCAGTATATTGTATTAGTCATTTTAAAAGGGCGGAATAAAATATGAAATTTTTAAAAGATACTTCAATTGCTGAAATATCGTCTATACTTTATCTGATTTTTCCTATTGCCGGTATATTTTTTAATGAAGTATATGGTCCCAAATGGTTGTATATTATATCAGTCATTGTCTTTTCGTTGTCGTATCTTATATTAGTTATAGTAAATAATAGACTTAATACATTAATGTTTTACATTTTGTTGATTATTCATTATTTTATTATTTGTTATTTTGTTTTCAGTGTACATCCAATGCTAAGTTTGTTTTTCTTTTATAGTGCTTTTGCCGTTCCATTTACTTTTAAAAATAATGTTAAAAAAACGGCAACTAATCTTTTCATACTAACAATGATTATATGTACAATAATAACATACTTATTGTATAACAACTATTTTGTTGCAATGATGGTTTATTATGTCGTTATATCGTTAATAATGCTAGATAATTTTAAAAAAATGAAAAACCGTGAATATCAAAAAGAAATAGCAGAAAAAAATAGATATATTAATACATTAATTGCTGAACAAGAGCGACATAGAATTGGTCAAGACTTACATGATACGTTAGGGCATGTGTTTGCAAGTTTATCATTAAAATCAGAATTAGCTTATAAACTAATAGATACTGATGTAGAAAAAGTAAAAGCTGAATTATTAGCAATTAATAAATTATCTCGTGAATCATTGAACAAAGTTCGAGAAATTATTGATGATGTAAAATTACCATCATTTATTGAAGAGATTGATAGTATACGTAAAGTTTTAAAAGATGCTGATATTGATTTTACATTTGAAAATAAAGAATTAGCGCAAGTATTAAGTCCTACTAAACAATCTATGTTAGTTATGATTACGCGTGAAGCGGTAAATAATGTTATTAAACATGCAAATGCTTCAAAAGTTCATGGTAAATTAAAAACTGTAAACAATCATAAATTACTGCTTATGATTGAAGATGATGGCAAAGGTATCGATAGTGATTGTGAGGTGAAAAGCATTTCACAGCGTGTACAACATTTAAATGGAACTTTAGCAGTCGACTCAACAAATGGAACTAAAATAATCATTGAAATCTCAACAGGAGGAATAGCATGACATCTTTAATTATTGCAGAAGATCAAAATATGTTACGACAGGCAATGGTTCAATTAATTAAACTACATGGTGATTTTGAAATTTTAGCAGATACTGATAATGGTCTCGATGCAATGAAACTTATTGAAGAATATAATCCTAACGTTGTTATTTTAGATATAGAAATGCCAGGCATGACTGGACTTGAAGTTTTAGCGGAAATTAGAAAAAAGCATTTGAATATTAAAGTGATTATTGTAACAACTTTTAAAAGACCGGGATACTTTGAAAAAGCAGTTGTGAATGATGTGGATGCATATGTTTTAAAAGAACGTTCTATAGAAGAATTGGTGGAAACCATTAATAAAGTAAATAACGGAGAGAAAGAATATAGCGCCACATTGATGACTTCATTTTTTGTAGATAAAAACCCATTAACGCCCAAAGAACAATT
>OFLS01000533.1_pt1 | contig 10941 bp, 8 predicted proteins | sample 1540891 | NCBI WGS metagenome assembly OFLS01 (sample SAMEA4413038, study PRJEB24355) | metagenome | biome: human; feature: gut; material: faeces | place: United Kingdom | collected 2010
AGCGTAAGCACTAGTTTTACCTTGTCCAGTCAACGCTGTTTTAGAGCCTATATTCAAAACACAACCTTTTGCTTCTTTTAAATATGGTAAAGCACAACGGACTAATTCATAGTAATGTGTCAGATTTCCATGTAAACTCTTTTCAAAGTCTTGCCAAGTCGTATCTTCGATGGATTTATTGTCATTGGCACCAGCATTATTAACTACAGCATAAATACCACCATATTTTTCTGCTACGGAGTCAACAATTGATTTAATCTTATCTGCTTCATTTAAATCAATTTGAATGAAATCATATTTATCTGTAATCTTCTCCATCTCAGTTATAAATTCATTTGTCAAAGGAGATCTTGCTAAAATAACAGGTATTGCTCCCTCTGCAGCTAAACTAAGAGAGATTCCACTACCAATACCACTGCCACCACCTGTAACTAAAACAACTTTACCTTTTAATTGCAAATCCATGATACTTACCTCCTAAAGATAATTAATGTAATAAATTTATACTGTAGTTGCTAATCGCCAAATAGAAAAATCATTTTGTTCATTTATTTCTGCTTTTGTTTCTCTTCCATTTCCTACCTCTACAATAAAATCTATTATTTCTTCGCCCATTTCTTGTATTGTTTTTTGTCCACTAACAACAACGCCGGCATCTAAGTCAATTGAATCATTCATATTTATATAAGTATCGGTATTAGAAGATACTTTTATTGTCGGAACTATTGGACTTCCTGTTGGTGTTCCTCTACCTGTAGTAAAAACGACTATATTACAACCACCAGCTGCCATACCACTTAATTGTTCTATATCGTTTCCCGGTGTATTCATGAAAGTCAAGCCTGTAGCAGTAATTGGTTTTGCATAGTCAATTACTGAATTTACAGATGTATTCCCAGCCTTATAAATACAACCTAGAGATTTTTCTTCTATACTACTTAATCCACCTTCGATATTTCCTGGGCTAGGATTGGCGCCCCTAATATCCGCATGTGAATCAATAACAGTTTGTTCGAATCCTTTTATAGTATCTAAAATTTGTTTTTTTACTTCAGCATTAATAGCTCGTTCTGCTAATATATGTTCAGCTCCAATTAATTCAGTAGTTTCTGCTAAGACAACCTTTCCACCATGGCCAACAACGATATCGGAGGCAGCACCTAAACTTGGATTAGCACTCAGTCCGGAAAAACTATCACTACCTCCACACTCTGTGCCTAATACAATATCTGCAAGACAACCTTCACTCCTTTCCACGAGCAAAGCTTCATCTAACATATTTTTTACAATTGTTACACCTTTTTTTACACTCTCATTAACACCACCACATTCTTGTATATTAAAGTATTCAACCTTTTTATAAGGAGTATACTTTTTTATTTGTTCTGCTATAGATTTAGCTTGAACAACTTCACAACCTAATCCGACTACTAATACACTATAAACATTCGGATTTGTACCTGAACCAACTAATACATCTTGAGTTTGGCTCGCATCATAACTTAATTCACTACAACCATGTTGATGATTAAAAAAAACTACTTTTGAATCAGGTTTCATTGCAACAGAACCATATTTAATCTCATTTGCAATGCGTTCAACCACTTTATTGGCACAATGTACGCTTGGAATAATCAAAACATGATTTCTTAAACCAAAACTACCATCAGGTCGTCTAAATCCCGATAAAGTATAATTTTTTTTATTATTTAGTATTACATGATCTCTAATCCCATTTTGGCTAATTTCTTTTGTTTTTGAGTCTAAATCACCTCTACCTCTTTCTCCATCTATATTGTGAATATGTACCCATTCTCCAGATTCAATATTTCGATTTGCAACGCCTATATGCGCACCATATTTTATAATTGGCTGCCCTTTTAAAATATCTTCGGTAGCAAATTTATGCCCTTTAGAAACATTTTCTTTTATAACTACACCTAAAGCTTTATCACCTTTATTCAGTGTAGTTAGTGCTGTTCCTACATTATCAGAGTTATTCACATGAATTGCATTCATATTAACGTCTCCTTAAAATAATTAAACTTACATAACTTATTAAGAATTTATCATCTTTATTAATCTCATAGTATCTCTATTGTTCGTAAATGTCAATATTATTCGTATATACGAACAGATAATTATGAATAAAAAAATAACACTTAAAAACTAACTATATTTGAAATGCTATCTAGTCTAATAGATCCCCTACTATTTAATTTTATTCTGTACTCAGATGATGTTATCTATTCAAATTTTAAGAAAAAAAAGATATTATAAATATTAGGAAGCAGATTATTTATCAAAAGGAATACTCAATAATATGAATATGAAATTACATAATCCAACGCTACGAGTTATAGAAGTAATTGAAACCATTGCTGAAAATCAGTCTGGCCTTAGTTTATCTCAAATATCAGGCAAAATAAATTGTCCAAAAAGCACATTAATGCCAATATTAAAAACATTATGTGAAAAAAATTATCTCTTATTTTCTGAAGAAACATTACTTTATACTATGGGAAAAGAGATTTTATTTATTAGTAGTATGTATGAATCAACTAATACTAGTTTAGATCTAATACAAGAACAGATGAAACGATTATCTACAGAATGTAATGAAACTTGTCATTTAGGCATTCTAACTGGTAATGAAATTATGTATTTACTAAAAATCTCTACTACCAATCCAATTCAATTAATCTCTTCTGTCGGTAAAAGATTACCAGCTTATGCTACAGCACTCGGTAAAGCTTTATTATCAGATAAAAGTATAAATGAGCTAGAAGAACTATTTCCTAATCCATTTAAAGCATTTACAGCACAAACTATAAAATCTCCTATAGATCTATATAATGATATTCATAATAATAATAGCTTTACTTATGAAAACGAAGAAATTACTAATCATGCATGCTGTATAGCACTACCAATCCGAGAAGATGGAAAAATAGTCGCAGCCCTTAGCGTTAGTTTTTTAACATTCACAACATCATCTGAAAAAGTACTAAAAATAAAAAAGGAATTATTAAAATCAGCATCAATTATAGAAAGAATAATTAAAAACAAAGGGTTTTCATATTAATTTAAACTAAAAAAGGCGTAACACCGATGGTGTTACGTCTTTTTTGGATTAGAGAGTTAATCTGAGGAGATATTTTGTGAAATACACTATGTTATTAACGATTCAATTGATTAGAACGCTGGGATAATTGCACCTTTGTAGTGTTCTTCAATGAATTTCTTAACTTCTGGAGATTGTAATGCTTTAGCTAATTTTTGGATAGCTGGTTTGTTTTCATCACCAGGATTAACGGATAGAAGATTTGCATATGGAGAGTCAGCTTTCTCTACGAACAAGCCATCTTTTGTAGGATTAAGGCCGGCTGGCAATGCATAGTTGGCATTGATTACAGCTGCGTCTAAGTCTTGGATGGAACGAGGAATTTGAGCTGCTTCTAACTCAGTAATTTGGATGTTTTTAGGGTTGCTAGTTACATCAAATGGTGTGTTAGTCAAACTAGTTGGATCTTTCAAAGTTACAAGACCTGCACTTTGCAACAAGAGAAGTGCACGAGCACTGTTTGTTGGATCAGATGGAATTGCTACTTTTGCGCCATTTGGCAAGTCTTTCAAATCTTTAATTTTTTGAGAGTAGATAGCCAGTGGTTCAATGTGAACTGGTGCGAAGCTTACGAAGTTTGTACCATGATCTTTATTGAAGTTATTTTGGTAAGGTACGTTTGCAAAAAAGTTTGCATCTACTTCTTTACTAGACAATGCCATATTTGGTTGGATGTAATCTGTAAACTCAATAACTTGAAGATCTACACCTTCTTTAGCCAATAAAGGCTTAATTTGATTCAAAATTTCCGCATGAGGTACAGGGTTTGCTGCTACTTTTAATACCTCTGCTTTAGAGCTGCTAGCACCACTAGAGCTTGCGTTATTTGTGGAAGAACCACAACCACTAATCAATAAGGACGCACCCAGTACGGCCGTCGCTGCTAATGCTAACCATTTTTTCATGTAATCCTCCTATCTACGATGAAAACCTACATCTCTGACGAGGACTCATACGTATACAACATTCGTAGACATTGTAATAAATCTATTCTTCTTATCTTGTATCTACATTTAATTATTTAATAATTTCGATGTAGTAAGTATAGCAATTTAATTCCTACTCGTATAATAGATTTTACATATGTAATAATATAACTTTAATCTATAGCAAGATAAGAGTAATTACATTTAGCTATGCCAAGTACATAAAAACGGTACTAAGATGATTCCCCGTACTACTAGGTAATATACCTAATAGCTAAAATCAAACTTAGTACCGTTATAAATATCGCTCTATATAATAAACAATATACTCAAAATCAAAATCAACTTATGGAGTTGACGTTGTTTGCTCCACAGAAATAGTTACAGGTGCTGATAATTTAGCCTCTAACCAAGCTTTTATTCGTTCCAAATCTGCATCAGATATAGTGGATGTAGTATGGATAATCACCATATAGCGACTCGCTTTAGGCTGTTCTAGATTATCTATCAAAGGCATACCTTCCACTTTGCTTACAAACGGGAATAACGCCTTTGCTTCAGCTTCTGTTGTTTTCATAGTATTTATAGTTTCACTTACTAATTGATAAGTCGGCTGGTATAGATTATTCAAGTTTTTATATGTTTCAAGATTCTCTGAAGATTTATTCAAGTTCGTCTTATCCATAGTAGATTTTTTCTCATCTACGCTATTAACAAATCGTAATGTATAAGGCTGCAAGTACTCATCTTTCTGTAACTTGTCATCCAACTTGGCTTGCTCCTCTGAAGTCACAGGAGCTCCTATAACTACTATGTCTACTAGCTTATTCGTTTGATCCAATGAATAATCAATTACTTGTCGACGTCCCTCTTGATTAATATCATTCTTAATAAACTGCTCCATATGATTTGACTCAGAATACTTGATGGTCATATCATAGCCTGCATAAATACTTGGTATAGCCATAATAAGACCAATCACAAGAAATATTAGCTGATTACGACGAATAAGCTCTTCTGCTTGTTTATGGAATGGCAAACTATATACACCCTTTAAAACAATAAAAGATACAAAGAAGATAAAGAATGCATTTATAAAGAATAGATAGCCAGCCCCAAAGAAATAGTTCCAATTTCCATTAGCAAGGCCATACCCTGCCGTACATAGTGGTGGCATAAGTGCAGTTGCAATCGCAACCCCTGGTATAACATTATCTAAGGTCTTACGCGTTTGCCCAATAATCCCAGCTAACCCACCAAATATAGCAATGAACACATCAAAAATATTCGGTTCTGTACGCGCTAATAGTTCAGATGTAGCCGTCTGAACGGGAGAAATATAAAAATATAAAGCAGATGCCAAAACAGCAATCGTAATCTGTAAAGACAATCTTAAAATACCACTCTTCACAACTGTAAAATTAAGCGTAGCGAAGCCAAAACCAGTTGCTAGAATAGGTCCCATCAACGGCGATATAAGCATAGCACCAATAATAACTGCCGTACTATTCATATTCAACCCAATAGAGGCAATAAACATGGAGAGGATCAGGATAACCAAAGCAGGTCCCTTAATCTTAGCCCCACCTATCAACCTTTTAGCAATGGTTGCATCATCGGCTCGCTCAAAATGTATATCAAAGTATTTATTTATTTCCATTCTTCTTCCTTATAATTTCATTAGCTCTGCAAAGGTGCCCACATTTACAAACATATGCTGCGTTGTTTTTAGCATTTGAACCATCAAGATGGCCCCCGTGCCTTCTCCCATCGACATTTGTGCTTGAATAGGAACCATGTCTTGAGTGATCCCCACCTCAGCCAAAGCGATTTCCGTACCTTTTTCTTTAGAATAATGCGATGGCAATGCATAGTCCTTAATACGAGCGTTTATGTGCGTTGCACAAGCAGCTGCCACAGATGTTATAAAGCCGTCAATAACAAAAGGCTTTTCAAAATCTACACAAGCTAGCATGGCTCCAAGAATAGCGGCAATATCAAAGCCCCCAACATGAGCTACGATTTTACGAACTCGGTCAGGCTCATGTTCAGAAGCCATATTGTTCTTATGATGCTCTAAAACAGACCGAACAAAATCAATTTTACGCTTCATCAGCTCTGGTTTGTCTGGCCAGGAACCAGGGCCCACGGTTTCCGTTGGCTTAGCTCCAGTTAATGCAGACAAAACACAAGCAGAGGTTGTTGTATTACCCAAGCCCATTTCACCAAAGGAGAACAGATTGATTCCTTGTTCTACATAATGTTGAATCCGTTCATATCCAGCTTGAAAGGCGCTATTAAATTCATCCTCAGCCATGGCAGGATGGTTCAAAATATTCTTTGTACCCTTCGCTACTTTGCGATTCACACCAATACCATCATCTGAGGCAATTCCTACATCTACAACCTCATAAGGAATATTGTTAAAGTTACAAAATTGTGTCGCCGATGAACCACCGAGTAACATATTACGAGATTGCTTTTGTGTCACCTCGTAGTTATAGCCTACATAGCCTTCCATGTTACAACCATTATCGGCAGAAAATATGATATGCTGTGGTCGAATCTCACCATTAATCTCGCTCCAAGCCGCGCAAATCTTACGGAAATATATTTCCCATAAACCAAGACCTCCTGGGATGAGACATTTCGATTGGAGAAATTTATTTAATTGTTTCTCTATAGGTAATACTGACTTATCTTTCATTCTAATCTCTAGTCCGCAACTAATATGCCAACTAGCCTTCTTTTAATTCGATATTATTCTATATGAAAGTATAGCATAAATTATATATCTAGTAATGTGACTATTGTTAGTTTTTAAAAATATAATTTAGTTTTGAATTTTAGTCTTTTAGCATCTATATTTTTAGTTGAAATTATCATTATATAATTACAATCAATCTAGCAGATAAAAAAGGTTATCCCCTCACAGGATAACCTTTTATTTGAGTTATATAATTAAGTATTTTCTTAAGCTTATCTAACCTACGAAATTAAGCACCTTGGAATTGTGGCATATCATCACCACTGGAGTCGTCCAATTTACCCTGAAGGTCATGGTCAACCATGGCACACACAGATGCATCAGACCAAACGTTTTCAGCGGTTTCAATCATGTCGATAATCGTATAGATTGGCAAGATGATACCAAGCAAGCCGATTGGTGCTCCGATGGAGCTCATCAAGGACAAGGTCAAGAAATAACACCCCATTGGAACGCCCGCATTACCAATAGCAGCGAGAACGGCAATAAATAACCATGCTACCATTATGCCAATCGTTAATTCCATTCCGGCATTTTGCATTACAAATAAGGATGTAACAAGAATGAAAGCTGCGCAACCATTCATGTTAATGGTTGTACAAATTGGCAATACAAAACGAGCTACTGCAGGATGCGCTTTCAAATTATCCTCAGCAGATGCCAATGTAACAGGCAAAGTTGCTGCAGAAGATTTTGTGAACAACGCAACAGCTACGGCCGGAGACATTTTACGGAATACGTCTACAGGGTTTAAACCACGGAATAACAAGAACAATGGAATTACGATAAAGAATTGGATTAAGTTACCGCCGATAACAACAGCAGTATATTTACCTAAGGCACCAACAATTACACCTGCTTCGATTTGTGCAGATAATTGACCTGCAAAGGCAAGGATGCCGATTGGCAATACATAAAGCAATGCTTTAATCAACGTGAACAATAACTCTTGTAAACCAAATAACACTTTCAACACCGCTTCACGATTTTCTGTGCGTGGCATGAAAGCAAAGGCTAAACCAACGGATGCGGAGATGAACATTACGGACAATACATTAGCTTGTAAGTAAGGTTGCAAGATATTGTTTGGAATAACGGATAAGAAATGATCGTAATAGGTAACGGTACCGAGTTTTTCTGGTACTTGAGATGCACCGGCACCAATTACATCAAGTGGTAAATTACCTGGAGCAATCCATAGGTATAAGCCAAGACCAACAGCTGCTGCACAAATGGTAGTAAGCAATGTATATACTACGGCGTGTCCAAAGATACGACCTGTGTCCTTTTTAGCACCTAGCATAGATAATGTAGTAATAACCGCTAAAGACACTGTTGGAATCGCAATGAATTGGAACAAACGAGTAAAGACTGCTGCAATAAAATTAAAGAGCTCATTTAGAGCTGGAATGTGTTGCCATCCTAAGATAGCGCCTATGATGAGAGCTCCCATCCATAAAATGAACTGACGCAATTTTCCTTGTCCACGACTTTTCAAGGTAATCTCTTGCGCTAGGGCATCGACATTTTTGTTGTTTTGATCTGCCATGATAACACCTCTCTACAAACTAAACTACTAGAGACTAAAAAAGAAATCCCAGCCCTAGGGCTGGGACAGTGAATATCCGAGTCTCTCTTTAATTCACATTATAGAGATATGATTTAAAATTGTCAATTCCAATATTTGAACACATTATAATATATTCAAGTATTATTTCAATTTTATATAGACATTCTAATAAAAACTAATGATACATATCTATATCTACAGTAATCATTCGCGTTCGCTCTGGATTAAACATAAAGTAAATGACTCTAGGCTGGTCATGATCAAAGTTATGGTAAACAACATATACTATATATTTCTCAGCTGATATCCGAGTACTATAATAATAATCTTCCTTAGGATCATCACCGACACTCTGTGTACCATCAATTACCCAGGGAAATAATTTCCAATTTTGTCGTTGAACGGTAATAATCTCATAATATTCATTCACGTCACTAACTAATAAATTTCTATCCTTTGGATATGTAAATGAATTGAGTGCTTCAACGGTAGTATCTTTATCCCTACTATTTATAAACGAATACCAAGCATGAGATTTAACAGTTTCCTCATACTGTGAAATCGTAGCTTCATCACCATCTAATACCAAGCAACTATAACTCCCACCCAATCCAATTACCTCAGCAGAAGAAACCACTTTCAAGCTCTCTGGTAAAGACTTAGGTGTTTGTAATGGAGCCGGAATATACCCCGCTTTAGATGAGGGCCATGTAGAGTGCCACTGTCTTGTATCATAATGAGATACCCCTATAGCAGAAAATGCTAAATTAACAGCTAATGTAGGAAACATACACAGAAAAAAGATTACATAAAAATATGTTAAAAATCTTTTTCGTATAGCTTTCTTACTATCGATTACTCCACATTTTTCAAACAATAACACAATCGTAGCTACTAACAAAATCAGATAGTATAACCCAGAATATGATATCTCATCCGAAAACAAAAATGTTAGTACCCAAAGAATTATAAAGAACCATATACTTTTTCTATATGGAGGCTCAGTAAACAAATTCTTTAAATACATTAAACACTGTCGCATATACACTCTCCACAATCGAATTTGTAAAAGTTTTAAGTATTTTAATTCGACTGATAAAACACAGCTCGAGTCCCATCATCATTGATTAACAGTTCTACAAAATGAGGCCTTTTTATATCACCATTATCTACAAATACATATAGTCTATGATTACGAACGGAGCTAGTACTTTGATTAACCACCGTTTTTGTTTCTTTTCTAGGTGCAAAGCGCAACCATTCAACAAAATCTCGCTTAGGTAGATTTATTGGCTCTTCATTTATACTTTCAATAATATTATATTCACTCGGATGAGATATTGACGTTTTTCGTTCTCCCGTTTTTAAATCACGTAAAACACCATGCTTATCGATTTGTACTTGATAAGTAGCTTGTGCCTTTGCAATTTTCTCATACTGTGCAATAACTGCAGGGTCCCCTTCTAAAACGGTATATTTCGTAGGATATGCACCCGCCCAAGCTAAGTCATCACCAGATGCTGAGGCTCTAATAATCCCTTCTGGAAGTACACTAGGACGCTTTAATCCTTCTGGTAATTCATCACTATCAGGCCAACCACGTTTCCAATCCATTGTACTAAACTCAAAACCATCAGTTTGATCACGAGTCGTTTGAGTATCATATTTAAGCCAATCAGCTACGAGCCAAGATATACAAAGGGTTATGACAACAAACAAACCACAAGCCAATCGATTATAGGCTCTTTCAGATATAGTTCGTTTCTTAAAGCGACCATATTGCAGTAACACACTCAATACTATAGCTATACCAAAAACCATGTATGTAATAGGCGCTATATTAAATAGGGTTGCCACAACTGCAAACAACATACATAGCATAACCGTTAATAGGCCATAAAATCCTTGAAACAAAACTCTCTCCTATCATGACAATACTTAGAACATTTTCTTATACAACATTTCTATATCTTCCCGACTCACGTCGGCCACTGTATTAGCAATATTCCCGGTAGCTACAACGTATACGTTATCGACGAGCCAAGGAATGTCTTTTTTCGTTAAGCCTAGTTCTGTAAGGTTCGTGGTAAGATCCAGGTCATGTACAATCAAACGTAATGCTTCACCTAGTTCGGAGCCATCTCCATGGTTGAATATACGAGCTAAGGCACCAAACTTATCAGGGTTTGCACTCCATGTATATTCCACTGCAACAGGTTCAATAACGGCAAGGCCTACACCGTGGGTAATATCCTTAAGCCCACTTGCAGGATGTTCCATGCCATGAGCAAGTGTTACACCGGCGGTATTAATAACCATGCCTCCAATTGTGCTAGCCAATGTAACGGACTCCCAAGCTTTTGTAAGTTGAGTTTCGTTGAGAACAGCTGATTTGCCTTCAGCCATTGCTTTCACATGTTTATATAGAGGCACAAGATATTGTGCTAACAAAGTTACAGCATAATGAGCTAATGCATCGGTAAAAGGTTGTGCCGTTTTAGAAGTATACGCCTCGATATTATGACAGAGTGCATCAAAGCCCACAGATGCCAAT
>OFLS01000534.1_pt1 | contig 10907 bp, 9 predicted proteins | sample 1540891 | NCBI WGS metagenome assembly OFLS01 (sample SAMEA4413038, study PRJEB24355) | metagenome | biome: human; feature: gut; material: faeces | place: United Kingdom | collected 2010
GGTACTGTTTTTGAGAACTCCAAGGAACCCAAATGGGCTGGCATGGGTCATGAAATGATTGCTTTCACCCATTACTACATCGTAGAAAATGGGGAGTCTTTCTACTTGCACGCTGGTGAAAGCGTCCCTATTACGGATTTCGAGGTGCCTCGAGTTCGCCATAACTACAAGGAAACCAGTGATGATAAGGCGGCTTGGGATATTTTGATGAATGCTATCGCTGATGGTATTAGTAGTGGTGAAGTGACGAAGGTCGTTTCTTCTCGAGAGGTACAGTTTACTAGTAAAACACCATACAATGTAGCAAGTATTTTGGCAAATTTAGTAGATAATAATCCAAATTGCTTTATCTTTGGTTACGAAAAGGATGGACGCACCTTTGTGGGTGCATCGCCAGAGATTCTAGTTCGCCATCGAGGTAGTGAAATTCTTAGCTATGCCTTGGCGGGGACAGCACCTAAACATGGACCAAATGCGTGGACTAAGGAACAACTGTTAACAGATAAGAAAAATCTCTTTGAACATAATATCGTCCGTGACCGTATTGTGGATATCATGAAATCTATTACTCCGGAGGTTATAATAGGTGAAACGGGTATCATGGAGCTGGCGCATCTCTATCATTTGCGCACCATTATTACTGCAAAGGATAGCACAAAATCCCTCGTGGAATGGGCAAAGTTGCTCCATCCTACACCGGCTCTCGGCGGTGAACCGCGAGAAAAGGCGTTGGCATTGCTACAAAAGTACGAAGCTCATGAGCGCGGCATGTATGCAGCACCTTTTGGCTTTATGAAAGATATGGGGGACGGCATCGTCATCGTTGCTATTCGATCTGCCCTCATTATGGATAATGTTCTTTATGCCTATGCAGGATGTGGCGTCGTAGCCGATTCTGATGCGGATGAAGAGTACGCAGAAACTAATAATAAAATGCGCACCATTTTGGATGCGTTATAATAAATTTCCAAACCCTTAGGAGTTGTTGAAAGGGAATATAATGAACGAATATATTGCTGCCTTGGTAGATGAGTTTTACCAACTCGGCGTCCGGCATGCTGTGTTTAGCCCTGGTTCTCGTTCTACGACGATGGCTATGCTTTTCACGGAGTATGAAGGCTTTGAAACATATATGAATATAGATGAGCGCTCTGCTAGCTTTATGGCACTTGGCATTGCAAAGGCTTATAAAGAACCAACTGTGTTAGTTTGTACATCTGGTTCGGCAGTGGCTCATTATTTGCCCGCTATTTTAGAGGCTCAATATAGTGGGGTACCTCTTATCGTATTGTCTGCTGATCGACCTCATACCTTGTTGCATGTAGGGGCTCCACAGACAGTAGATCAACAAAAGATTTTTGGTACAGCCGTAAACTATTACGAAGAATTAGCGGTGCCGCAAGAGGACCATTACTACACATATCCACGCCAAGTAGCTCGCAAGGCGTATATGAAAGCTATGGACATCAAAAAGGGACCAGTTCATATCAATGTACCCCTCTTTGAGCCATTAGTGCCTGAACTAGATCGTAAGCACTTTGAAGCGGGACGTAGCCCTTACAAAGTATTTAAACCTAATTACGGTGATGTGTTTAGCTATCAGAATAGAAGTCTATTGCTTGCACAGTATAAGAGAGTTCTTATTTTAGCTGGTCCACAAATTGATGTAGATGAAGTTGAGTCTATTCATTCCTTTGCGGAGAATTTACAAGCTCCTATCTTGGCGGATCCATTGTCCAATGTAAGACGTTGTCATAAGACTGGTACTATTGATGACAATCATGAAGTTGCTAGCAATCGTAACAATGATACAGATATGATTCAGAAAAAACATTTCTCTGATGTTGTCATTTCTACGTATGATGCGTTTTTAGCGGATAAAGACCTATGGCCTGTACTAAAGCCAGATTGCGTAATTCAGTTTGGACAAATCGTTGTATCGAAACGGGTACAGCAAATGGTGGCAAGTTGGGATAATGTGGAGTATATTGAGGTAAATCCCACGATGGACTCCATGAACCCTATGGGGAAAACCACCATACACATGCAAGCAAGCATCGATATGTTTACGCATTTGTTCGCTGTAAAGAACGAATCTAATGCATATCTTAATAGATGGCAACGTTTAGAAGTAGCTGGTAAAGCTCAACTAAGTACAGCTATAGAAGAACCAAGTTGCTTTGAAGGACGCACGATACGCGAGTTGCAACAGCATATTCCTGACAATAGCCAAGTACTTGTGGCGAATAGCATGACCGTTCGCGACTTTGATTACTTTTGGCTTTCTGGGGAGTCCGGTGCCGTTCTTTACGGTAATCGTGGTGTTAATGGTATCGATGGTACAGTTTCCACTGCGCTTGGACTTGCAACGAATCATCAGCCTACATATCTCGTAACGGGTGATTTGTCTTTATTCCATGATCTAAACGGTTTAGCGGTTGCTAAAACGCACAATCTCAATTTGACGATTATTTTGCATAATAACGATGGAGGCGGTATTTTTGAATATTTACCGCAAAAGGGAACGAAATATTTTGATTATTTGTTCTCTACGTCACAAGGTTTAGATTATAGTGGGGTTGCTAAACTCTATGGCTGTGGGTACACTAAAATCTCTAGTCCTGATGAATTGGTCCCTGTATTAGCTAAAGTTAGCGAGGAATCTGGCGTTCATATTATTGAAATACCAACAGACCGGGAATATAGTCGTCAGTTACATAGGAAATATACAAAAGTTTCAGTTGATATGGAGGCATTACTATGAGTCAGTATTTTTGCAGTATTGTAGATAATGCTTTGTGTAATCCAGCTCAGCGCATGTATTTTGACTTGGGAGAGTATCGCTACGGTTTGACTGTGGTAGGTGAAGGGGAACCTATTGTATGTTTCCACGGCTTCTCTGAATCAAGCTACACTTGGGATGCTATTAATCTGCCGGGGTATCGAGTGGTTCGTATTGATTTAATCGGACATGGCGATTCAGATATTCCTGATGAGAATCAGGCTTACACCATTCCTCAAATGATAAAGGACTTACACACAGTTATCTATTACATGGTTGGTGAAAGCTATTACCTCATGGGCTATTCTATGGGGGCTCGTATTGCACTTTCCTATGCGTTGGAGTATGAACGTGAAATCAAAGGTCTTATTCTTGAAAGTGGCTCGGTAGGCATCGCTTCTGACGCTGAGCGAGCAGCACGCTGCAAGGCGGATGAAGACTTAGCAGTTCATATCGAAGAGCATGATGGTGCTTGGTTTGCTGCACGATGGGCGGAAGCACCTATTTTTGAGAGTCAAAAACAGCTTTCAGAGGGGGTAGAAGAATTAATATACTTACGCCGTTCCAATAATAGCCCATATGCATTAGCCAGTACATTACGTGGCTCGGGGCAGGGTGTAATGCCTTATGTAGGAGATAAATTAGAAAAGTTCTCTGTTAAAGGTTTATATGTGAGTGGCGCATTAGATACAAAATATACTACAATAGGAAGAGATGTATTTGGCAAGTTGCCAAGTTTTAATCATGTCATCGTCGACGGGGCGGGGCATAATGTACATATAGAGAAACCGCAGATTTTTGAACAAGCGGTATTGGATTTTTTACAGAAGAAAGGTTAAGTCCATGAGCAAATTTGATTGGAAAGTATTGGATCGTAATTATGAAGATGTAATTTACGAAACATATAATGGCATTGCAAAGATTACTATTAACCGTCCAGAAGTGCGCAACGCATTCCGGCCTAAAACGGTAATGGAGTTAATTGATGCTTTCACAGTAGCTCGTGAAGATAACGAAGTAGGCGTAATCGTATTGACTGGTGCTAACCACGGTAAGGGCGAAGATAAAGAGGCATTCTGCTCCGGCGGTGACCAAAGCGTACGTGGTCACGGTGGTTATGTAGGTGAAGACAATGTGCCTCGCTTGAACGTTCTCGATTTACAACGCTTAATTCGCGTCATCCCTAAACCTGTTATTGCAATGGTTAATGGTTATGCTATCGGTGGCGGTCATGTATTGCACATCGTATGTGACCTTACAATCGCTTCTGAAAATGCTAAATTCGGTCAAACTGGTCCTCGTGTAGGCTCCTTCGACGCTGGTTATGGCGCAGGTTACTTGGCTCGTATGATCGGTCACAAACGCGCTCGCGAAGTATGGTTCTTGTGCCGTCAATACACAGCAGCTCAAGCGTATGAAATGGGCATGGTTAATACTGTGGTACCATTTGACAAATTGGAAGAAGAAACAGTTCAATGGTGTAGCGAAATCCTTGAATTATCTCCAATGGCTTTGCGCATGTTGAAAGGTTCCTTCAATGCCGACACAGATGGCCTTGCAGGTTTACAACAATTCGCAGGGGACGCTACATTGATGTACTATACAATTGATGAAGCGAAAGAAGGTCGTGACGCGTTCAAAGAAAAACGGAAACCTAACTTCAAACAATTCCCTAAATTCCCTTAATCGGGAGTCGATACAGTCCTATATGACGGACTATATTAACTGTTAAAACGACAAGTGCGCCTCTATAGGAGGCGCCTTTCTTGTAATATCTCTTTATTTATCATATTTCAATTATTACTATTACTTATTACTTATTACTTATTACTTATTACTTATTACTTATTACTTATTACTTACTACTTATTGGTAAATGGTAATTAGCATTTAGTATTTAGTGATTACTTATTAGTCATTAGCTTTAGATACGAGGTGAGATGATGGAGTGGTTACGTTATGGTGCACAGCACTATCCTAATTGCATATGCATAAATGAATACACCTATAACGATATATACCGTGGCGTACTCCATGTAGCTCGTAATTTAGTGTCTTTAGAAGCCTCTCGAGTAGCCATCTTGTCTGATAACTCTGTGAACATGGCAATGTATGTGTTGGCTGCTATGCTAGTTCATAAAGAGGTACTTTTACTTAATGTACATCTTAAGCCAAAGGAAATAGAAAACCAATTGGATCAACTAGGTGTTACCACCGTATTACATAGTAAAGAACGACGTAATCAATTATCTCATTTCGTTGATTCGAAGGCCTCTAATTCAGTTGTTGCAATTGAGTTTGAAACTCTAGAAAGTATTCTATCAGATTTATCGGTCGAGGACTTCTTTGATTGGATATTTACGGATGCAGACATTGCTGCTATCATGAATACGAGCGCTACTACGGGGCAATTTAAGTCTGTGCCGCTTAGATGGGGACAAATTAAAGCTCATGTACAAGCCTCCCAAGAGGTACTAGGAAAAACAGAGCAGGATAATTGGCTTATGGTACTGCCTTTATTCCATGTGAGTGGTTTATCTATTTTGATGAGGTCTCTTTTCAACGGGACGGCTGTCACTATTTTGCCTAAATATGATGAAGCTCAAGTTCTTAAACTTATAGAATCTGAAAATATTAATATGATGTCTTTAGTGCCTACCATTTTGACTCAATTAGAGCCACATATTACACATCATACGTTACGCGTTATCTTGCTCGGTGGAGAATTCATTCCCATGGCGCTCATCGATGCTTGTGAAAAGAAATCTCTGCCTATCTATAAGACTTACGGTATGACGGAAACCTTTAGTCAAAGCGTGACCTTCTCGATATTGGATTATCCTCATAAACGAGAATCTGTAGGTAAGCCATTGCCTGGCATGCAGGTTCGTATCGATAATCCTGATACAGATGGGGTAGGCGAAATTCATTTGATGGGCCCTATGGTTATGACTGGTTACATCAACAAGGAACCTATTGATGGAGACTTTAATACAGATGATATTGGTTACATCGATGAGGACGGTTTCGTTTATATTTTGAATCGTCGTAAGGATCTCATCATTTCTGGGGGTGAAAATATATACCCTAAGGAACTAGAGGATTTGGTCTATACGTTGCCATCGGTAAAGGAATGCGCCGTTGTGCCTGTACCTGATACTAAATGGGGACAAGTGCCAGCCCTCTTTGTGGCCTTTCATGATGGTAAAAGTCTGCCACCAGAGAATATTCTAGCCTTTATGACAGACTTTTTAGCAAAATATAAGATTCCGAAATATGTAAAAGTATTAACCGCATTGCCTCGAAATGGAACTGGCAAAATATTGCGTAATGAATTGAAATTAGAAAATTGAGGCGCCTATGAATGATATTTTAAACTTTAAAAGTATAACTACATATCGCCTTAAATTGCCGCTGAAGTTCAATTTTAAGACTGCCAAGGGCGAGGTGAAAGAAAGAGAGACTATCGTCGTTCGCATTGAAGACCAACAAGGGTATGTAGGATATGGGGAATGCGTAGCTTTCACAGAGCCATTCTATACATTTGAGACCGTAGAAACCTGTTGGAAAACCTTAGTAGATGATTATATCTTTAATCTGCGCTTGATGCGGCCTAAGCCACTGATGACCTATGTACGACAATTACAATTTTGGCGCAATCGAGACAATATGCCTATGGCTATTGCGGCTCTAGAAAATGCGCTTATTCATCTTCATTGTGAACGGATAGGTGTAAATTCTGTTTCCTACATTATGGATCAACCTTTACAAGAGACAATTGAAAGTGGTATCGTCGTCGGTGATGTGCCAATAGACCAATTACTTGATGTTGTAGCGCATCATGTAATAAATGGTTGTAAGCGGATTAAATTAAAGGTAAATCCTATAGATGGTTATGAACGCGTAGCTTTAGTTCGCAAACATTATCCGGATTTAGTTTTAGCGGCTGATGCAAATCGAAGCTATTCATATCAAGAAATAGATAAGGTCCGTCAGTATGATGATTTAGGTCTAGCTTGTATTGAAGAGCCCTTTGCGATGGCAAACCTTCAATCTTATAAAGATTGGAAGTGGGAGCGTCTTGAGCATGGTGATTGGAAAATCTATACGCCAATTTGTTTAGATGAGTCCATTTTAGGATATGATGATTTGTCCTATGCTATCGAATATGGTTTGATTGATGTGCTTAATATAAAAGTAGGGCGCATGGGTGGGCTTATTCCAACAAAAGCAGCTATTAATCTATGTAGAGAACGTCATATTCCCTATTGGATTGGTAGCATGGTAGAGTCAGGGGTTTCTAAAATGCTTCATGTCCAGCTATCCGCTTTAGGGGATTCCTATATGGCAGGGGATTTGTCCGATTCAAATCGATATTTTGAACAAGATCTTATTTTCCCAGATTTAACCTTTAAAGAGGGTATTATGCAGGTCCCTGATGGTGATGGACTAGGTGTAACAGTCTTTGATGACCGGCTAGAAGCCTATTGTATGGAGAAACGAACACTATGAATTTAATTGAATCCTTACAAATCGATGTACCTCGTATGACGAGCGACACTACATGTATTGCAAAAATGAATTTAAATGAATTTCATAAACAACCGCAAGGCTATTTAAATGGTGGTGCTACCTTAGCTTTTGCAGAAATTATTGGAGGCATGATGAGCAATGAGCTGGTAGGTTCTCATAAATTTGGCGTAGGCCAGTCTGTAACTGCTAATCACCTACGTCCTGTAACATGCGAAGGAACTTTAACAGCATTAGGAACACTACTAGTGAAAGGCAAAACATCCCACGTATGGCGCTTTGATATGATAGATGATGCACAACGCCTTATTTCACAAGTGACTGTAACCTTGGCTATTGTAGATTTTGATAGATAAAATCCCATTTTTAAAGGATTTAGTTATATTTGCTAATTAAGTTATGTATAATTTCGTCTTACATGAGAACTTACGATTGTTAAGATTATAGGATAATAAAAGGACAGTATATACTTTTCGGTAGATACTGTCCTTTGTTGGTTTTATAATGTAAATAGCTCATCTAGAAAAACGACATAACTCTTTTTTATATTTTCTAAGATCTGCAATTTAAAATGTTAGAAAAGACGAAGATATTTATTTTCTGGTGATGGTATATAGATCCTCGATATCAGGAATATCGTAAATAACCCATGTTCCATCTCCTAAATGACGCATCAAAACTTTTATATCTTTTGTCATATTCTTTTTATTATTTTGTATCGTTACAGTCACAGTAGCCTTATCACCATTATCTTCTGACTTTAGGTTTTTAACCTCTACATCATGTTCCTTAAATAGGCGACCTTCTACAAGACGATCTACCATAGACTTATTATCATCATTTGCTGTAGTAGTATTATTGGTAGGTGATTCAGATTTAAAGCTGTCAGGATCTTCGATATATGTTCGTATTACGTCTTCGAGAAGAGCTGGTCCAAATGTTTTGGTAGCTGCTATTGTAGCTTTGCCAAGTGGGGTAGATGTATCGACATATTTATTGCCTTCTCGTTCTACAATGTTTTTTACAATGGATTTTATATCTACGTGGCGCAATGCTTCGTCTGCATCTTTATCTTGTACTGCTTGGTGAATGATTTTTAATGTGTAGGCTGGTGTATGTGGTACATACCATAAAAAGTACCATGCTGCGGCCATCGCTCCTACAATAGCTATGATAAGAGCGATAATAACACCTTTTGAATTGAACTTATTCATAGCGAATCCTTTCATATTTCTATAGAGGCATTTTCATACTGAATATATACATATTGTAGCATATTGAGTAAAGAATAGGATGATTTCTAGTAAAGGGTATACCTAGTGAAGCTTATAGAGAAAATTGTACTATTGCGAAAACTGACGAATTATGACGATAAAGGGTGGATTCCTGTAATATAATATAGATATACTTTTATAAAAGCTATAAAATAACGATTATCAAATATAATCAATTATTTTCATAGATTTGTAATAATATTTTTTAAAAAAATAGTTGCATTGCTCTAAAATCCATGATATTATGTACAAGTAGTCAACGCGAGTTGATACGCGGCCCCGTGGTGTAGCGGTTAACATGTCGCCCTGTCACGGCGAAGATCGTCAGTTCAAATCTGATCGGGGTCGCCATTCATGCCTCGGTAGCTCAGTTGGTAGAGCAACGGACTGAAAATCCGTGTGTCGACAGTTCGATTCTGTCCTGAGGCACCATTTGTATTCCATGCGGTTGTGGTGGAATGGCAGACACGCCATCTTGAGGGGGTGGTGAGCTAACGCTCGTGCGGGTTCAAGTCCCGCCAACCGCACCAAGCTAATAAAATAAGGGTTTACAGGTAATTCTGTAAGCCCTTATTTTTATTTATGTAGATATTATAGGTATCTATATCATCACATTCCTCCGACACAGCGTTGGCATGTGGTAAATCGCAGTAAATCAAATTTACAACCAATAGTAACACTCTTCCTTGTGTATTATTTTGAAAGCGCTTTTTTGCTTTCTTTTCTTATTTGTTGGATGCTTTTAGTCGGTGTTTCTAAATCTTCAGGCATGGTACCGCCTAATTCTTTGATAGTTTGACGTACCTTTGCCCCAACGTCATGATGAATTTTATTAGCGTTTTCTTTTCCTTTTATTCCTTCCCGGCGCAATTTTTCATCAGTTTGTGTAGATCGGAATAGATTAGCAGCAAGTTCGGTACTACCCATATGATCTAAAATCTTCTGAGATTTTTTTAGACCTTTTTTAGCGTGAATTTGCTTTACGCCCAAACCTCCATATAAACCCTTATAGCCTTCGTTTTGAAAAATAGCATAATCTTTAGGTTCTTTTATACCTGCTTGGTTAGCAGCTTCAGCTAAAGATATATTATGCTCTTTAATATCTTGTCGGATTTGTAAACGTAAGCTATCTTCTTTTTGTAATTCTAATTGCTCTTGCTCGTGAGTTTTCACAGCAAAATAGGTTTGAGCTAATGCAATTACCTCTTTACGAGGATTGCCATTCATAGCAATTAAGTAACAAGCATATCTAGAGAGTACTATATCTTGTATACTACGTTGTAAGTTAGCCCCAACATCTACCAATTTGTTGACGTCAACAAATTCGGATTGAACTGCATGACCACTGGTTTCACAAGCACTTTTAGCCTTTTCAATAATTTTACTAAAATTTCTCCATTCTGAGTATTCGAGTATTTCTTGTAAATCTCGAGCATACCAATACTCATTGCCATCATCATCTATTTGTTTAATTGATTCAAAAGGGGACTGATAAGTATTGTCTGCATTGCTAGGACTCTCTTCAGGGAAAAAGAAAAACATATAAACCTCCTGTTATCTATATATCTTACTTATTTTTATGTCTAGATTTTATAAATTCTATGTAGTTTACCACTTCTTGCATTTCCTCTTTAGAGATCTCTCTTGATGCGGAAAACAATAAACGCATTTCTGGGCGTGTGTGCAATATTTCAGCATACTCTGCAGCTTCTTTATCTTGGTAGTATTGCTCATCGTCTTTATCCCAGCCCATTATCACTGCAGGCGATATATTAAAAACCCTTGCTAATCCTTCGATTTTATCAGAGGGAATATTTGTAATAATATTATTCTCATATTTATATAATGTTTGTTTTGAAACACCGATTTTTTCACCGACTTCTTCTAGAGTCATCTTATTGTTAATTCTGAGATTTTTAATTCTATCTCCTTTATTAGTAGTCATGGGTTTACCTCGCTCTTAATAGTCTCCTTATGAGTTAATATTACACTGTCTTAACTTTGTGGGCAACATTTTTGTAAAAAATATTTACAAAAATAACTTGATAGGTTACTATTGCTAAATTGTTCTATAAGCAACTTAAAAAGTTATAAATAGAAAAAGGAGGCGATATATTGATTGATGTAAATAAGTTAAAAGGAGCAATTGTAAGTGCTGGGAAAATACAAAATGAAGTAGCTAAGGCGCTCGGAATTACACCTAAAACATTCTTTTTAAAATTAAAAAAGGAGTGTTTGGGCTGATGAGATTGAAGTTATGATTGACTACCTTTCAATTGGAGCTCCTTTGTCTATTTTTCGTGCAAAGAATGCAACTTAAT
>OFLS01000540.1_pt1 | contig 10819 bp, 12 predicted proteins | sample 1540891 | NCBI WGS metagenome assembly OFLS01 (sample SAMEA4413038, study PRJEB24355) | metagenome | biome: human; feature: gut; material: faeces | place: United Kingdom | collected 2010
AATTTGAAGAATTAGCAAAAGAAAAAATGGCTTAACCGTCTCTACTAAAATGTGTCCAAGATATTGACTCAAATCCATCTTTTTCTTAGCTCAATACACTGGACATTATTGGGGAGAAGTAAAGACTGAAGACAATGGTTACGTGAATGTTTATATTGATAGAAATACTATAGTTTTTGATGGTCAAAGTTGGAAGATAAATCGCATAGATTCTGAAGGAGAGAACGTTGCTAAAATAGAAGTTACAAACGATAATATTCGTCCAACAAACAATTCGTATACATTTGACTCTTCTATCTTAGAGAGTCAAATAAAAAACAAAGAAAGTGATCCAATAGCTGAATCATTACAATTAAATGATCACAAGTACCAAAATATGTCTGTCATTTTCAGCAATCCTGCAATTAATTCGTTACAGTTATCTAATATGAGTGGAAAACCTGCTTTGGTTGTAACTTTAAATAAAGAAGATTCAATTTGGAAAATCAACACAGTAGAGTATGGATATTAATTTTGACAGGTGAATATTATGAATAAAGTAGCGTACGAACAGAAAGAAAAAGACGTTTTAAAACTACCATATTCCACAAGGTACCAGGCATTGAAGCAAGAGAAAATTCGGTTGAAAAAAATCGAGATTGCCGTTCCTGTAGGTTATCAGGACAAAATAAAAAAAAGACTACAACCAAATAAATGCTTCGTAGAAAGTATAAAATTTGCACGAGATGTCAAAGAAGCTATTTATTGCATTGGCCAATTTCAAAAAAGTGAATTTTTTCATGCTTGGATAGAATTTAAGGATCAGGACTATTGTTTTGATGGCACATTTCAAGCCTTCTATCCAAAAGAAAAATATTATGAATATCGAGGACTAAAAAAGCTTTATACGAGGTCTTCTGCAGAAATAACGGAATTGGCGAATAAGTATGAAATGCATGGATTGTATCCTGAAGACTGGCAAAAATTAAAAAGTCTACTTGTTAGTAGTTCGTCATGAAAGTTATAAAACCCGAACAACTTTTAAAAAGGAAGTTCGGGTTTTTTTATAGTGAATCAAGTAGCTTTGGTCTGTATTTATTGATATATGAAGACTCTAACGCATTTAAAATCTGATAAGTGGTTAGTTATCCGTTTAAACTGCTTGTAATAACAATTTGAATCTTTTTTTGTTCATTTAAACATTCCTTCTTTACAAAAGAGAACATATGTTTGTATAATTGTAACGAATGGAGTGTTATTTATGATGGATTATTCAAAAGAGCCAGTAAATGATTACTTTTTGATCGATATGAAAAGCTTTTACGCAAGTGTCGAATGTATAGAAAGGAATTTAGATCCATTAACGACTGAATTAGTCGTCATGAGTCGAGCGGATAATACAGGATCAGGGTTGATTTTAGCTTCTTCACCAGCTGCAAAGAAAAAATATGGGATCTCTAATGTCAGTAGGCCAAGAGATCTACCTCAGTCATTTCCTAAAACGTTACATGTCGTCTCACCACGCATGAATCTCTATATTAAGCGAAACATGCAGGTAAACAATATATTTAGAAAATATGTAGCAGACGAAGATTTATTGATCTATTCGATCGATGAATCGATCTTAAAAGTGACCAGATCACTGAACCTTTTTACGACTGAAGGAACACGAAGTCAACGGAGAAAGAAGCTGGCTCAAATGATCCAGGAGAATATTAAAGAAGAGCTAGGATTGATTGCTACGGTAGGCGTCGGCGATAATCCCCTTTTGGCTAAACTAGCCTTAGACAATGAAGCAAAGCATAATGAAGGATTTGTTGCGGAATGGACGTACGAAAACGTTCCTGAAAAAGTATGGAATATTCCTGAAATGACGGATTTTTGGGGTATTGGCTCTCGAATGAAGAAAAGACTCAATCAGATGGGGATTATGAGCATTAGAGATCTTGCTAACTGGAATCCTTATACGATTAAGAATAGACTAGGTGTGATTGGCTTACAGCTGTACTTCCATGCTAATGGGATCGATCGAACAGATATAGCAATCCCACCAGAACCGACAAAAGAAAAGTCCTATGGTAATTCACAAGTGTTGCCACGTGATTATACTAGAAGAAATGAAATCGAGCTGGTTGTAAAAGAAATGGCGGAACAAGTAGCCATTCGTATCAGACAGCATAATTGTAAAACAGGATGTGTCCATTTAAACATTGGTACATCGATCTTAGAAACGAGACCAGGGTTCTCACACCAGATGAAAATCCCTATCACAGACAATACAAAGGAATTGCAGAATTATTGTCTTTTCTTGTTTGATAAGTATTATGAAGGACAAGAAGTCCGCCACGTCGGAATCACTTACAGCAAGCTATTTTATACTGATTCGCTTCAGCTGGATTTATTTAGTGATCCACAAAAGCAAATTGACGAAGAAAATTTAGATAAAATTATTGACAAGATTCGGCAAAAATATGGTTTTACGTCGATTGTACATGCTTCTTCAATGTTAGAAGGCGCTAGAAGCATTACTAGAAGCACACTTGTTGGTGGTCATGCGGGCGGAAATGGGGGAATTAAAAATGATTGATTACAATGATCGTGGTCGTTTAAAGTGGGCAGGGTTTTATTTATCTGATCATACTGAAGAGATCGATGCGGACAATGAGCAACGTACCAATCATAATTTGGCAAAAGAACAAATGACGACTGAAGATATTGTGAAAGTATTGAACGCTGCAGTCATAAAAAATAGATCAGTATGTATCCAAAAAGAAGAACGAAACGCTGAAGGATACTATCCATACGATATTGTTGGAAAGATCTTAGGTAGTGATGAGCTGGGAATCTACGTTGGAAAAGACAAAATTCACTACGACGAAATACGGCACATTGAATTTTACCAGGATAATAAGTGGAGTCGACTAGAATGAACATTATCCAGCAATATGAGCTAAAGTATATAACATGTATAGTTATATACAAATATTTAGCTTCGGTTGGTATAAACTTAATAAGTGACTTTTTGAGCCAAAAGTAAGGAATTACAAAAAGAGAAAGAAGAGAAGGAAGAATGAAAAAGGTATTATTTGCGGTTAGTTTAGTTGTTAATATAGCACTAGCAGGAGGATTATTTTATACCATTACAGAAATGAATAAGCTTGATGACCAACGGGAAAGCTTAGCAATCAGTAACGAACAATACAAAAGGAAGCTAGATGAAGCTAGCAGCACCAACGTGGACACTCAAGAAGCCGTAGAATCCTCTACAATTGTTTATAGCAATGAATCCAGTGAAACCCTAACAAATTCGGAAAGAAGCACAGCTCCAGCTACAGAAACTGTTTCTCAAAAAGCTACTATAACAATAGGAAGTAAAGTATTCACGTTTATAGTAAATGGCTTGACAATAGAACACGATTCTAGCAGAACAGGAAAAATGACCGAGCTTTCTCATGAGTTTCCAGTGATTGTTACTACTCCTAGTGCTACCCTTAACGGTATATTGGTGCAAGACAACAATGATAATAATTGCTATATAATGGTAGACGGTCAAACTCTATACAGAGGAACATACCAATAAATTTTGAGTCTTAATATGACTGATATTTATAAAAAATTCCTGATGTTAGAACAAGAATACGCTGTCTTCAAATGTATAATATTACAATAGCACGATATAGCAATATTGTTATATCGTGTTTCATAATAATTAAGAGCTTTAAAATTAGTATTTATTAGATACTTAAAAGCTATTTTAGTATTGATAAATTGTTACCAGCAACAAAAAAGAAGTTACTTAGTGCTAACTTTTGAGCAACTGCTAGAGGAGGTAGGATATGGCTAATTATCCTGTAATTTTTATTGTATTTTCTAGAAATGTAATTATTCTCTTAAACATTCCAGCATATCCAAGTATATAGAAAATTTACGTTTTCTGTATAGTTGGATTTGAATTATAGCTATTTGTAATTTACTTCAATTATTTCGCTATAGCAGCTAATAACACTATAAAGACACATACAGCAACTCCTTAAATGGGTTTCGTATGTGTCTTTATAGTGTTGATCACTTCATATTTTAGTTGGTCAAAATCCTTATCATATGTAGCAATATATACCACTAAATTTACAGCATCTTTTTGATCAATAGCTAAAAGCTGTCCATTTATTTTCAAAAAGACAAAAGTAGCTAAGAAAGCAGTACGTTTATTTGCATTATGAAAAGGATGTTTCTTTATCAATTGTATAAGTAGGATAGCTGCTTTTTCATAAATCGAAGGATAAACCTCTTCACCAAAAGCTGAGGCTCGAAGTTGTCCTACACACATTTCTAAAGCATTCGCGTCCTTTACACCAATGGGTTCATTAGGAGAGTATTTTTTTATTTGGATCACATTCATTTTTATAACATCTTTGGCTTCTAGGTAATGAACACTCATTTATCGACAAGCTCTCTAAAAGTAGTATCATATTCAGTTAATGCTTGAGATATTGCTACATCGATCTCATCAGATAAGGTTTGTTTTTTTGTAATTGCTGCTCGAAGTTTTTCTTCATCTAAAAAAACCGTATCTCCAGGATTTAACCCATTTTCTTTAAGAAACTCCTTTGAAATAGTTAATACTACTGAATTCCCTACTTCTCTGAATTTTCTTTCTTTGATTGCCATAGTCTTCTCCCCTTTTTTGTTTGTATATACAGTATATACGCTTATTGATTTTAAATCAATCGTAGTCCCTCTCATGTCTAACTCTATAGAAAGATTGTTCTTTCTATATAATTTAGACAATTTAAAAAATTAAGATTGCCTCCTTCTGTTTCCTTTCCTATTCATGTATACCATTTAATTTAAATTATTAAATCTATACCTATTTATCTGCTTTTTTGAAATAAATTAATAAATTTCAGAGTATACCAATTGACAAAACACTCTATAATTGGTATAGTCCAATTATAGAGATACTCCTCTCCCCTACTTATCGAAAGGATGAATAACATGAAAAATACAGAAATATATCAAAAAATAGATACAATCATACTTCATATGCCCGATTATATAAAAGATTTTGTTCAAGATCGTGAGGATAAAGATCAATCACCTCGAACTACTTTAGAATATCTAAAAAATTATAAGCTCTTTTATGAATGGCTTCTGAGTGAGTCTATCGTTCCTGATACTTCAATCACCTCGATAAGACAGTTAACTGCCTATGATCTAAACTTGTACAAATCTCATTTGAAACGTCGCACAAAGGAAAATGTAAAAAAAGAGACAACAAAAACTAAGCTCAAAGATAATAATAACTTAGGTCTATCTACTTCTACTATCAATAGAAATATCACAGCATTAAAGGTTCTATTTAAATATCTTTCGAAAAGTTCCAATAATCCTTTAGGAAAACCATACTTAGAAAATAATCCTATGGATCAAGTAGCAACTATCACAGATAAAACTACGTTAGCTGCCCGTGCAAACGCAATCGAGAAAAAATTATTTCTAGACGAAGATACACAAAATTATCTAGATTATATTGCCAATGAATATAAAAAAACTTTGAGCAAACGAGCTTTGATCTATTATCAACGAGATGTTGAAAGAGACCTGGCGATCAATGCATTGATTTTAGGATCTGGATTAAGACTCTCCGAGGTTGTAAATATTAATTTAGATGACCTATCTTTAGAAAAGAATAATGTGGTAGTAACTAGAAAAGGAAATAAGAGAGACGCAGTAAATATAGCAGCATTTGCAATGGAATATTTAGCTAATTATCTAGCTATTCGGAAAGAACGATATAAAGTAAAAGAAAACGAAAAAGCTTTATTTCTAGCAATTTATCAAGGAGAAGCCAAGCGTATATCCGGTATTGCAATCGAACGAATGGTAGCAAAATATTCAAAAGGCTTTAGAATTCAAGTCAGTCCTCACAAACTGCGTCATACATTAGCTACTAGACTCTACCAACAGACAAATTCATTGGTATTAACTGCCCAACAACTGGGACACTCAAGTACAAATACAACGACTTTATATACTCATATAGATAACGCAGCTACAATCGATGCACTAAATTCACTATAAATATGATAAAAGAAGAATAATGTAGGAAGCTAAAGTAGCTTTATTACATTATTCTTCTTTTATCATCAATTTGCAATTTATAATTTTAATAGCGTTATTTATCAAAAAATGAAATAACCGTTCGAATACTCTCAAATTTTTTGGGAGAGTATAAAATATTTTGTGTAAATGAAAAAATCCATACAAAAAAGGAAGTCCCTTCTGTAGAATAAAGTTAACGACAACCAATTCACAGAAAAGAGGACTTCCCTATGAATGATTTTACTACAGAAATTGTGCAAACTCTAGTCACTAAAGGCGATTTAAATGAATTATTCCGTTCGCACTTAGAAAAAGCGATAAACACACTCCTACGGACTGAATTAACGGCTTTTTTAGATTACGAAAAATATGATCGCACTGGTTTTAATTCAGGTAATTCAAGAAACGGTTCTTACTTTCGATCATTCAAAACCGAATATGGTGAATTAACATTGGAAATACCTAGAGATCGTAATGGTGAGTTTAAACAACAAACTTTACCAGCCTACAAAAGAACAAACGATACATTGGAAACCACTATTATCCATTTATTCGAAAAAGGTGTTACGATGTCTGAAATTGCTGATTTGATCGAAAAAATGTACGGTCATCACTATACGCCACAAACCATGTCCAACATGACTAAAGTTCTGACTGAAGAAGTAAATGCCTTTAAATCCAGAGCCTTAAATGATAAGTATGTCGCTATTTTTATGGACGCTACTTACATTCCACTAAAACGTCAAACCGTATCCAAAGAAGCGATTTATATTGCCATTGGTATACGAGAAGACTGCACTAAAGAAGTACTGAGTTATGCGATTGCTCCAACTGAATCAACATACGTTTGGAATGAGCTGCTACCGGATATTAACTCCAGAGGAGTTCAAGAAGTCTTGCTTTTTATTACGGACGGCTTAAAAGGCATGAAAGATACTATCCATCAAATTTATCCTAAAGCAAAATATCAGCATTGTTGTATCCATGTATCTCGTAATATCGCTCATAAAGTACGTGTCAAAGACCGAAAAGAAATCTGTGATGACTTTAAGGCTGTTTATCAAGCTAACTCAAAAGAAGAAGCGAATACCTTCTTATCCGGCATGATTGAGAAATGGAAGAAAAACTATCCTAAAGTGACGCAGTCACTCATAGAAAACCAAGACTTATTAACTTTTTATGATTTTCCACCTAGCATTCGTAGAACCATTTACTCAACCAATCTAATCGAGTCTTTCAATAAGCAAATTAAAAGATACAGCCGTAGAAAAGAGCAGTTTCAAAATGAAGAATCACTAGAACGCTTTCTAGTCAGCATTTTTGATACATACAATCAAAAATTTCTAAACAGAAGCCATAAAGGTTTTCAACAGGTAACCGATACATTAGTTTCAATGTTTACTGAGTAACTAATTATTTTGCAGGAGGACAATTTATTTACACAAAATTATTGACGCTCCCGTATTACTTTAAAATATTGTGTTTTGTATCGTAATGATTTAACATTAAAATTAATTATATTATTTTCTAATAACATTGTCTCTTTTTCTGGGGATCCTAAAACATACGCAACCTCAGCCATATTCGTATCTCTAATATGACTATTGAAACTCTGTCAAAATATATTTTTGATAGAGTGTTTTTTAGAACTAATTTCTAAAATCGTATTTTCAAACATTACTTATCTAATTCTAAAATTAGGACATCTGGCTTACTCAACAAAGCGCGTATTATTTTGATCTTTTGTTGTTGGCCACTACTAAGTGTAATTCTAAACGGTGTGACTTCATCATCCAGGCTTACATCAAAAGAAAGTAATTCAATGAAATATTTGAGGTGCTGTTGGTCATATTCTTCTAGCCCTTTAATCAAATTACTGTAAACGGACCCCATCTCAGGAAATGATAGATTTTTACTTTCCATAACCAATTCTACAAATTCAGAAACGTTATTTTTTCTACCATCACTAATGCTTTTTGTGAATTAATAAAACTCAAATCAATATCTGGCATATAATTTTCTTTGACCTTTAAAGAAAAAAATCCTTTTTTTTAGCTTTTTCGCTCTTCATTCGCAATGGCTCTCCAAATAATCTCGCTCCAGATTTTCTCATTTGTTTTTCCTTCTTTCACATTAAAATTGGCAAATAATTTTTACCGATAGAAAGTAGATTACTATCAAACTTCTACCTGCGTTATAATTATTTACAAGCTCAGTGCGAGAATTTTAATATAAAATGACAAGCAAGAATTTCTTGCGCGTTGTCAAACCAAGCTTTCTTGAGCAAATACTCATTTTATATTATTTTACTTTTGAAAGGAGATACGTAGAATGTTTGCACAAATTTTAAAAGATCGAAGAGCAGAATTAGGAATCACACAGCAAGATATGGCTGAGAAATTATTTGTCACACGACAAACCGTTTCAAATTGGGAGAATGGAAAAAACTTTCCAGATATTCCCACGCTTATATCAATTAGTGAAAACTATTCTCTATCCCTTGACTATATGTTAAAAGGAGATTCTAAGTACATGAAAAAAGTAGAAGAGGACTATAAGCTGATTAAGAAAAAAAGAAGGAACGTATATCTAGTTATATTATTGCCACGTCCTTAGTATTGATCGTACTACTTTGTTTATCGTATATTTTCTTGAAAGATCATTTCAATGAAAATATTCTAGCTACTATTGTCATTCTCATTTGCATTCCGCTTATTGCTTCTAGTTATATTCTCTATAAATCTTTTTATAGAACCGATAATGATGGGCCACAACCACTTTTTATTCCTAAAGCATATGGCCCGGACTAACAATAAATCCCAATCATCCTATTGGAAAAATTATATGGATCATCATTGGTCTAGGGATTCTAGGTTTACTTTTCTATACGGTACTAAATTTTTAGTCGAATAAAAGCCTCGATCTCAACGTGAAATCAAGGCTTTTCATAAATTCTATTTTCGATTGGACACAAGAACTTGAGTATATTGAACGGAACAAGTCGGAAAAGACACTCAATTGAATCAATGCAACTAAGAAAAACTTGTTAAAAAATCCAATAAAGAAGATTTCTCTCTCTTTTGAGTAACTTAAAGAATAGCTAACTGCCGTACATAAAGATTACTTAAACTAACTTATGGACTCCATTGAACAATGGTATAAGGACCTTCCACACATATTACGACAACAGGGGTAACTTTAGCTCTAGAGTTACATTTGAAAAGATTTCCGAAGCCTTGTGCTCAAACGTACGTCAACATGCCCCATACGCTTTAAATATTAGCAGATGCCACCTAAAATGAAGTATGCAAAACATTGATTGAAAAATGTTTTGATTATTTTACAGCGTTCGCGTCTTTGAGACCGTATTGATTCTCTTTTTTTAATTTCATCCTTTTCCAACCTAAAAATGTTATTTAATTACTTAGTTTATATAACACGAACCTATACCAAGTACCAGTAACCCCAGCTTTTATTCCGCGAACTTTATGAAATAAAATCGTTCTAGATAAAAATAGCTTTTAATCTTTGTCTTTACTGTTTATAAAAATTTTTAAATTATACACCTAGTTTAAATCCACGAAGTGATGCTCCTATTTCATCTTCAGTTATACCAATGTACCTTTTTGTAATTGCTTGCGAGCTATGATTAAAAATAAACATTAAGGTAGCAATGTCTCTAGTTTTCTTGTAGTAGTGATACCCAAAAGTTTTTCTTAATGTATGTGTTCCTATATCATCTCGTCCTAATTTTTCTGCTATATCTGCATATATCTGATAGACACGATCCCTTGTTATATGTCGACCTTGTTGCCGACTCGGAAATAACCAATCATTTTCTTCTTTACCTTCAGTATATAATAAAATTTCTTCTCTCAAATTATCTATAAAAATCGGTTTTCGCTTACCTGTTTTATGTTCAACAATAATAGGCTTACTTTTGCCTCGTATATCTCCAACTTTTAATCCTATAATATCTGACATACGTAACCCATTATTGATTCCAAACAAAAATAAAAAACTATCTCTTTCCGGATTACTTGTTCTTCTTAGCCAAAACTGAAAATCTTGTATCTCTTCATTTGTCCTTAACGGTTGTACATTATAGCTCACTATTGTTTCCCTTCTTAAAAATATTCTGAGTTAATGATTATGTATATATTTTACCATAATCATTAACTTATATATATAAACTTTTGAAAGTCAATAAAATCAAGGGATTTAGTTTATGATTTTATATCATTTCAGTAACTCAGAATATTCCGACTTTTTTGTACAAAAAAATTAACCTTACTTATATGAAGATTCTAAGCTCTTATTTAAATTTTAGACGGGCAGTTATCCGTAGAAGTTCTTAGAATAGCTAATTTACATAATTAAATTATATGAAATTTAAGTTTGAACAATATACTAAGAACTCCCCTTACTATAAAGTGAAATAAATTAGCATATGAATAACCGTGCTACCAAGCTTTTCATTAATAAAATATTTTTATTAATATTTTATAACTTTACGCAAGATCATAATTTTGGGGAGCGTCAATAATTTTGTGTAAATGATTCTTCCCTACTGTAGATTGTTTCTAATTCTCAATCAGTTGGCTTAGCATTTGTTCAAGTTCGCCTTCGGCCTGTTGGAAGCCTTTATGGCTTCTATTTAAGAATTTTTGGTTGTAAGTATCAAAAGACGAGACTAAGAAACGTTCCATCGACTCTTCGTTTTGGAACTGTTCCTTGC
>OFLS01000546.1_pt1 | contig 10672 bp, 6 predicted proteins | sample 1540891 | NCBI WGS metagenome assembly OFLS01 (sample SAMEA4413038, study PRJEB24355) | metagenome | biome: human; feature: gut; material: faeces | place: United Kingdom | collected 2010
AGCTGATAGAAACAGAAGCCACTGGAGCACCTCAAAAACACCATCATACACTAAATCAGTAAGTTGGCAGCATCACCACTTTTTGCCGTCATTATCGGCGGTTCTGTTGGATGTACTCTGCGCTGGTTACTGTCCACACGCTTTAACAGTCTTTTTCCAAATCTACCTCCAGGTACACTGGTGGTGAACCTCCTTGCCGGGTTAATTATTGGTACTGCGTTGGCGTACTTTTTACGACAACCACACCTTGATCCTTTTTGGAAATTAATGATAACAACGGGACTTTGTGGAGGTCTGAGTACTTTCTCTACATTTTCTGTTGAAGTATTCGCATTACTCCAGGCGGGAAATTATATATGGGCTTTGACGTCTGTACTTGTTCACGTCATTGGCTCCCTCATCATGACAGCTTTAGGCTTTTTTATCATAACCATACTTTTCGCATGAGAATTCATTAACGTTACAGGTTTATCAACTAATGTGACGCTTAGGATAGAATTTCGCTCCATGGTATGCGTTTGCAGTCATTACAGTCTCCATGACGACTGTAATGACTGCAAACGCATTACCTGACATATCAGTATAAACAATGAATTAACCTCTTGGCGTATTTTTTACATCACTGGCCCTCACCCCCCAAAATTCTCTCTGAAAAATTGTTGCGGTTAACGTTGCCAATGTATCCACCCATTTCAGAAGACGATCTGGCATCCTGGTGGCATGCTGCGATGTGCTTCAGGTGAGTGCACTGGGCGGTCAGCACAGGCGGTTTCGACAGCGAAATTGCACAGGACGTTATGCCGGCTGTGAGTACAACATCATAGCCTTACTTGATTGTACGGTAATGCCAAATACATGCAGACACTATGGTAAATAATACAGCGGCAAATAATGCCGTCACAATCAGCGCGATTGAGACACCTGTTTTCGACGCCAGTGGCACCAACAATGCGCACAGCCCATAGCCAAGTGTGTGACTGGCCGCAAGCCAGCCCGCGCCTGCGCCGTCGGCCAGCTTATCATTCAGTAAAAGTTGATAAGCGGGTGTTGCCAGAGCGGCCCCAAATGACAGCACTGCACAGCCCAGGTAAAACAACCATAGCTGTTCAGTGAGCATGATAGCCAGACCACTACTCATCAACACCCCGGCACTCAGGAGCAGAGCCACTGGAGTCAGGCGCTGTGGACGGAGTACCACGAACTGCGCGATAAGCGCAGCTATTGCGGACAGTCCCAACAACCACGCCACCTGTTGGCTAATAGTGGTGGTATCAGTATCGAACTGGCGAGTAAGGGCTGGCGAAAGTCCAAGCTGCATCATGCTCATTGCCGCAGCCAGTAACATTGCGCAAAGCAGATAAGGCAGGCAATCCCGCTTCAGGCTGACGCTCTTGCGCTCCGGTGTGGGCTGTGGTGGTGTGCCGGGCAACCGCAGAAGCATCACCACAGCCCACACCGGAGCTGCCATCAGCATCCACACTGGCGCCAGAGGGTGAATGACCAACATTGCCGCCGCGCACAGCGGCCCGAATAGCCTGCCGCAGCTCAGGCCGGAGCTGATGGTTGCCAGAGCGGCCATGCGATTCCCTTCTCCCGCTCTCTGCAATGCCCAGACCTGACAGGCTGGCACCATTGCTGACACGGTCAGACCGTAGACGATCCGGGCGATGATTAATATTCCCAACCCCACCGCTGTTGTTACGGCACCGGTAGCCATCAGCATGCTTCCCAGCCCAAGCAGGGTAAAGCTTACGCCATATCCTCCCAGAGCCCACAGCACCACAGTCTTACTGCCAGTAAGGGAAATTTGCTTTCCCCACCATGGGGAAGATGGCAGAAACAGCATTGAGCCCAGCATCAGCAGGGCAGCCCATACAGACAGACTCAGATTTGTCTGTATGACCAGAACAGGGAGTACAACCAGCAGACCGTTCTGTCCGATACCGAGAAGACCGGCACTGAACGCCAGTGGCCAGCAGGACAGGGTTTTTTGGGGCGTATCTTCGATCTTAGATGACATTGTAATGTTTCAACACCATGTATTAATTGTGTTTATTTGTAAAATTAATTTTTCTGACAATAACATTTCTCATTGATAATGAGAATCATTATTGACATAATTGTTATTATTTTACTGTGTAGGAGCTGTTTGATTATGATCCTGCCCTCTGAAAAATCCGCCACAGATGTGGCTGCGCAGTGCTTCCTGAATGCCTTGATTCGTGAAACCAAAGACTGGCAACTGGCGGAATACCCGCCAGACGAATTGATTATCCCGCTGGACGAACAGAAGTCGCTCCATTTCAGAGTGGCTTATTTCTCCCCAACCCAGCATCACCGCTTTGCATTTCCTGCTCATCTGGTCACGGCATCAGGCAGTTATCCTGTCGACTTTACCACTCTCTCCCGGCTTATTATTGATAAGCTCCGGCATCAACTTTTTCTGCCAGTTCCCCTCTGCGAAACTTTCCACCAACGCGTGCTGGAAAGCTACGCCCATACGCAACAGACAATTGATGCCCGCCATGACTGGGCCATCCTGCGTGAAAAAGCGTTGAATTTTGGCGAGGCTGAGCAGGCACTGCTGACAGGACACGCTTTCCACCCTGCACCTAAGTCTCATGAACCGTTTAACCGCCAGGAAGCTGAACGATACCTGCCTGACATGGCACCTCACTTCCCGCTGCGGTGGTTTTCGGTGGATAAAACGCAAATCGCTGGTGAAAGTCTGCATCTTAACCTTCAACAGCGGTTGACGCGATTTGCCGCAGAAAATGCGCCCCAGTTACTCAACGAATTAAGTGACAATCAATGGCTGTTCCCGCTGCACCCGTGGCAGGGAGAATATCTTTTGCAGCAAGTGTGGTGCCAGGCACTTTTTGCTAAAGGACTTATCAGAGACTTAGGCGAGGCCGGCACGTCGTGGCTGCCGACCACCTCTTCCCGCTCCCTCTACTGTGCTACCAGCCGCGATATGATCAAGTTCTCCCTGAGCGTTCGGCTGACCAACTCCGTCCGTACTCTGTCTGTGAAAGAGGTGGAGCGAGGAATGCGCCTGGCACGTCTGGCGCAAACCGACGGCTGGCAGATGCTACAGGCCCGCTTCCCTACTTTCCGGGTAATGCAGGAGGACGGCTGGGCCGGGCTGCGCGATCTTAACGGCAACATCATGCAGGAAAGTTTGTTTTCCCTGCGTGAAAACCTGCTGCTGGAGCAGCCGCAAAGCCAGACCAACGTTCTGGTTTCCCTGACTCAGGCCGCACCGGATGGCGGTGATTCGCTGCTGGTTTCGGCGGTAAAACGCCTGAGCGATCGCCTCGGTATCACTGTGCAACAGGCCGCCCACGCATGGGTCGATGCTTACTGTCAGCAGGTGCTGAAGCCTCTGTTTACGGCTGAAGCGGATTACGGCCTGGTGCTGCTGGCGCATCAGCAAAATATTCTTGTGCAGATGCTTGGGGATCTGCCGGTCGGATTTATTTACCGTGACTGCCAGGGCAGCGCGTTTATGCCTCACGCGACAGAGTGGCTCGATACCATTGACGAGGCGCAGGCGGAAAATATTTTCACCCGTGAGCAGTTGCTGCGCTATTTCCCTTATTACCTGCTGGTTAACTCCACTTTTGCCGTAACTGCTGCGCTGGGTGCTGCCGGGCTGGACAGCGAAGCGAATCTGATGGCTCGTGTACGAACATTGCTGGCTGAAGTGCGTGACCAGGTGACTCATAAAACCTGTCTCAACTATGTTCTGGAAAGTCCGTACTGGAACGTAAAAGGTAACTTTTTCTGTTATCTGAACGATCATAACGAGAACACCATCGTTGACCCTTCGGTGATCTATTTTGATTTCGCTAACCCGCTGCAGGCTCAGGAGGTCTGAATGTCTGGGGCAAACATTGTTCACAGCGGATATGGACTGCGCTGTGAAAAACTCGACAAGCCTCTGAATCTTGGCTGGGGGCTGGACAATAGCGCGGTGTTGCACTGGCCCGGGGAGCTGCCAACAGGGTGGCTGTGCGACGCGCTGGATCAGATATTTATCGCCGCACCACAACTTTCAGCAGTGGTTCTTCCCTGGTCCGAATGGTGTGAGGAGCCACAGGCGCTGACGCTTTTCGGACAGGTACAAAGCGACATTATCCATCGTTCCGCTTTCTGGCAGTTACCGTTATGGCTGAGTTCTCCGGCAAACCGGGCCTCCGGTGAAATGGTTTTTGATGCAGAGCGTGAGATTTATTTCCCGCAGCGCCCCCCCCGTCCGCAGGGTGAAGTTTATCGTCGTTACGATCCACGCATTCGCAGGATGCTGAGTTTCCGCATTGCCGATCCCGTTTCTGATGCAGAACGTTTCACTCGCTGGATGAACGATCCGCGCGTTGAGTATTTCTGGGAGCAAAGTGGCTCACTGGAGGTACAGATTGCCTATCTGGAACGCCAGCTCACCAGTAAACATGCATTCCCGCTGATTGGTTGTTTCGACGATCGGCCGTTCAGTTATTTCGAAATCTACTGGGCGGCGGAAGACCGCATTGGTCGCCACTATTCGTGGCAGCCCTTTGACCGTGGCCTGCATCTGCTGGTTGGTGAACAGCAATGGCGCGGAGCCCACTATGTGCAAAGCTGGCTGCGCGGGGTGACACATTACCTGCTGCTGAATGAGCCACGTACGCAGCGCACAGTACTGGAGCCACGCACCGATAACCAGCGCCTGTTCCGCCATCTTGAGCCTGCGGGATACCGGACAATTAAAGAGTTCGACTTCCCACATAAACGCTCGCGCATGGTGATGGCGGATCGTCATCACTTCTTCACGGAGGTCGGTCTGTAATGAATCACAAAGACTGGGATTTGGTCAACCGCCGCCTGGTGGCAAAAATGTTGTCTGAGCTGGAGTATGAGCAGGTTTTCCACGCGGAATCTCAGGGCGATGACCGCTACTGCATTAACCTGCCGGGAGCACAATGGCGCTTCATCGCTGAACGTGGTATCTGGGGCTGGCTCTGGATTGATGCTCAAACTCTGCGCTGCGCGGACGAGCCAGTACTGGCTCAGACGCTGCTGATGCAGCTAAAGCAGGTACTGTCAATGAGCGATGCAACCGTTGCTGAGCATATGCAGGATTTGTATGCCACGCTGCTGGGCGACCTGCAACTACTGAAAGCCCGTCGCGGGCTGAGCGCCAGTGACCTGATTAATCTTAATGCCGACCGCCTGCAATGCCTGCTGAGCGGTCATCCTAAATTCGTTTTTAATAAAGGTCGCCGTGGCTGGGGTAAAGAGGCGCTGGAACGATATGCGCCAGAGTATGCCAACACCTTCAGACTGCACTGGCTGGCGGTAAAACGTGAACATATGATCTGGCGCTGTGATAACGAGATGGATATTCATCAGTTGTTGACGGCCGCAATGGATCCGCAGGAGTTTGCCCGCTTCAGTCAGGTCTGGCAGGAAAACGGACTGGATCATAACTGGCTGCCGCTGCCGGTACATCCGTGGCAGTGGCAGCAAAAAATCGCTACCGACTTCATCGCTGATTTTGCCGAAGGCAGGATGGTGTCTCTCGGCGAGTTTGGCGACCAGTGGCTCGCCCAGCAGTCGCTGCGTACCCTGACCAACGCCAGTCGCCGGGGCGGGCTGGATATCAAGCTGCCGCTGACCATCTACAACACCTCATGCTACCGGGGGATCCCTGGCAGATACATCGCTGCCGGACCACTGGCTTCACGCTGGCTACAACAGGTTTTTGCGACCGACGCCACCCTAGTGCAAAGCGGCGCAGTGATACTTGGTGAACCGGCTGCAGGCTATGTCTCCCATGAAGGCTATGCCGCGCTTGCCCGGGCTCCCTATCGCTACCAGGAAATGCTTGGTGTTATCTGGCGGGAGAATCCGTGCCGCTGGCTGAAACCGGATGAAAGTCCGGTTCTGATGGCAACACTGATGGAGTGCGACGAAAACAATCAGCCGCTGGCAGGCGCATATATAGACCGCTCCGGGCTGGACGCTGAAACCTGGCTTACGCAACTGTTCCGGGTGGTCGTGGTTCCTCTGTATCACCTGCTTTGCCGCTACGGTGTCGCGCTTATTGCACATGGACAAAATATAACTCTCGCCATGAAAGAGGGGGTTCCACAGCGTGTTCTGCTGAAAGACTTCCAGGGCGATATGCGACTGGTGAAAGAAGAGTTCCCCGAAATGGACTCTTTGCCTCAGGAGGTTCGTGATGTTACATCCCGCCTGAGTGCGGACTACTTAATCCATGATTTGCAGACGGGTCACTTCGTGACAGTACTGCGTTTTATTTCGCCACTGATGGTTCGTCTTGGCGTACCTGAAAGGCGATTTTATCAACTGCTGGCAGCAGTGTTGAGTGATTACATGAAAAAACATCCACAAATGTCAGAGCGTTTTGCGCTTTTCTCACTTTTCAGGCCACAAATCATTCGCGTGGTGCTGAACCCGGTAAAACTGACCTGGCCTGATCTGGATGGCGGCAGCCGCATGCTGCCGAATTACCTTGAGGATCTGCAAAATCCGCTGTGGCTGGTAACTCAGGAATATGAATCATGAAAAAAAGTGTCGATTTTATTGGTGTAGGGACAGGGCCATTTAATCTCAGCATTGCTGCGTTGTCACATCAGATCGAAGAACTGGACTGTCTCTTCTTTGATGAACATCCTCATTTTTCCTGGCATCCGGGTATGCTGGTACCGGATTGTCATATGCAGACCGTCTTTCTGAAAGATCTGGTCAGTGCTGTTGCACCTACAAATCCCTACAGTTTTGTTAACTATCTGGTGAAGCACAAAAAGTTCTATCGCTTCCTTACAAGCAGACTACGTACAGTATCCCGTGAAGAGTTTTCTGACTACCTCCGCTGGGCTGCTGAAGATATGAATAACCTGTATTTCAGTCATACCGTTGAAAACATTGATTTCGATAAAAAACGTCGATTGTTTCTGGTGCAAACCAGCCAGGGAGAATATTTTGCCCGCAATATCTGCCTTGGTACAGGAAAACAACCTTATTTACCACCCTGTGTGAAGCATATGACACAATCCTGTTTCCATGCCAGTGAAATGAATCTTCGTCGGCCGGACCTTAGTGGAAAACGGATAACCGTGGTTGGTGGAGGACAGAGTGGTGCAGACCTGTTCCTTAATGCATTACGCGGGGAATGGGGAGAAGCGGCGGAAATAAACTGGGTCTCCCGGCGTAATAATTTTAACGCACTGGATGAGGCTGCTTTTGCTGATGAGTATTTTACACCTGAATATATTTCAGGCTTCTCCGGACTGGAGGAAGATATTCGCCATCAGTTACTGGATGAGCAGAAAATGACATCGGATGGCATCACTGCCGATTCTTTACTGACCATTTATCGTGAGTTGTACCACCGTTTTGAAGTTCTGAGAAAACCAAGAAATATCCGTCTGCTACCCAGCCGCTCGGTAACAACTCTGGAAAGTAGTGGTCCTGGCTGGAAGTTGCTGATGGAGCATCATCTGGATCAGGGCAGGGAGAGCCTGGAAAGTGATGTGGTGATTTTCGCCACAGGTTACCGTTCTGCGTTGCCACAAATACTTCCCTCACTGATGCCCCTGATCACCATGCACGATAAGAACACCTTTAAAGTGCGTGATGACTTCACTCTGGAATGGAGTGGCCCGAAAGAGAACAACATCTTCGTGGTCAACGCCAGTATGCAAACCCATGGCATCGCCGAACCCCAGCTCAGCCTGATGGCATGGAGATCTGCACGTATTCTTAATCGCGTAATGGGACGTGATTTATTCGATCTCAGTATGCCGCCCGCCCTGATTCAGTGGCGCAGCGGCACCTAGGGAAAACGCAGCCGGAGGCTGCTTCTTTAACTCGCTACACAGCATCTTTGGGCTGATTTTTTCCGCCCGTATGGAGGAATAATGATGATAAGCAAAAAGTATACGCTTTGGGCTCTCAACCCACTGCTTCTTACCATGATGGCGCCAGCAGTCGCTCAACAAACCGATGATGAAACGTTCGTGGTGTCTGCCAACCGCAGCAATCGCACCGTAGCGGAGATGGCGCAAACCACCTGGGTTATCGAAAACGCCGAACTGGAACAGCAGATTCAGGGCGGCAAAGAGCTTAAAGACGCACTGGCTCAGCTGATCCCTGGCCTTGACGTCAGCAGCCGGAGCCGCACCAACTACGGTATGAATGTGCGTGGCCGCCCGCTGGTCGTGCTGGTTGACGGCGTGCGTCTCAACTCTTCACGTACCGACAGCCGACAACTGGACTCTATAGATCCTTTTAATATCGACCATATTGAAGTGATCTCCGGTGCGACGTCCCTGTACGGCGGCGGCAGTACCGGTGGCCTGATCAACATCGTGACCAAAAAAGGCCAGCCGGAAACCATGATGGAGTTTGAGGCTGGCACCAAAAGTGGCTTTAGCAGCAGTAAAGATCACGATGAACGCATTGCCGGAGCTGTCTCCGGCGGAAATGAGCATATCTCCGGACGTCTTTCCGTGGCATATCAGAAATTTGGCGGCTGGTTTGACGGTAACGGCGATGCCACCTTGCTTGATAACACCCAGACCGGCCTGCAGTACTCCGATCGGCTGGACATCATGGGAACTGGTACGCTGAACATCGATGAATCCCGGCAGCTTCAGTTGATCACACAGTACTATAAAAGCCAGGGCGACGACGATTACGGGCTTAATCTCGGGAAAGGCTTCTCTGCCATCAGAGGGACCAGCACGCCATTCGTCAGTAACGGGCTGAATTCCGACCGTATTCCCGGCACTGAGCGGCATTTGATCAGCCTGCAGTACTCTGACAGCGCTTTTCTGGGACAGGAGCTGGTCGGTCAGGTTTACTACCGCGATGAGTCGTTGCGATTCTACCCGTTCCCGACGGTAAATGCGAACAAACAGGTGACGGCTTTCTCTTCGTCACAGCAGGACACCGACCAGTACGGCATGAAACTGACTCTGAACAGCAAACCGATGGACGGCTGGCAAATCACCTGGGGGCTGGATGCTGATCATGAGCGCTTTACCTCCAACCAGATGTTCTTCGACCTGGCTCAGGCAAGCGCTTCCGGAGGGCTGAACAACAAGAAGATTTACACCACCGGGCGCTATCCGTCGTATGACATCACCAACCTGGCGGCCTTCCTGCAATCAGGCTATGACATCAATAATCTCTTTACCCTCAACGGTGGCGTACGCTATCAGTACACTGAAAACAAGATTGATGATTTCATCGGCTACGCGCAGCAACGGCAGATTGCCGCCGGGAAGGCTACATCCGCCGACGCCATTCCTGGCGGCTCAGTCGATTACGACAACTTCCTGTTCAACGCCGGTCTGCTGATGCACATCACCGAACGCCAGCAGGCATGGCTCAACTTCTCCCAGGGCGTGGAGCTGCCGGACCCGGGTAAATACTATGGTCGCGGCATCTATGGTGCTGCAGTGAACGGCCATCTTCCTCTAACAAAGAGTGTGAACGTCAGCGACAGCAAGCTGGAAGGCGTGAAAGTCGATTCTTATGAGCTGGGCTGGCGCTTTACTGGCAATAATCTGCGTACCCAAATCGCGGCCTACTATTCGATTTCTGATAAGAGCGTGGTGGCGAATAAAGATCTGACCATCAGCGTGGTGGACGACAAACGCCGTATTTACGGCGTGGAAGGTGCGGTGGACTACCTGATTCCTGATACTGACTGGAGTACCGGAGTGAACTTCAACGTGCTGAAAACTGAGTCGAAAGTGAACGGTACCTGGCAGAAATACGATGTGAAGACAGCAAGCCCATCAAAAGCGACAGCCTACATTGGCTGGGCACCGGACCCGTGGAGTCTGCGCGTGCAGAGCACCACCTCCTTTGACGTGAGCGACGCGCAGGGCTACAAGGTCGATGGCTATACCACCGTGGATCTGCTCGGCAGTTATCAGCTTCCGGTGGGTACACTCAGCTTCAGCATTGAAAACCTCTTCGACCGTGACTACACCACTGTCTGGGGGCAGCGTGCACCACTGTACTACAGCCCGGGTTACGGCCCAGCGTCACTGTACGACTACAAAGGCAGGGGCCGAACCTTTGGTCTGAACTACTCTGTGCTGTTCTGACCGGTATTTCTTTACAACAAAGGTACGCTGATATCAACATGGCCGCTGACAGCCAAGTTGATATCATATAATACACGACATAATCTGTAGTCAGGGAGGATAGACTCTTTACTGACTACAGATTATGTCGTGTTCCGTGCTCATTTCCTCAAAAAATACAAGAAAAGAATTAGTATTCTAACAAAAAGTGAAATAAATTGTATCAAACTCCCTCTTTTAATCCTGTTGAGTAAATCAGCTTTTGCAATAGGATTGAAAGAGTGTAAGTGGAATCTCTTCCGGATACTCGTTACCACCGTGGCTAGAATATCTACGGCTGCGGGCCAGTAATAGATTAAGTGATAACAGCTGTCTGGAAATGTAGGGGCGTATCCACTAATCATAATCATTGTGAGATAAATATTACGGGGCATTTTATAATGAATAAAATATACTCTCTAAAATATTGTCATATTACCAATACCATGAAGGTGATGCTGCCAACTTACTGATTTAGTGTATGATGGTGTTTTTGAGGTGCTCCAGTGGCTTCTGTTTCTATCAGC
>OFLS01000556.1_pt1 | contig 10532 bp, 20 predicted proteins | sample 1540891 | NCBI WGS metagenome assembly OFLS01 (sample SAMEA4413038, study PRJEB24355) | metagenome | biome: human; feature: gut; material: faeces | place: United Kingdom | collected 2010
AAAAATGGCTTCATTTCAGTAATAAAATCATTAGGATCGAAAACTTCTTCATTAATTTGTGTAGAATATTTTGTTCGTAATCTTTTATACCGCTTCAAACTTAAATTGTTTTGAAACATTTTCACACCTCCTAATATTGGATAAATCTGACTTGGTTATCATTTGCTAATGTTTCTACAATGCCTGTTACAGCATCTGGTGCATCATCGTGTTTGTTTTTACCTTCCCTTTGGTAGGTCGTCATAGCTTCATAAAATTCTGGCCATCTTATTTTCCAATCTGATGGGAAATACACATTATTTTCTACAAGTGCCGAATTAGAAAGAATACGTGATTGTTTATTTGCCGATTGATGAAACGGCTCGTAATAAGCACCACGATATCCTCGTTCTTTAACAATTCTTTCTGAATTACGAGAAAAACCACGCCCACCAGAGTTAGACTCAATGCGGACATGGTTTACTTGGTTATTTTTAATTTGTTCAGCGTGTGCTGTTTCCGTTTGTTCCATTGGTTCTTTTGTAAATAGAACATCCAATACTTCTGCTTTATGATCTTCTGTCTCACCAAAAACAATTGAACAAAGATTATCAGCACCAGTGTCTGCTGTATCGGTATAATTCCATATTTTAATGTAATTAGAGCGTGTTTCATATGTTGAAAATTTTTGGTACAAACGACCTTTTAAATCAATCGGTTCTTGTTGATAGTTAGCAGAAGCAATATCTGCACCCATCGTTTTCTTTTTACGGAAATATTCTTCTTTAGAAAGGACAGACTCACAAAGCATGGTGTCTGTTTCTTCGTTATATACTTTCATGCTAATATGCTTTACTTTATAACCAGATTGAGGTAACTCCTTTAAAGCTTTTCCTGCTAAATCATTAGAATGCCACCTAGTCATGATGATTATAATTTTACCGCCTGTTTCTAAACGAGAAAGCATAGTATTGGTAAACCAATCCCAGTGCTTCTCTAAAACCATAGCATTATTTGCTTCTTCGGCATTTTTAATTAAATCATCAATGATGATGATGTCTGCACCAAAACCTGTTGCTGTTCCTGTTGGAGATGTCGCTAGATAATTATTGTACCCACCATTCAAGCTCCACAAATTCATAGCGCCATCACCTGATTTTATTTCTACACCAGGGAATACATCTGAAAATACTATCCTGCCTTCATCAGCTTTAATTTCCTGAATAGCATTCCTCACACCTTTGGAAAATGTTGTAGATAATGTTTCGTTATACGAACCCGTCATTATCTTTTTTTGATTGTCATTTCCTAATAACCATTCTACGAATTTACCAGCAGTTCTTGATTTTCCATGTCTAGGTGGTTCATTGATAACTAGAACGTCATCGTCACTATCATAAATGAATTCTTGTAAATCATCGCATAATTCTTTTAAGTACACTCTATCTTGTTTGTAAAAGTCAGATGCCGTTAATTTGCAATAGTCCCAAAAATAACGACGGGATAATTCTAACTTTGCACCTAAAACAATTTTATCCATCATTTTCAGCTAACCTTCTTAATTCTTCTTCAGATAAGTTAGCAAATGGATTAACATCCACTTTTCCACTATGCTGTATCTGGTCAATTGCTTTAAAACCGCCTCGATCCAAAATATCTTGGAAAATAGATTTTTTTAAATTTTGCAACTTTTCCCATTCTTTAGCATCAAGATAACGAGATTGATGTTTTGATAATTCATTTAGTAACACTACTCTTTCAAGATTCAGTTCAAAATATTCTTTCTTAATAGAGTCGACTTGTTCTAAAAGACTTCTTTTATGATTTCTCATTTCTTTTTTTCGACCATCAATAGCATCTGCAGCCTTTTGTACCTTTTCTAAGTCATTATTGGCTTTAAGCATTTCAAGCTCTAAATCACTAAGCTCGGACTTTATCCTATCGATTTCTATCTCTGCTTCATTATGAGCTTGTATTTTTTCCTCAGTCTGCATTGCTATATCTAAAAGCATAGAAAAACTACGCAATCCTTCGTCTTTCATGCGATTGCGTAGTCTTTTCATTTCAAATTGAATTTTTTGCTTAATGTAAGCATTTGTCAATAACTTATGGGCCTGTTGGCGAGCAGTTTTTTTTGAATATCCAACTTTGATTGCTGATTGCGTTGCATTAAAAGTTTGCAGATAACAGTCAACAAACAAGTCATATCTTTCTTTTGTTTTATTTGATGGTTCTTTTTCATTTCTTGTCATTGACCGCACCTCCTCTAACTTCTAAGTATTTTATCAGCTTCAATAAGTATTTTTAGATCATTCACTGAAGTTAATTTAATTTCACCGTTTTTAAGATTTTTTAACCATTGAGCCATCGTTGCACGTATGATTTTTCTATATTGCTCATAATCTTCGGCATCTTCAAATTCTTTTTCCAATTCTAAATCTAAAATATCAATTTCTTCATGTTCTGCTTTTGTTCCCATTGTTAAAACACCCCGCATTTGATAAAATGCTAAAAGACACAGAGGGTGTCGAAAATCCACGCGTGGGAATTCTCTGTGTCTTCGGGGTATTCGTATCTCGTTGAAGTAGTCGAGTGTTAGCGCACTCGGCTTCTTTTTTTTATTTAATTCAACTTTATAGCTTCTTTGCCTGTAAATTCTTCCCAACGATTAATGATTACATCGACATATTTTGGGTCTAATTCCATCAAATATGCTTGCCTGTCATTTTGTTCACATGCAATCATCGTTGTACCACTTCCTCCAAATATATCTAGTATCTTATCTCCTTTTTTAGAGCTATTTTTAATTTGATAATCGAATAAAGGAATAGGTTTCATAGTTGGATGCTCTTTATTAGCTATTGGCTTATCAAAATCAAGAATAGTGGTTTGCTTCCTATCTCCATACCAACGATGACTTCCATCTTTTTTCCATCCGTACAAACAAGGTTCATGTTGCCAATGATAATCTTGTCTCCCGAGAACAAAAGAATTTTTTAACCAAATAAGTTCTTGTTTCACCATAAATTGAGAATCTACCAACGAATTAACAAAATTAATTACTTCAGATGATGCATACCAAACATAAAAAGAAGCACCTTCTTTTAAATTATCATAAGCTGAACTGAATGCACTTCTTAAAAAATCATAAAATTCACTGGCTGTTTTATTATCGTTCTTAATTTTTAATGCTGCTTCTGTTTTTCCTTCGTAATTTACGTTATACGGTGGATCAGTAATTAATAAATCCGCTTTTTCTCCATCCATCAATAACTCTATATGTGCTTTATTGGTGCTATCTCCACACATTAATCGATGTCTTCCCAATTGATAGATATCACCTAAAGCTGCTTTGGGCTTTTCAGGTAACTCAAATTCAAAACCATCATCTATTGCTTCTGTTTCCAAATCTAGCCGCATATCATACTGATCAATAACCTCTTGGATTTCTTTATCAGTAAACCCTGATATATTAAGTTCGTTCTCATCTAATTCATTTAATAGCAAAGCTAATTTATCTTCATCCCACTTGCCAGAAATCTTATTTAAAGCTATGTTTAAAGCTTTTTCTTTTTCGATAGGTAAATCTACAATAGATACTTCAATTTCGCCAATTCCTAAATCTTTTGCTACCGATACACGCTGATGACCACCAACTAAATTTCCTGTTCTTTTATTAAAAATTGGTGGATCAACAAAGCCAAATTCTAAAATAGATTGTTTAAGCTTCTCATATTCTTCCATACCTGGCTTTAATTCAACCCTCGGATTATATTCAGCAGGGTGTAGTTCTGATAACTTCATCTTTTCAAATTTCATTTCTAATCCCTCATGCTTCGTTTAATATTTTCTTGAATGTTCTTCTCATCAAAATAGCCATGCCCACAATAAACAAGCTTACAATCATCAATTTCCTTTGGTGTGGCTTCTCTCGTCATTTCGACAATAGATGCATTCTTTTTTATCTGCACAGACATTACAACACGCATCGAAACAGTTGAGCGGTTCGACTGTGGATATTTATGTGTTAGCGATACATACCAATAGCTTTTCATATTTTTCTCTCCTAGTTGTTTTATGTACTTGATTCAATAAATCACTTCTTGCTATACTATTTATGGGTAGCAACTCCTTTTTGTAAATAGCAATCAACAAAAATTGTGCACGAATGCTACCTAGCCACTAGATCCCATAATCTAGTGGCTTTTTTATGTACAAAAAAGACTGCACGGTGAAAGTGCAGTCTAGGATAGGAGGGAAAATCTTAGCCATCATTCGACCGTAAAGGTAGTTACATTTGAATGATTGACGATTTTTTATTTAAGTAGCTATGCTACCTACTGGAACAATAGGACTCGAACCTATACTAACGGTTTTGGAGACCGCTGCTCTACCAGTTAAGCTATGCCCCATTAACACTCACAAATCTGTAGAAAAAGAGAGAGGAATTACACCCCATTTCTTTAGTTTGAGAACGCATGATTTGTGAGTGACCATTGCAACTTACATAGCGCTATCTTGACAAGTGCTTTCAGCGTACGTCTACGTGTAAGCTTCATACCAAGTTTATTGCAATTTTTGCTACCTATGACTAAACGAGACAGAAAGAACTGGACTTTCCACATCCTTATTCTTTATTTTTATAGGTAGCCTCAAAAGATAAGTGAAACGGAGCTAAGATAGGTAATGCATGCCTTACCTCGTTTCTTTATCTTTCGACACTACCATAATAACACCTAAATATTGATAAAAACCGCCAACTTTCCGCCAAAAAACCGCCAAAATTTTATTTATAGGCAATTATTTTTCCATTTCGATAAGCTTCAGCAAATTCAATCAAAGCTTCTGATTTCATGCGTTGAATACTTCTTTCGGAATAGCCGACTTCTCTAGCTATCTTGTAATTAGAGTAATGGTCCTGCACACAGAAACTATAATGCAAAATTTGTCTGCTAGTTAGGCTTAATGCCATAAGCGCAGATAAAATTGCGTCTCTTTCTGCTTCTGCATCTGCTAATTGTACTAGCGCATCTTCTGCTTTGTTCCCATGACTTTGGCTTTTAGGCATATCTGTAATAATTGGTGATTTTAAATCTATCAAAGAGCGACCAGCTATTCGCTCTAAACGTCTAAAGTTCTTCAACACATTTCTGGCATTCGCTTTTGTTTGTCGAAAATCTACTTCTTTTAGCAATTTAATCAAGTGAAATCGCTCCTTTTGTGGTATAATAATAACGACTTTTCCACAAAGTTATCCACACATTATCCACAGCCAGAGCAATCTGGCTTTTTTGTTGGCAGCTTTCTTTACTCATGATAAAATATTTTTATTGTGACCAATGTTTGGGGCAAAGTAACCTCACATATCACAAGCTACCACTTTTCTGGTAAAATATTCTTCTTAGTCAACCAGTGGTCGGTTGGCTTTTTTGTACTTGATTTTTTATAATGGGTTTGGTATAAAAATACTATAAAAAATAAACTTAATATTATTTCTTACAGAACTACCTAGCGGAAACTAGGTAGTTTTTTATACTATCGATTGTAAAAAATAGAATACATTAGTTCCAAAGCTAATTAATCTTTTTTAGACAAAGGAACAGATCTAAACTGATGTATTCCTCTATTAGTTTGACGGTAAACTAATATCACTAAGTTTCTATCAACGCATTTCAAGTCAACATATTCAAAAACATCATCTGGGTTGTTTCTGTTTAAATCTTCAAAAAATCTAGTAATTTGAACATCGTAAGGTTGAGTATTGAATTCTTTAAATTTGATCATTTATTCAGCCTCCTCACTTAATACGCCCACACTTTTTGCATTCATAGTAAAAAGGCATACCATAGCTTTTAGGAAAAACTGTTTTGTAATCATGTAGACAAAAACACTGTTTACACGATTCTTTTAACCGCAAAATAAAATCTCCTATCATTTACACTTTCTCCTCCACAAACCATTCACTTAACTCTTTTGATGCTTCTTTAGCTTTGTTAATTATGGCATTTGAACTAGCATACATATCTAAATTACTATCAGTCACTTCATACAATTTTTTATTTAAATGATGTATCAGATTTGTTAATTTATCTAAATTTTGGCTTCGTTTCTCGTCAATTGTTGTATCTCCAACAGGCATAACTGGACCAATCAATTGATCCACAAGTTCAGTTAGTGTATATTTTTTATCTTCCATTTATTCACCTTCCACCTTCACAGCAAACGGCCAATATCGCTCGTCAACTGCTTTGATTTCTTGTTCAGTATATTTTTTTGCTTCTTCTATACTTTCTGTAATAGGTATACAAAATCCAAATCTCATATATCCAATTTCTGGCAACTTCACATAATAAAGCGGCTCTTTCATGACTTCGTAGCCATCAAGCCATGCATGAGCGAACGTCTCTTCATTGTCATTTATCCATTTATCAAGGCCATCATTAATTGGATAAAACATTTTTTTCGGATCATACGACTGCATAAATCCGTAACCTTGTTGCTTAGCATATTTAATCCAGTCAGCCACAACTTGCGGAACAACAACTTTTTTCGGTTCGCCTAGTTGTTTTGCTAAATTAATTGCTCTTTCGTTGGCATAGTCAGCACCTTTCAAATAATCAAGGCTGTCTGTAGAAACTTCTATGCATTCTAATTCTTCAATCAATTCTTGTTTATTCATCGCTATTCCTCCACTTCATCAAATCCACAGATTAACGATTCTTCCTTCCAAATTCCACAATCTTCCAGTACAACCTCTCTTTTATCTTCTTCAGGAAATTCAAGAATCAGCCCATTCACTAATACTGCTTTTACTACCAAAAATTGGTTTGTGTATTGCGGAACTCCTTTACCGATATACTTTACTTTGTCTCCTGGTTGAATGCTCATACTCATTCCGATACCTCCTTGCGTTTCGCTATATCATCGGACCAAGCAGCATAATAATCAAAGTCATAGCCATCTTCTCTTGGATTTTCATCTAAACGATCTGGATCATGCATTAATATGGCCTGTTTCAACTCTTTGCGTTCATCTTCTAGTTCATCTATCAAGTCATCTGGTATCTCAATCGAGACTAATTTTACTGTTTCGTCTTCTTCTGGGTTGTCAGCCATTAAGTAGTCTTTTTCATCTTCAAATTCTTTAGTTGCTTGAATTAAGCTTTCTGTCCAACGTCCAGTATTTTGGGAACTTTCATATCTATATAGTTTCATTTTGCTTCCTCCTCTACAAAATCAACAATCTCAACACCTACGATATAATCTTTCAACGATAAAATGAATGCACTATTTCTTGACAACCGTTTAAAAACTCTTCTAATTGATTGTATTCAGAATCTGACCAATCTTCAGTAAAATCATAAATATCTGTAGAAGTCGTTCCATAACCAGTATCTCTAGTTTCTACATGATTCGTGGTTCCTTCACGTTCTACTTCAAAGGTAATTGTCGAAGAATCAAAATCATGTACAAAATTTTTAATATAAATCATTCGCTTTCTCTCCTTCTTCAAAATAATCCACAAGTAACTCTCTAATTCTTTCTTCTGACAGACAAATATTTTCATCGTGATAATAATCGCTAAACTTGAAACCCATTTTTTACATTCCTGTCATCATCAATAACAAACGCATTGCCTACACTATTCTCTAACAGTCTTCTCATCTGTTCAGCTTCTTCACTAGTAAATGCTTTTGCATCCTCTTTAGGTCCAAAACTGCAATAATTTCCAACAAATTTTTTTACATAGTTTTTATTTTCTTCTTTTCCAGATAAAACATAGATTAATTTCATAATTAGCCTCCAAAGATTTCTTTAACTTTTCCAAATGCAGTTGGATTTGCATCGACTAATTTATAAACCTGTCCAACTTCAACCATTCGATTCATTTTCTTCACTCACTTTCTAACCGAATAATTCTTTTTGCTCTCTCTTTATTTTTCCTAGATTCAAATCTTCGCCTACCTGTTGGTGTAGCCATCCACCGAACAGAATCTACTTTAATATTTAATTTGTTTGCGCATTCTTGTGCTGTTCCTATAAACAAGAAGTTCTCGCCTTGGTAAACTGCATATTCCACAATGTCAATCTCACTACTTTCTATTTGTTTTCTAAAATAATGACAGCTGTTCTGGTTCAATAAATGAACTGCTTGTTTTATTTTCCAAAAGTTCCATTACTTCTTTTAGTATTTCTAATGTGTTTTGCGTTTCTTTTTCTTTTGCTCTATTCAAAGCGTAAAACGGTGTAAACCATACATCTGTTGCAGGTTCATTACTTAGCGCATTTTTTCTTTCAAATATCGCATCTATTCCTAACAAAGAACACTGTACATACGCCATTGAAAGTACATTTCCGTCGATGTCACCACACAACGCTCTCAAATTTCTTTGATAGTTATAGCCTTTTTCTCGCATAATATTAGCTAAAGCAATTAGAGTAACGCCGCCACCAATGCAAGGATCATAAAAAACAACTGGCTGTCCATTTTTCAATTGTTCATCCTTTTCATTAAAATTCATTTCTGCCATTAAACGAGCTACATTGTATGGTGTGAAGAATTGCCCTGCATCTTTATTAGCAATTTCCAAAGCCATATACAATTCGCCTAGTATATCAGTTGAGTTCTCTTCTAAAGCTTCAACTAGCAAAGCGAATAATTCATGGAACTTTTCTTGTTCTTCTTCGGTGTATTTCTCTTGAATAGACTTATACAATTTTTCTCTTTCTTCAAAATGTACTTTGTCAAAAACATTAGAAATACTGCATGCTGACATTTTAGTAAAATCGAAAAACACATCGTACATACTTCTTTTTCCGCAAAGGTCTTTCATGACTTTAACCATTTTCTTTTGGTAACTATTCATCATTTCAAAGGAGTAAAGAATTCTTTATGGTCGACCAAACCTCCACTCCTTTCGTTTATTTCTTCTTTATTTCAGCTAACTTTTTCGCAACACTTTGCCCACTTTTATTGCATAGTGGACAAGAAGTTGCTTTTGAATGACCGTATCTATCTTTTTCCCAGACAATCATCTGTCCCTTGCATTTTATACATACCATCGCTTTTACCTCGCTTACTGTATGTGCCGTTTGCAATAGCTTTTTCTTTTAATCTACGTTTTTTCTTTTTGATTTTAGATTTAGTTTTACCCATTCACTTTGACCGCCTTTGTCAAATCGAATCCTAAAGCGTTTGGATATCCTTCAACTTCTTCTGGTTTTACATGGTAAACATCTGTTTCAATGTTAAACCCTCCAACTTCGGCAGCTTTTTTTAACACATGACCATTCCAGCTTTTTCGATAGCCCGTTTTTTTATTTGCCTTAGGACTTACACAACTTCTTGCACCTTCCGCAGTTGCCACACATGGTAAAACAAATAACGCTTTGTTCTGTTCGTCTAAATACAGTTGGACCCATTCTGGTTTGTTCAATCGTTGAACTACTGGACCACTTAAAGCCAGACCGCTTTTTGAGATCGTTAAACATTCCTCTGCTTTTACTCCAAAATTTCCTGAAATAAGTAACGTTGCTGTATTTAAATTAAATTTCATGTGTTTTGTCTCCTCTACTTTGTTATTTTCTTTTCGCTTAATTATGTTTTCTATGCCGTTTGCCTTTCGCCAGTTTTGAAATGTGGTTGTTCCAAGTCCGAGAGCTTTCTTAATATCGTTTACTTGATAACCTAAGTCTAATAAGTGCTGATATTCTTCTTTCGTCAGCTTGTCAGGCTCTAATTTTGGTAATGGTCGCTTATCGTTTATAAGGTTAGAATTCAGTCGTTTTGATAATCTCTGGACCTCTTCCACGATTTCTGGATTATTCATCCATGATTCATCATCACCAGTCAAAAAAAGAATTCTCTGACGAATGGCTCTTTTTGTTTCTCTGAGTTTGTTTTTCGTCATTCCTTTTCCTCCAAACTCATAATTTCAATTTCTGTTCGCGGTCGCATGCTATACAGTTTTTGGCAAACCATCACAGCAATTTGACCATCATTTTTATATAAAATACCTTCAGCAGCATCTGTCACTGCTTTGAAATAGTTGTCCAAATCGGGCTTTTTATCACAATACATTCGCTCCATATTTACCTTTAATCGCTTTTGTTTATTGCTTAGAGCTGATTTAGGCGGATGGATGTAAAACGTCACATGTGCGGAAATTGGCCCTTTTTCAATCAACTTTGCTCTTGATTTACGAAGATAATTTTTTACTTGATTTTTGTATTCTTTCATCGCTCGATCTTCGTAGGTTTGAACATAATTTCCACGCCTTGCGAATCTTGGGCGACTTTGTGGCTTAGGTTCAACCGGTAGAATAATTCGCATCTCTTCCACCTCAAACCTTACAAATCGGCTTCTTTGACGAATACTCCGTTTACCATTTTCCCTTGGCGATTTTTGATTTCGCTATATGCTTGATTTAAGCATTCGTGTAAGTCCATGTTATTTTGCATAGCGAGAATAATTAACGTCACAACCACATCACCGATACCATCTCTTAGGTCGTTTTCGTTGTTTCTTGCCAATGCAGCACCAACTTCTCCGAC
>OFLS01000557.1_pt1 | contig 10526 bp, 9 predicted proteins | sample 1540891 | NCBI WGS metagenome assembly OFLS01 (sample SAMEA4413038, study PRJEB24355) | metagenome | biome: human; feature: gut; material: faeces | place: United Kingdom | collected 2010
AATTATGAGATATCTTTGTCATTTGTTAGTGAAGAAGAAATTAAAGAACTTAATAGAGATTATCGAAATAAAGATAGTGTAACTGATGTATTGAGCTTTCCTTTGGAAGATGATTTTCAAATTCAAACAAATCTTTTGGGTGATATTATTATATGCTGCAAAAGAGCTGTGGAACAAGCTAAAGAATACAATCATTCTATCAAAAGGGAAATTGTGTACTTGGTTGTTCATTCTATGTTTCATTTGTTGGGTTATGATCATATTGATGAAAGTGACAAAATTATTATGAGAAATAAAGAAAAATCGGCCTTGAAAGAAATAGGTATCTATAAAGATGAAGAATTTAAATAGTAAGTCAAAAGATAAAAATATTTCTAAAAACACATCTTTTATTACTAGTTTTCAATATGCAATGGATGGAATTATTCATTGTTTGAAAAATGAAAGAAATTTTAGAACTGATATTTTGATGACTGTTCTGGTTATGATTGCATCATTAATGTTTGACTTATCAAGGGTAGAAATGGCTTGTTTGTGCATAACTATAACATTCATATTAATGGCGGAAATGATTAACACAGCCATTGAAACGATTGTTGATTTGATTTATGACAAATACGACGATAAAGCAAAAATAGCAAAAGATGTTGGAGCAGGGGCGGTATTACTAGCTGCTTTTAATTCTATTTTTGTAGGTTATTTTATGTTTTATGATAGAATTGTGCCTCTTAGTCATACAGCAGTTATTAAATTACAAAATTCACCAACACATTTGACATTTATAGCTTTGATTTTGGTAGTTGTTATAACTTTAGTTCTAAAAAGTTTTATATATCAAAATAAATGGACATATTTGCAAGGTGGAAGCGTAAGTGGTCATGCATCTGTTTCTTTTTGCAGTGCTACAATCATTGCCCTTTTAGCAAATAATACATTAGTGACAATACTATCATATTTTATAGCTTTTTTGGTTGCAGAAAGTAGAGTAGAAGGAAAAATCCATACACTAAGTCAAGTTATAATTGGTGGCATTATTGGGACCTTAGTGGCAATATTATTATTTAAAGTAATTATTTAGGAGTATTATGGAAATTAATAAAATGTATAAAATTGCTTTGCAATATAAACAAAACGCATACACGCCATATTCTAATTACAACGTAGGATGTTGTGTCAAAGACATAGAAGGGAACTATTATGGAGGTTGTAATATTGAAAATGCTTCATTTAGCCCAACAATTTGTGCAGAAAGAACTGCAATTTCAAAAATGGTATCTGAGGGATGTAAGTTAATAGATACTATTTTAATTATTGGAGATTCTGATTTTACTTATCCTTGTGGAGTTTGTAGACAAGTGATTAAAGAATTTTCTAATGAAGCTACAAAAATAATAATAGCTAAAAATGAAAATGAGTATAAGATTTATAATATTGAAGATTTATTACCTCATGGTTTTAGTGGAGATGATGTAAATGTTTAAATCTGGATTTATTTCAGTTATAGGCAGAAGTAATGTAGGAAAATCAACTCTTTTAAATAGAGTTCTAGGAGAAAAACTAACGATTATTTCTGACAAACCTCAAACTACAAGAAACAAAATACAATTGATATATACTGACGAAAATATGCAAGCAATATTTTTAGATACCCCAGGAATACAAACACCAAAAAATAAACTTGGAGATTATATGCTCAAAGTTTCGATGTCAACTTTGAATGAAGTTGATGTTATAACATATATTGTAGATACTACTGAAGAAATAGGAAAGCTAGACACTGAAATTATTGAGAAATTAAAATTAGTTGATACAAAAATAATTCTATTAATCAATAAAATAGATAAAACATCAAGTGATAAAGTCAATGAATTAGTAGAAATGTACAGTAAAGTTGGAATATTTGAAGAAATAATTCCAATAAGCGCATTGAACGGAGATAATGTAGAAGGATATTTAACTTCTTTAAAAAATAATTTGCCTGAAGGTCCAATGTATTATGACAAAGATAGCGTAACTGATCAACCTATTAGACAAATTGTACAAGAACTAATTAGGGAAAAGGCCCTAATGAATTTATCTGATGAATTACCACATGGAATAGCTATAACTATTGAAAAATTCAAAGAAAGACAAGACAGGAATTTAATTGATATAGATGCTACTATTATTGTTGAGAAAAAAAGTCATAAAGGCATGGTAATTGGGAAAAAAGGATCAATGATTAAAAAAATTGGAACTGATGCCAGAATTGATATTGAACAATTATTAGACGCTAAAGTAAATCTGAAACTATGGGTTAAAATAGATGAAGAATGGAGAAATAAAGATTCTAGATTAAGGTATTTGGGTTACAATTAATGGAACAAGATTACATCAAGACACAAGCTATTGTGTTGGAGCATATAATTTATGGAGAAAATTCTATAATTTTGAATGTTTTCAGTAAAGAAGAAGGTATTATTGGGATTTTCATCAATAATATTAACTCCATGAAATCAATTATAGAATTTAATGTTCTGTCAGTGAACGATTTTACCTTAAAAAAAGGAAATCAATTCTATTATTTAGTGGATTATGATTTAATTAACTCTAATTTTAATATAAGAACTAACTATAAATCAGAGCTATTTAGCTTAGTTATAGTGGATTTAATAAAATCAATTTTTTACAATGAAGTGTGTAATGTAAAAGTATACGCTTTGATATTGAAAACAGTAATATTCTTATCAAAATATTCGGATAGTCAGTATACTTTAATTAATGCGTTTATTTTGAAGCTAGTATCATATCTTGGATATCAACCAAGTATGTTTTATGAAAATAGTCACAACAGGTTTTATTTAGATGGCGGATTTGTAGATTCCGATGGAGAATACTACCAAATAGATAATTTACACGCAAAATATATGATATACTTAATGAAAAATAGGTATGATGACATAATTAATAAAAAGTATGAATCTATAAATGAAAACGAAATTTTAAAAATTTTGCTAAAATACACGATGAACAATTTTGGAATTGAATATTTGGGGTCATTAGGTTACCTTGAATATTTGTAAGGAGAAATAATGTATAACTTATTAATAGATATAGTGACTAATAATATTCCTGAGAATTTTATAGGATTTATAAATAGATCGCTTGACGAAAAAATAAGAAAAGAATTAAAAAAACTGCAATTAGTATATTCAAGTATAGATTTGGATACAATAAAAGATCATTTTTTTATTTACATTACTAATATAGAAAATCAAGGATATACACTAGAAGATTATGAAAATGTAATAAATAAAGCTATTGATTCTATAAATTTCCAGTACAAATATGATTCAGAAAGTTTATCATTTAGAGAGTCTATCCTGCACATTAAAATTTTTAATGAAAAAGAAAATAAAACAATAGAATTCAAAGGTTTAAAAGAAGATAAAGATGACAGTTTAGTTAATTCTTCTACTTTTAACAATTTTTCTTCGGAGTTACGAAAAAATCAAATCATATTAAAAAAAGAAGAAAGATTACAATCATTTGAAAAAAACGCTAATAAACTTGCTAGAGCAAATGGTTGTTCAATTGTTAATAACAAAAGCATACTCAATGAATATGCAAATAAATTTGATTATCCTGTAAGCGTTGAAGGATCATTTGACGAAAAATTTTTATGTATCGATAAATCAATACTTTATACAGTTTTGATGGAAAATTTTACAGTATTACCGATGGAATTTGATAACGGAAATAGTTCAAACTTTTTTGTTTACGCGAAAAACAAGAATTCTGAAGATTCCCAAGCTTTGATTCAAGAAATTAATAACAAATTAGAAGAAATAAATAATTTGATAAACCAAAAATCAGATAGAAAACTTGAAGACTTTGTTGAGGATTTGAAAACAGTTAATTATATCAATAATTATGGTAACTTTTACGATAAAACTCAAAGATTAATAAAGATATCCATTGAATTATGTAAAATGCTTTCAGTTAGTCAGGAAACTATAGATTCTGTGAAAAGAATAGCATTTCTATGTAAAGCAGATAAAGCTACTGAAATCGTGCAAAAATGTTCTTATTTACACGGGTTAATTGGAAGATTGTATGCTAAGTCTGATGGAGAAGATAAGATTGTTTATGAAGGAGTATATGAACACATTAAACCGAGATTCATATCCGAAAACATTCCAAATTCAACTGCTGCTAGAATTGTTGCAATTTCTGATAAAATGGAATATGTTATGTCTTACATAATATCTAGTAGTGATGATAACTTTAAATATAATTATAAATTACGAAAAACAATAACGTCTGTTATTTCAATAATACTTAAATCAGAATTAGATTTTAATTTAAGTGATTTTATTACTAAAATTTTATATGTATTTCTCCAAGACAAGGGAATAGTAGATTATGAGTATTTTGAAAAAAGTATAAAAGAAATTATTCTTGATGTTTACAGAGATGAATGTATAAAATTAGGTTATGATTTTGATGAAGTTGATGTGATAAATTATCATACTTTGAATATCTTTAAATCAAATCGTTTATTGACTAATCTTCATGAGTTAAATACAAAAAATAACGGTAAGTTAATGGCTCAAATTCTAAAGATGTTGGAAGTAAACTCTAATGAGTGCAAGTATACACCGATGGAATTAGATAACAATAATTTATGCAATTTATTAGAGAAATTAGAAAACTGTTCTGTTGAAGATTTACCTTTTTATAAATTAATTTTCAAAGGTGTATTTAAGAAAATAAATTAAGGAGAATATTATGAATAAAACCATGGTAGTTATTTCTGATTCTACAGGTGAAACAGCAAATCAAGTTTTAGATGCTGTTAAAGTTCATTTTGATATTAAGAATGTTAGAATAAAAAAATTCTCAAAAATTATTAGAAGAGAACAGATTGATAAAATATTAAACGATATTAATGGAGAAATTCTAATATTTTCAACAATCGTAGATCGTGATTTGCTGAATTATTTGATTGAGAAAACAGAAATGAATGAATCGATATATTTAGTAGATGTTTTATCATATCCTATTTTAGTTTCAAGTAAGTTTTTTCAGCAACAACCTAAATTTGATGTCGGATTGAATAGAAAAGTCGACCAAGAATATCTTGAAAAGATGGAAGCTTTAGAATTTGCCGTAAAATACGATGACTGTAAGGATAAGTTTGGTATTCTAAAAGCTGATATTATTTTAATAGGGGTTTCAAGAACTTCAAAAACTCCATTGAGTTTGAACTTAGCATTTAAAAATTATAAAGTATGTAATATTCCAATTTTACCAGAAGTCAAAGTCCCTTCTGAATTATTTCAAGTAGACAATAAAAAGATTATTGGTTTGATTATTGACTCTGATAAACTTAATAATATCAGGGAAAATCGAATGGCTAAAATTGGTTTGCAATTAGGCTACTCAGACGATTCAAGAATAGAAAAAGAGCTTAATTATGCAAAAGAAATTATGAACAAGATAGGCTGTAAAATAATTAATGTTACGGATAAAACAATTGACGAAACTTCTAATGAAATAATTTCATATATTGATAAATAAGAGTAAAATTTAAGTTCTCATTTTTTGAGAGCTTTTTTGTTTTAGCTATTAAATTATGATAAAATATTAGGAGAATACTGGAGGCAAATGTGGAAAATAATAGATACGAAATTCAAAGAAAAATAAATGAAGACAAATTTTCTACGACATTTAAAGCATACGATAAAAAATTAAATAGATATCTTAGTTTCAAGGAATATAACGGCAATAAATATTTTGATACATTAACAAATAGTTTAAAATCTTTATCAAACTTACATCATCCTAATATTCTGGAAATGTATGATTTAATGATTTGTTCGGATGATAAGTGTTTTTTAACTTATGAGTTTTTTGACGGAATATCATTGGATAATTTGTTCAAAAGAAAGGATGTTTCAGAATCTTTTTTATTAGATATTTTGAGAAAAATTTTACTTTCATTAATTTATTCAGAAAATAATGGAATATTTTTTGGGAATTTACGAATTTATAATATGTTAGTAGATGAAAATAATAATTTTAAGATTGATATTTTCAAAAACTTCGATGGTGAAAACTTTGGTAATAGTGAAGCTCAGTTAAATCATAATATTAACCTAATATTAGAAATTTTAGAAAATTCTAATATAGATATTGAAGATAGTAATTTAAATAGTTTTTATCAAAATTTAAGAAACAACTCTTATGATGATACACAAGGTATTATGAAAGATTTAAATAAAATCGATAATTATAAAATGACAGGTTCAAATAATGAATCTATAGATAATACAATTAAATTAGATTTAAAAAATGAGCATGAGAAAAATATGTCATATAAAATAGATGAAAATTTATTTGAAGAAGAAATTAAGAACAAAAAGAAATCTCATAATTATCTTAAATCTTTCTTAGTGTATTTTACATCTGTATTATTAGCTTTTTTTGCTGCTGCAGCAATAATTTTTTACTATAATTCGAGGCCAAAAGCACCTGACTATGTTGGAAAAAACCTAAGACTTGCTGTTGATCAAGCTACAGCGAATGACATTGAATTAGTTGTAGACAAATCAGTAAGCGTGGATAAGTCAGATTTTAATAAATATGTAGTTATTGGTCAGAGCCCAAAAGTTGGCGATAAGCTTTTATTTAAGAAAAAAATTAAGGTAGAACTTGGATTAGAAAAAGAAGATACTATGATTAATTTAATAGGTTTAAATTTGAAAAAAGCTAAAAAAGAGCTATCTAATCTTGGTTTAAATGTTAAGAAAGTTAGATACAAAAAAAGTTCAGTATATGATGAAGGTGTAGTAATTGACCAAAGCATTGAAGCTGGTAGAAATATTAAAAATGGAGATTTCATTACTATAACTGTAAGTTCTGGTAAAGCAAGAAAAACAGAAACGGTTGAAGATGAATATACTCCACCTGAAGAAAATGAAAGACCTAATGAAGATGAAACTGATAATTCTAGTGTAGATAATAATGATTCTAATTCAGATAATAATCAAGAATCTGATAATGAAAATACTAGGAAAAACGATAATAACAGTGGGGAATAATATGGAGTATTTTTCGATTTCATATAAGGGTGATATCAGAGAAAAAAATGAAGACTACTATAAAAATGAAACTTTCAAAGATTCTCAAATATTTTTAATAGCAGATGGTATGGGAGGTTGCAAATACGGGGAAAAAGCTTCTGAAATTGCTGTTGAAGAGTTTCTGATTTGTTTTAAAAATCATTACGATGAAAAACTTAGCATGAAAGATCTAATTTATGGATCAATTCATCATGCGGGTTATAAAATTTTGGATTTCTCAAAATCAAATAATTGCCTAAATAATATAGGAACAACATTCTTAGCTACTATTATTAAAGAAAATACAATGTATTTATTCAATGTTGGAGATAGCAGAGCTTATTTGCAAAATGAATATGGTTTTTATCAAATATCAAAAGACCATGTTGTAAAAAATAATGAAAATCTTAAAAATGCTATAACAAGAGGACTTGGCTTTTTGAGTATGGATAAACCTGATTATATTATTAAGGAATTAAACTCTGATGATCAGATACTTATGGCTACCGATGGTTTTTACAAATTCATTGATAATAGTAGTATTGAATATATTCTGAAATCAAACTTAACCGTAAAAGAAAAATGCAATACATTATTAGAAAATGTAATTAATAAATCCGATGATAATATAACAATTACATTAATTAAAATATAAAAATTATTTATAAGCTATCGAATATCGATGGCTTATATTTTATAAAGGAGATTTAAATGGAAGAAAACAATAATAAATTAGCTTCAAATTCTTATGTTAATTTATTTATAAATAGACACGGACATGCTCCGACTTATTCGATAATTACACATGGTTGTCAAATGAACGAACATGATTCCGAAAAAATCAAAACATTACTAGAAAATATGGGATTTGAACAATCTGATGAAAAATTAGATGCAGATTTTATTATTTTTAATACTTGTTTGGTAAGAGAAAATGCAGAAATGAAAGTCTATGGGCAATTGGGAGCATTGAAAAACTTAAAAAGAGAAAATCCAGATATGCTTATTGCAGTTTGTGGATGTATGATGCAAACTGGTCCAGCGAGAGATATAATTAGAGAAAAATATCCACAAGTAGATATAGTATTTGGAGTAAATAACATAAATTCATTACCATATCTTATAGATAGACACCTAAGCAGTGGAAAATTAGTTGTAGATATTGAAAGAAAAGATGATATTGACGAAGATATTGCTATCAAAAGGGACAATGAATATGTTGGATATGTAAATATAATGACAGGATGCAATAATTTTTGCACTTATTGCATAGTTCCTTATGCAAGAGGAAGAGAGCAAAGTAGATCTGTTGAAAGTATTTTATCTGAAGTAAAAAGAATGGTAGATCAAGGCTACAAAGATATAACTTTACTTGGACAAAATGTAAATTCTTACGGTAAAACACTTGAAAATCCTGTTACGTTTACGGAATTATTAACTAAGGTTAACGATGTTGAAGGACTTGAAAGATTAAGATTTTTGACAAGTCATCCTAAAGATATTTCGGATGAACTAATCGAGGCGATGGGTAAATTAGATAAAGTTTGCGAAAACATTCATCTACCATTTCAAGCAGGATCAAATTCGGTTCTAGAAAGAATGCATAGGAGATATACTAAGGAATCTTACTTAGAGAAGGTAGAAAAATTAAAGAAAAGCGTAAAAGGAATTACTTTTTCAACTGATATTATAGTAGGATTTCCAGGAGAAACAGAAGAGGATTTTCAAGACACTTTAGATGTGGTTAGAAAAGTTGGATACGAACAAGCTTTTACATTTAAATACAACAGAAGACCGGGAACAAAAGCTGATTTATTCGAAGATCAAGTTGATGAAGAAGTAAAACAAGATAGATTAGAAAGACTTTTGGATATTGCTTATCCTATTTTTTATGAAAAGAACAAATCATACCTTGGTACTGTACAAGAAGTATTAATTGAAGGGGAAAGTAAGAATAATCCTGAAGTAATGACAGGAAGAACTAGGACATTTAAATTAGTAAATGTTAAATGCGATAAATCTTATATAGGGAAATTAGTAAATACTAAAATTGTAGATTTTAATTCTTTTGCATTAACAGGGGAAATGGTGGAATAATATGGGTTATACTCCTATGATCAAACAATACAAAGAAATAAAAGAACAAAACAAAGATTGTATATTATTTTTTAGATTAGGAGATTTCTATGAAATGTTCTTTGAAGATGCTTTATTAGCTTCCAAAGAACTTGAAATTGTTTTGACACAAAGAGACTGTGGAGAAAACCAAAAATGTCCAATGTGTGGCATTCCTTACCATGTTAGTGATGTTTATATTAATAAATTGGTATCAAAAGGATATAAAGTTGCTATATGTGAACAACTAGAAGATCCAAAATTAGTAAAAGGTTTAGTGAAAAGAGGAATTATTAAAATATATACTCCTGCTACAGTTATAGAAAATGAAAATTCTGATACTGGAAATTTTAATTACTTGATGAGTATTTCAAAAAAATCAAATGAAGTAGCTATTTCGTATATAGACATCTCAACGGGTGATGTTTCATATACGAATACTACATCTGATGATATTTATAAAATAATTGAAAATGAGATTTCAAAAATTACTCCGAAGGAAGTTTTATTTAATGATCATGAGTTTTCAGCCAAATCATTAGAAACAATAGCAACTAAGTTTTCTATTGTATTAACAACTGTTAATAATAGCACTAATGCTTTAGATTTCATTAATAGCAAGATAAAATACGATAATAGCAACAGTGAAATAACTAATATTTGTGTTGCGAAATTATTAAAATATGTGTTCAGATATCAAGAGGATTTACTTCATATCAATAGCTCTAGTAAATATTATATTAATGAGTTTATGGAGATTGATTCTAATAGCGTTATTAATCTAGAAATTCAAAAAAACTTATACACAAATTCTAAAAATGGTAGTTTGTTCGGAGTATTGAATCATACAAAAACATCTATGGGATCTAGACTATTGCATAGTTATCTAGAAAGACCATTGATGGATAAAGAAGAAATTCTAACTAGACAAAGTAGGGTTGAAGAAATTTTTGAAGATTATGAGTTATTAGTTAATTTAGAAGATAGTCTTGATGGTATATACGATTTGGATAGACTGATAGCTAAATTATCATATAAAAGTGCCAATGCCAAGGATTTAATTGCTTTAAAAGTTTCTATTGAAAAGATTCCATATTTAAAAACTCTCTTAAATTGCAACAAGAAAAACATACAATTAATAGGAGAAAAATTAGATGATTTAGGAGACATATACGATTTGATAGACAAATCAATAGTTGATGATCCTCCAGTAACTTTGACAGAAGGAAACTTAATAAAATCTAATTTTTCTAATGAATTAGATCAATTGAGATATAACAGAGTGAATGGAAAAAATGAATTAGT
>OFLS01000560.1_pt1 | contig 10501 bp, 6 predicted proteins | sample 1540891 | NCBI WGS metagenome assembly OFLS01 (sample SAMEA4413038, study PRJEB24355) | metagenome | biome: human; feature: gut; material: faeces | place: United Kingdom | collected 2010
GTATTACTTCACATACCCTATGGATTTCTGGGTGCAGCAAGGTAGCAAGCGCCAGAATCCCCAGGAGCTTACATAAGTAAGTGACTGGGGTGAGGGCGTGAAGCTAACGCCGCTGCGGCCTGAAAGACGACGGGTATGACCGCCGGAGATAAATATATAGAGGTCATGATGAGTACTGAAATCAAAACTCAGGTCGTGGTACTTGGGGCAGGCCCCGCAGGTTACTCCGCTGCCTTCCGTTGCGCTGATTTAGGTCTGGAAACCGTAATCGTAGAACGTTACAACACCCTTGGCGGTGTTTGCCTGAACGTCGGCTGTATCCCTTCTAAAGCACTGCTGCACGTAGCAAAAGTCATCGAAGAAGCCAAAGCGCTGGCTGAACACGGTATCGTCTTCGGCGAACCGAAAACCGATATCGACAAGATTCGTACCTGGAAAGAGAAAGTGATCAATCAGCTGACCGGTGGTCTGGCTGGTATGGCAAAAGGCCGCAAAGTCAAAGTGGTCAACGGTCTGGGTAAATTCACCGGGGCTAACACCCTGGAAGTTGAAGGTGAGAACGGCAAAACCGTGATCAACTTCGACAACGCGATCATTGCAGCGGGTTCTCGCCCGATCCAACTGCCGTTTATTCCGCATGAAGATCCGCGTATCTGGGACTCCACTGACGCGCTGGAACTGAAAGAAGTACCAGAACGCCTGCTGGTAATGGGTGGCGGTATCATCGGTCTGGAAATGGGGACCGTATACCACGCGCTGGGTTCACAGATTGATGTGGTTGAAATGTTCGACCAGGTTATCCCGGCAGCTGACAAAGACATCGTTAAAGTCTTCACCAAGCGTATCAGCAAGAAATTCAACCTGATGCTGGAAACCAAAGTTACCGCCGTTGAAGCGAAAGAAGACGGCATTTATGTGACGATGGAAGGCAAAAAAGCACCCGCTGAACCGCAGCGTTACGACGCCGTGCTGGTAGCGATTGGTCGTGTGCCGAACGGTAAAAACCTCGACGCAGGCAAAGCTGGCGTGGAAGTGGACGACCGTGGTTTCATCCGCGTTGACAAACAGCTGCGTACCAACGTACCGCACATCTTTGCTATCGGCGATATCGTCGGTCAGCCGATGCTGGCACACAAAGGTGTTCACGAAGGTCACGTCGCCGCTGAAGTTATCGCCGGTAAGAAACACTACTTCGATCCGAAAGTTATCCCGTCCATCGCCTATACCGAACCAGAAGTTGCATGGGTGGGTCTGACCGAGAAAGAAGCGAAAGAGAAAGGCATCAGCTATGAAACTGCCACCTTCCCGTGGGCTGCTTCTGGTCGTGCGATCGCTTCCGACTGCGCAGACGGTATGACCAAGCTGATTTTCGACAAAGAATCTCACCGTGTGATCGGTGGTGCGATTGTCGGTACTAACGGCGGCGAGCTGCTGGGTGAAATCGGCCTGGCAATCGAAATGGGTTGTGATGCTGAAGACATCGCACTGACCATCCATGCGCACCCGACTCTGCACGAGTCTGTGGGCCTGGCGGCAGAAGTGTTCGAAGGTAGCATTACCGACCTGCCGAACCCGAAAGCGAAGAAGAAGTAATTCTTCGTTTGCCGGGACATATGGCAATTAAAAAAGCGGCTAACCACGCCGCTTTTTTTACGTCTGTAATTTACCTTTCCAGTCGCCTTGCTCCGCGCTCAGAGAGACGTTCGCGTACTGCTGACCGTTGCTCGTTATTCAGCCTGACAGTATGGTCACTGTCGTTTAGACGTTGTGGGCGGCTCTCCTGAACTTTCTCCCGAAAAACCTGACGTTGCTCAGGTGATGCTGATTGAACACGCTGGCGGGCGTTATCACGTTGCTGTTGGTTCAGTGGGCGCTGCTGTACTTTTTCCTTAAACACCTGGCGCTGTTCGGGAGTTGCAGACTGAATACGCTCACGCGCTGCCTCTCTTCGCTGCTGGTTCTGCGGGTTAGTCTGCATTTTCTCGCGGACTGCCTGGCGCTGCTCAGGAGAGGCGGACTGAATACGCTCACGCGCTGCCTCTCTTCGCTGCTGGATCTGCGGGTTAGTCTGCATTTTCTCGCGGACTGCCTGGCGCTGCTCAGGAGAGGCCGACTGATAACGCTGACGAGCGGCGTCCTTTTGTTGCTGGGTCAGTGGTTGGCGACGGCTGAAGTCGCGGAAGTCGTCATAGCTCCCATAGTGTTCAGCTTCATTAAACCGCTGTGCCGCTGCCTGACGTTGGGTATCTCGCGTAATGACGGGGGCGGCGTGTGTTCGTTGCTGAAACTGACTTGCTGCCGCCTGACGCTGGCTGTCGCGTGTTGGAGCAGGTAACTGCGTGGCGCTCATGCCGCCGTTGACATCGGTTTGATGAAACCGCTTTGCCATATCCTGATCATGATAGGGCACACCATCACGGTAGTTTGGATTGTGCCGCCATGCCATATTCTTATCAGTAAGATGCTCACCGGTGATACGGTTGAAATTATTGACGTCGATATTGATGTTGTCGCCGTTGTGTTGCCAGTCATTACCGTCACGATGACCGCCATCGTGGTGATGATAATCATCATCGTCATGATGATGATGGTCATGATCGTCGTCATCCCAGTCGATGCTGCTGAATAGCGCGTACGTGGTAGCAACGCCCATGCTATAGCCGAATCCGCGCACAAAGCTGTCAACAAACGGTTCTCCGGCTGGTGGTGGCAGATAAACCGGCGGATACGCAGTATTGGCCCAGTTCCCGTAAACCACGGTTGGGTTGTAGTTGGGAATATAGACCACATCAGGATTGGCGGGCTCAATAGAAATGACGGTTGTTGCCGGCTCTGTAATGACGTGGTTGGCAGTTAAAACGGTATTGGATGGTATGACGGGAGCCGTGACTGTCTGTGTTACCGGTACAGTTTTCTTCGTTGTGGTAATAACTTTCTGTTCGGTTGATGACTTCAGCGAGCCGGTTTGTTGCGCCAGTTGCCGCAATCGCTGTACCGAGTCCATCACGTCCTGCGGCTGCGCCAGAAAAGCATCGCCCAGGTTTTGCACCCATTGCGGGTTTTCGCCCATCAACGCCATCAACTGTGGAAAGGCTACCAGTGATTTGACGCTTGCATCCCACGGCTGGTCAGATACCGCCTGAATAGCAGCATCGCCTTGTTTAAGTGGATTATCGTGCGACCATTGCACTGCTTGCGCAACGTTTGTCGGATAGGTTGATGCCATTAACACTTGTGAAAGCAGAGAGTCGGGGTACAGCGCGACAGGCGCAACCCATTGATCTATTTGTGCAGTGTTGAATGCGGATTTGACGACGGCGGGTGTTACGGGAGGCGCGGAAACCGTTGCAGGAAGCGTAACCGCGGCAGCGTCAGACACAGTCAGTTGTGTCGATTGCGCTTCCACAGGCGCTTCCACTGTGCGGCTTTTTATATATAGCCCGGCAGAGGCGGCACAAAGCCCGGCACTGCAAATTAGCGCCAGCACATGGGGTTTAAACGGCAAAGTCATTTTCATAATTCGGATCTCAAGGAAATCGCAATGGTCGGCGAACTGCCACCCGCAGGTGCTGAGAATCCGAGTATAAAGAGGCGGTAGTTTAAATTTTGACTAATCTTGGGATTCGTTGAGAAAGGTGATTATCACCATGCGAATTAACGAAGTTTTTACGGAGGGAAACAATCTCTAGACCATCCTTAACGATTCAGCCACTTTTTTATGTTGCTTTTTTGTAAACGGATTAACACATCGTCAAAATCCTGCTATTCTGCCCGTTGCGGTACTGGGCATTTACCCTACAAACTGCTGTCTCACAGGAGCGTGAAGAGAATCGCCTGCCGCACTATGACAATGAGAGCGAGGAGAACCGTCGTGCTAGAAGAATACCGTAAGCACGTAGCTGAGCGTGCCGCTGAGGGGATTGCGCCCAAACCCCTGGATGCAAACCAAATGGCCGCGCTTGTAGAGCTGCTGAAAAACCCGCCCGCGGGCGAAGAAGAATTCCTGTTAGATCTGTTAACCAACCGTGTTCCCCCAGGCGTCGATGAAGCCGCCTATGTAAAAGCAGGCTTCCTGGCTGCTATTGCTAAAGGCGAAGCCAAATCCCCTCTGCTGACTCCGGAAAAAGCTATCGAACTGCTGGGCACCATGCAGGGTGGTTACAACATTCATCCGCTGATCGACGCGCTGGATGATGCCAAACTGGCACCGATTGCTGCCAAAGCACTTTCTCACACACTGCTGATGTTCGATAACTTCTATGACGTAGAAGAGAAAGCCAAAGCAGGCAATGAATATGCTAAGCAGGTAATGCAGTCCTGGGCGGATGCCGAATGGTTCCTGAATCGCCCGGCGCTGGCTGAAAAACTGACCGTTACCGTCTTTAAAGTCACTGGCGAAACCAACACCGATGACCTCTCTCCGGCACCGGATGCGTGGTCACGCCCGGATATCCCACTGCACGCGCTGGCGATGCTGAAAAACGCCCGTGAAGGTATTGAGCCAGACCAGCCAGGTGTTGTTGGTCCGATCAAACAGATTGAAGCTCTGCAACAGAAAGGTTTTCCGCTGGCGTACGTCGGTGACGTTGTGGGTACGGGTTCATCGCGTAAATCCGCCACGAACTCCGTTCTGTGGTTTATGGGCGATGATATTCCACATGTGCCGAACAAACGCGGCGGTGGTTTGTGCCTCGGCGGTAAAATTGCACCCATCTTCTTTAACACGATGGAAGATGCGGGTGCACTGCCAATTGAAGTGGACGTCTCTAACCTGAACATGGGTGACGTAATTGACGTTTACCCGTACAAAGGTGAAGTGCGTAACCACGAAACCGGCGAACTGCTGGCGACCTTCGAGCTGAAAACCGACGTGCTGATTGATGAAGTGCGTGCCGGTGGTCGTATTCCGCTGATTATCGGGCGTGGCCTGACCACCAAAGCGCGTGAAGCACTTGGTCTGCCGCACAGCGATGTGTTCCGTCAGGCGAAAGATGTCGCTGAGAGCGACCGCGGCTTCTCGCTGGCGCAGAAAATGGTAGGTCGTGCCTGCGGCGTGAAAGGCATTCGTCCGGGCGCGTACTGCGAACCGAAAATGACTTCTGTAGGTTCACAGGACACCACCGGCCCGATGACCCGTGATGAACTGAAAGACCTGGCGTGCCTGGGCTTCTCGGCTGACCTGGTGATGCAGTCTTTCTGCCACACCGCGGCGTATCCGAAGCCAGTTGACGTGAACACGCACCACACGCTGCCGGACTTCATTATGAACCGTGGTGGTGTGTCGCTGCGTCCGGGTGACGGCGTAATCCACTCCTGGCTGAACCGTATGCTGCTGCCGGATACCGTCGGTACCGGTGGTGACTCCCATACCCGTTTCCCGATCGGTATCTCTTTCCCGGCGGGTTCTGGTCTGGTGGCATTTGCAGCCGCAACAGGCGTCATGCCGCTGGATATGCCGGAATCCGTTCTGGTGCGCTTCAAAGGCAAAATGCAGCCGGGCATCACCCTGCGCGATCTGGTACACGCTATTCCGCTGTATGCGATCAAACAAGGTCTGCTGACCGTTGAGAAGAAAGGCAAGAAAAACATCTTCTCAGGTCGCATTCTGGAAATTGAAGGTCTGCCGGATCTGAAAGTTGAGCAGGCCTTTGAGCTGACCGATGCGTCCGCCGAGCGTTCTGCTGCCGGTTGTACCATTAAGCTGAACAAAGAACCGATCATTGAATACCTGAACTCTAACATCGTCCTGCTGAAGTGGATGATTGCCGAAGGTTACGGCGATCGTCGTACCCTGGAACGCCGTATTCAGGGCATGGAAAAATGGCTGGCGAATCCTGAGCTGCTGGAAGCCGATGCAGATGCGGAATACGCGGCAGTGATCGACATCGATCTGGCGGATATTAAAGAGCCAATCCTGTGTGCTCCGAACGATCCGGATGACGCACGTCCGCTGTCTGCGGTACAGGGTGAGAAGATCGACGAAGTGTTTATCGGTTCCTGCATGACCAACATCGGTCACTTCCGTGCTGCGGGTAAACTGCTGGATGCGCATAAAGGCCAGTTGCCGACCCGCCTGTGGGTGGCACCGCCAACCCGTATGGACGCCGCGCAACTGACGGAAGAAGGCTACTACAGCGTCTTCGGTAAGAGTGGTGCGCGTATCGAGATCCCTGGCTGTTCCCTGTGTATGGGTAACCAGGCGCGTGTAGCAGACGGTGCGACGGTGGTTTCCACCTCTACCCGTAACTTCCCGAACCGTTTGGGTACTGGCGCGAATGTCTTCCTGGCTTCTGCGGAACTGGCTGCTGTTGCGGCGCTGATTGGCAAACTGCCGACGCCGGAAGAGTACCAGACCTACGTGGCACAGGTGGATAAAACTGCCGTTGATACTTACCGTTACCTGAACTTCAACCAGCTTTCTCAGTACACCGAAAAAGCGGACGGGGTGATTTTCCAGACTGCGGTGTAACAGCCTGAAAATAGCTCAGGTGTTCTCCTGAATACCTGACAAGTAACACTTCTTTAAACCCCCTTTCTGCTCAAGGAAAGGGGGTTTATTTTTATTCCTTATTCTTTTCCACCTTTTAATCTTGCATAGTGCTGCGATAATTAAACCTAAGGTGCAATGCAGTAATGGCGCATTGCCGGGAGCAGAGGAACACACTATGGATTACGAATTTCTGCGTGATATTACCGGAGTGGTAAAGGTGCGTATGTCCATGGGGCATGAAGTGGTCGGGCACTGGTTTAACGAAGAGGTGAAAGAAAACCTGGCCTTGCTTGATGAAGTAGAAGACGCCGCGCGCACGCTCAAAGGTAGCGAACGTTCCTGGCAGCGGGCAGGGCATGAGTACACGCTATGGATGGACGGCGAAGAAGTGATGGTTCGCGCCAATCAACTGGAATTCGCTGGCGATGAAATGGAAGAGGGGATGAACTACTACGACGAAGAAAGCCTGTCGCTATGCGGCGTTGAGGATTTTCTGCAGGTGGTGGCTGCTTATCGTAATTTCGTGCAGCAAAAGTAAATAAATCTGGCGGAGCCCGCGAGCTCCGCCAGAGCCGTTAAACAGCGGGCATATTGCGCCCGTAATAAATCTCGCGCATTTCTTTCCACAGCGCAGCGGTAATTTCCTGGCGCTCGCTGTCGGTTAAATCTTCCGGTTTGGTGTGGAACATATAGTGCTTAAGGTCGAACTCTTTAAGCAACATCTTGGTATGGAAGATATTTTCCTGATAGACGTTTACATCCACCATGTCATACAGCGCCTTCATATCGTCAGACATAAAGTTCTGAATCGAATTAATCTCATGGTCGATAAAGTGCTTCATACCGTTAATGTCGCGAGTAAAACCGCGCACGCGATAATCAATGGTTACGATATCGGACTCAAGCTGGTGGATCAGGTAATTCAGCGCCTTCAGCGGAGAAATCACGCCGCAGGTAGAGACTTCAATATCGGCGCGGAAGGTACATAAACCGCCTTCAGGATGACTTTCCGGGTAGGTATGTACGCAAATATGACTTTTATCGAGATGGGCAACGACCGTTTCTGGCAGTGGGCCGGGGTGTTCTGTTTTGTCGATGAGTTTCGGGTCAACCGGTTCTTCACTCACCAGAATAGTGACGCTGGCACCCTGTGGTTCGTAATCCTGGCGGGCGATGTTAAGAATATTGGCCCCGATAATGGAACAGGTTTCTGACAAGATTTCGGTCAGACGGTTGGCATTATAGAGTTCATCGATATAAGCAATATAACCGTCGCGTTCTTCGGCAGTTTTGGCGTAGCAGATATCGTAAATACAAAAACTCAGACTTTTGGTCAGATTATTAAAGCCATGCAGTTTCAGTTTTTTCAATTTCTTATCTTCTCCTTAGGACGGCTGTGAAGCCAGTGCGTCTTGCAGATACTGAGGTAAGGCAAAAGCTGCCGTATGGATTGCCGGATTGTAATAACGGCATTTCAGGCCAGAAGCGAGAAAACGCGCCTGAATAATTTCGGTTGAGAGATGGCGTAAGGCATCGTTATCTGTCGCCCATGCAAAGGTCATGATGCCGCCGTAATAGGTCGGGATCGCCGCCTGATAAAAGCCAACGTCGCTGAAGTAATGGCTGAGTTTGCGATGACTGTCGATAGCCTCTTCCTGCTGTAAAAAGCAGACGCCGTTTTGTGCGACGAAGATACCGCCAGGATTCAGGCAGCGTTTACAACCTTCATAAAATGCTGAGGTGAACAGACTTTCGCCGGGACCGATAGGATCGGTGCAGTCGGAGATAATGACATCAAAAGTCTGGTTGGTTTGATTAACGAAATTGACGCCATCGTCGATCACCAGTTTAAAGCGCGGATCGTCGTAGCTACCAGCGTTATGGTTGGGTAGATACTGACGGCAGAACGACACGACACTCGCATCGATTTCCACCATCGTGATTGACTCAACGTTTTTATGTCGGGTCACTTCACGCAGCATGGCACCGTCGCCGCCGCCGATAATCAGCACATGTTTCGCGTGACCGTGGGCCAGTAGCGGAACATGGGTCATCATCTCATGATAGATAAACTCGTCGCGCTCGGTGGTTTGTACTACGCCATCCAGCGCCATTACGCGGCCAAATGCAGCGTTCTCAAAAATGATCAGATCCTGGTGATCGGTCTTTTCATGATACAGAACGTTATCTACCGCAAAGTACTGCCCAAACTGGTCGTGTAGCGTTTCATGCCACTGTTTTTTTTCGGCCATGGGTTGATACCTCCTTTGTTAACACCCGTAAAAAAAGGGCGCAACATAATAGCTAACATTGACCGCGGATGCACGGTCAATATTTCTACAAAAAGGTATCAGGGATTATTTGACGTAGGCAAGCAGGCTTAAGGAATCGCGAGCCAGGGCTTTGCACTTTTTAGCGACGGGAATGCCAATGCCGCTGAGATCGCGGTAGCTGTCTTCACCGAGGGTTTTCATGTCGAAGGTGTCGTAATTACTGAGATCCCACTGGTTTTGCTGGGCGAAAAAGACCAGTGCGCGACGAATTTGCCCGTTAGGTAAGTTCTGGTAACCACAATCGTTCTTCAGAAAGACAAAAACTGCCGTTAAATCGGCCATATCTTCGGCTTCAGACTCGCTGAGCGCGTAACTGTTTGCGCAGACGGCCATCAGGCTGCCGAATAACACTGTTCTGAAAAACGTCTTCATTGCTTCTACCAGGGGCTTAAAGAAGATAAACGTTAGCACACTGCGAGCGAGGCGACGACCATTATTGTCGATTAAATTGTGTCTGCGGCTTGACCTTCCCGTAAGGGGAAGGACTATGCTCAACGTTTGATTTTGTTTCGCCTGCTTAAGAATAAGGAAATAACTATGCAACGTCGTGATTTCTTAAAATATTCCGTCGCGCTGGGCGTGGCTTCGGCTTTACCGCTGTGGAGCCGCGCAGTATTTGCGGCGGAACGCCCAACGTTACCGATCCCTGATTTGCTCACGACCGATGCCCGTAATCGCATTCAGTTAACTATTGGCGCAGGCCAGTCCACCTTTGGCGGGAAAACCGCAACTACCTGGGGCTATAACGGCAATCTGCTGGGGCCGGCGGTGAAATTACAGCGCGGCAAAGCGGTAACGGTTGATATCTATAACCAACTGACGGAAGAGACGACGTTGCACTGGCACGGGCTGGAAGTACCGGGTGAAGTCGACGGCGGCCCGCAGGGAATTATTCCGCCAGGTGGCAAGCGCTCGGTGACGTTGAACGTTGATCAACCTGCCGCTACCTGCTGGTTCCATCCACATCAACATGGCAAGACCGGGCGACAGGTGGCGATGGGGCTGGCTGGTCTGGTGGTGATTGAAGATGACGAGATCCTGAAATTAATGCTGCCAAAACAGTGGGGTATCGATGATGTTCCGGTGATCGTTCAGGATAAGAAATTTAGCGCTGACGGGCAGATTGATTATCAACTGGATGTGATGACCGCCGCCGTGGGCTGGTTTGGCGATACGTTGCTGACCAACGGTGCAATCTACCCACAACACGCTGCCCCGCGTGGTTGGCTGCGCCTGCGTTTGCTCAATGGCTGTAACGCCCGCTCGCTCAATTTCGCCACCAGCGACAATCGCCCGCTGTATGTGATTGCCAGCGACGGTGGTCTACTACCTGAACCGGTGAAGGTGAGCGAGCTGCCGGTGCTGATGGGCGAGCGTTTTGAAGTGCTGGTGGAGGTTAACGACAACAACCCCTTTGACCTGGTGACGCTGCCGGTCAGCCAGATGGGAATGGCGATTGCGCCTTTTGATAAGCCGCATCCGGTAATGCGGATTCAGCCGATTGCCATTAGTGCCTCTGGTGCTTTGCCAGACACATTAAGTAGCCTGCCAGCATTACCTTCGCTGGAAGGGCTGACGGTACGTAAGCTGCAACTCTCTATGGACCCGATGCTCGATATGATGGGGATGCAGATGCTGATGGAGAAATATGGCGATCAGGCGATGGCCGGGATGGATC
>OFLS01000565.1_pt1 | contig 10427 bp, 9 predicted proteins | sample 1540891 | NCBI WGS metagenome assembly OFLS01 (sample SAMEA4413038, study PRJEB24355) | metagenome | biome: human; feature: gut; material: faeces | place: United Kingdom | collected 2010
CGAACATGTACAATTGAAGGATTGTTTATGTGGGACAAGTTTCTCGTTTTTACATTTTTTAGGAGGCGTTTTGGAATGGCATTGTCTACTTTTAAGAGAGAACATATTAAAAAGAATTTAAGAAATGATGAATATGATTTAGTAATTATTGGTGGCGGTATTACAGGTGCAGGTATTGCACTAGACGCGAGTGAAAGAGGAATGAAAGTTGCATTAGTTGAAATGCAAGACTTTGCACAAGGAACAAGCTCAAGATCTACAAAATTAGTCCATGGTGGTTTACGTTACTTAAAACAATTCCAAATTGGAGTAGTTGCCGAAACTGGTAAAGAACGTGCGATTGTTTATGAAAATGGACCTCATGTTACGACTCCAGAGTGGATGCTTTTACCAATGCATAAAGGTGGAACATTTGGTAAATTCTCAACATCAATTGGTTTAGGAATGTATGATCGTTTAGCAGGTGTTAAGAAGTCTGAACGTAAAAAAATGTTATCTAAAAAAGAAACTTTAGCTAAAGAACCATTAGTTAAAAAAGAAGGTCTAAAAGGCGGCGGTTACTATGTTGAATATCGTACTGACGATGCGCGTTTAACTATTGAAGTTATGAAGCGTGCTGCTGAAAAAGGCGCAGAAATTATCAACTATACTAAATCTGAACACTTCACTTATGATAAAAATCAACAAGTAAATGGTGTTAAAGTTATAGATAAATTAACTAATGAAAATTATACAATTAAGGCTAAAAAAGTGGTAAATGCAGCAGGTCCATGGGTTGATGATGTTAGAAGTGGTGATTATGCACGCAATAATAAAAAATTACGTTTAACTAAAGGTGTACATGTTGTTATTGATCAATCAAAATTCCCATTAGGTCAAGCAGTATACTTTGATACTGAAAAAGATGGAAGAATGATTTTTGCAATTCCACGTGAAGGAAAAGCGTATGTAGGTACTACAGATACATTCTATGACAATATCAAATCTTCACCATTAACTACACAAGAAGACAGAGACTATTTAATCGATGCGATTAATTACATGTTCCCTAGTGTTAATGTTACAGATGAAGATATTGAATCAACATGGGCAGGAATTAGACCATTAATTTACGAAGAAGGCAAAGACCCTTCTGAAATCTCTCGTAAGGATGAAATTTGGGAAGGTAAATCAGGTTTATTAACTATTGCAGGTGGGAAATTAACAGGCTATCGTCACATGGCTCAAGACATTGTTGATTTAGTATCTAAACGCTTGAAAAAAGACTACGGTTTAACATTTAGTCCATGTAATACAAAAGGTCTGGCAATTTCAGGTGGCGATGTAGGTGGTAGCAAGAACTTTGATGCGTTTGTAGAGCAAAAAGTAGATGTAGCTAAAGGATTCGGCATTGATGAAGATGTTGCAAGACGTTTAGCATCTAAATATGGTTCAAATGTTGATGAATTGTTCAACATTGCGCAAACATCTCAATACCATGATAGCAAGTTACCATTAGAAATTTATGTAGAACTTGTTTATAGTATTCAACAAGAAATGGTATACAAACCTAACGATTTCTTAGTTCGTCGTTCTGGTAAAATGTATTTCAATATTAAAGATGTATTAGATTATAAAGATGCTGTCATCGATATTATGGCAGATATGCTTGATTACTCTCCAGCTCAAATTGAAGCATATACTGAAGAAGTTGAGCAAGCAATTAAAGAAGCGCAACATGGAAATAATCAACCAGCAGTTAAAGAATAATTAATTTGTACAATCATAAACTGGTGTCCTGTTTTAAGGGCATCAGTTTTTCTTATACGAGATACATTAGTCAATTGAAACTATGCATCACTAAATGTATGATAATAATAAAAGCGAATATAAAAACGTTGTTATTAAAGGTGTGAGATGATGACTGAAAAACAATTTAAATTAACTGTACAAGATAATACGAATATTGAAGTTAAAGTGAATTTTACAGATGTAGATTCAAAAGGAATTATTCATATATTTCATGGTATGGCTGAACATATGGAACGTTACGATAAATTAGCACATGCACTTTCAAAGCATGGCTTCGATGTGATACGTCATAATCATCGAGGACATGGTATTAATATTGATGAATCAACAAGAGGGCATTACGATGATATGAAACGAGTTATCGGTGATGCCTTTGAAGTAGCGCAAACAGTGAGAGGCAATGTTGATAAACCATACATTATAATCGGACATTCAATGGGATCCGTTATAGCTAGATTGTTTGTAGAAACATATCCGCAATATGTTGATGGTCTAATTTTAAGTGGTACTGGTATGTATCCATTATGGAAAGGATTACCAACCGTTAAAGTGTTACAACTGATTACAAAAATTTATGGTGCTGAGAAACGAGTTGAATGGGTTAACCAGTTAGTATCAAATAGTTTTAATAAAAAAATACGTCCATTACGTACACAAAGTGATTGGATTTCTAGTAATCCAATTGAAGTAGATAACTTTATTAAAGATCCATATAGTGGATTTAATGTGTCAAATCAATTATTATATCAAACAGCCTATTATATGCTACATACATCACAATTAAAAAATATGAAAATGTTAAATCATGCCATGCCTATATTATTAGTTTCAGGATATGACGATCCTTTAGGTGATTATGGTAAAGGGATTTTAAAATTGGCGAATATATATAGAAAAGCTGGCATTAAAAATGTTAAAGTGAATCTTTATCATCATAAACGTCATGAAGTGTTATTTGAAAAAGATCATGACAAAATTTGGGAAGACTTGTTTAAATGGTTGAATCAATTTTATAAAAAATAAAGAAAGTGGAATTAAATATGAATAAAAATAAGCCTTTTATTGTAGTAATTGTGGGGCCAACTGCTTCAGGTAAAACAGAGCTTAGCATCGAACTCGCGAAGCGTATCAATGGTGAAATCATAAGCGGTGACTCTATGCAAGTCTATAAACATATGAATATTGGAACTGCAAAAGTAACACCTGAAGAAATGGATGGTATTCCACATCATTTAATTGATATCTTGAATCCTGATGATACATTTTCAGCATATGAATTCAAGCGATTAGCAGAAGATTTAATTACTGATATAACGAATAGAGGTAAAGTTCCAATCATAGCAGGTGGAACAGGCTTATATATTCAATCATTAATATATAATTATGAATTAGAAGATGAAACAGTTACACCTGCACAATTATCCATAGTTAAACAAAAGTTATCTGCATTAGAACATTTAGATAATCAGCAACTACACGATTATTTAGTTCAATTTGATGCGGTTTCTGCAGAAAATATTCACCCTAACAACCGCCAAAGAGTGTTGCGCGCTATTGAATATTATTTAAAAACAAAAAAACTTTTGAGTAATCGCAAGAAAGTGCAACAATTTACTGAAAATTATGATACATTATTATTAGGGATTGAAATGTCGCGTAAAACATTATATTCAAGAATAAATAAACGTGTTGATATTATGTTGGATCACGGATTATTTGGAGAAGTGCAACAACTTGTTGAACAAGGCTATGAATCTTGCCAAAGTATGCAAGCTATTGGATATAAAGAATTAATACCTGTGATTAACGGACAAATGATTTATGAAGATGCTGTCAATGATTTAAAGCAACATTCACGCCAATATGCAAAACGACAAATGACATGGTTCAAGAATAAAATGAGTGTTCATTGGTTAGATAAAGAAAATATGTCACTTCAAATGATGTTAGATGAGATTACAACCCAGATTAAGTAAAAGGAGTCCGACAGATGATTGCAAACGAAAACATCCAAGACAAAGCACTAGAGAATTTTAAAGCAAACCAAACTGAAGTAACTGTATTCTTTCTAAACGGTTTCCAAATGAAAGGTGTTATTGAAGAATACGACAAGTATGTCGTAAGCTTAAATTCTCAAGGCAAACAACACTTGATTTACAAACATGCGATCAGCACTTATACAGTAGAAACTGAAGGTCAAGCATCTACTGAAAGTGAAGAATAAGTTGTAATCATATGGGCACGATTTAATGACTCGTGTACATAACGTTTGAAGTATGATAAATAGATATAGAAATAAAGTCATATGTGACATCAATTAAATGATGTTCAAATGACAAGATACAATAGAGGAATGTTTGTAATAAAAACGCTTCATATAAAGGTCGAGTCAATATATGATACGACTTTATATGAAGCGTTTTATTTGCTATGAGCTAGTATATTTTATAATAATTTTTCTATTTCTCTTTCGATTTGAACAGGTTTTTTTTGAGGTGCAAATCGTTTAACAACGTTACCTTCGCGATCCACTAAAAACTTAGTGAAATTCCATTTGATTTTCTCATTAAAGAATCCGTGTTGTGCCGCAGTCAAATATCTAAATAAAGGTAATTGATGTTCCCCTTTTACGTCTATTTTTTGATGCATAGGGAAGGTAACACCATAGTTTAATTTACAGTTTTGAGCTGCTTCTTCGCCTGATCCAGGTTCTTGACCACCAAATTGATTACAAGGGAAACCTAGAATTACAAACCCTTGATCTTTGTATTTCTCGTATAATGATTGCAAACCTTCAAATTGTGAAGTAAAGCCACATTCGCTAGCTGTATTAACAATTAGCATAACGTCACCCTTATATGCATCTAATTTGTAAGTAACACCTTTATTTGTTTCTACTACAAAATCATAAATTGTCTCCATTGAATCATCCTTTCGATTTACTTAAAATGTACCATAAAATCGTGTAATAGTCTTTACTAAAACTCTATGATAGAATACTTTGAGTAGGATTTTATTAAGGAGATGTATAACATGGCTCAGCAACAAATTCATGATACTAAAAATAAACTAGAAAAAGCTGTCTTAGTCGGTGTACATGCTCAAGATGATAAGCAATTTAATTTTGAGTCTACAATGGAGGAATTATCATCTTTATCAGAGACTTGCCAACTTGAAGTGTTGGGTCAAATTACTCAAAACAGAGATCGTGTAGATCGCAAATATTATGTTGGTAAAGGTAAAATTGAAGAAATTCAAGCATTTATTGAGTTCAAAGATATTGATGTAGTCATCACAAATGATGAATTAACGACTGCACAATCCAAATCACTAAATGAAGCTTTAGGTGTAAAAATTATTGATAGAACTCAGTTGATTCTTGAAATATTTGCATTAAGAGCAAGAAGTAAAGAAGGTAAATTGCAAGTAGAGCTAGCACAACTTGATTATTTATTACCTAGATTGCAAGGCCATGGTAAAAGTCTTTCTCGTTTAGGTGGCGGTATTGGAACTAGAGGCCCTGGTGAAACGAAGTTAGAGATGGATCGCAGACATATTCGAACTCGTATGAATGAAATTAAACATCAATTGCGGACGGTAGAAGAACATCGCGAAAGATATCGAAATAAAAGAAATCAAAATCAGGTGTTTCAAGTAGCTTTAGTTGGTTATACAAATGCTGGTAAATCATCATGGTTTAATGTTTTAGCAAATGAAGAGACGTATGAAAAAGATCAATTATTTGCAACGTTAGATCCTAAAACACGACAAATTCAAATAAATGATGGATTTAATTTAATTATTTCAGATACTGTTGGTTTTATACAGAAACTACCTACGACGTTAATTGCAGCTTTTAAATCAACTTTAGTAGAGGCTAAAGGTGCAGATTTATTAGTACATGTCGTAGATAGTAGCCATCCTGAATACCGTACGCAGTATGACACAGTTAATGATTTAATCAAACAATTAGATATGAGTCATATTTCTCAAATAGTTATTTTTAATAAAAAGGACTTATGTGATCATGCATCAAATCGTCCAGCAAGTGATTTGCCTAATGTTTTTGTTTCATCTAAAAATGATGGTGATAAATTACTTGTTAAGACATTATTTATTGATGAAATCAAAAGGCAATTAACTTATTATGATGAGGCAATTGCGACGAATAATGCAGATCGATTATATTTTCTAAAACAACATACATTAGTGACTGAACTTAAATATGATGAAATTGAAAATGTTTATCGTATAAAAGGATTTAAAAAATAATAAAAGGACGAAATTCAAATGAAAGATATAAGTAAGATAATAGCTGACGTCGAATCAACGTTAGCACCATATTTTAAAGAAATTGAAGAAACAGCATATATTAATCAAGAAAAAGTATTAAATGCGTTTCATCATGTCAAAGCAACCGAAAGCGATTTACAAGGATCAATAGGTTACGGGTATGATGACTTTGGACGTGATCATTTAGAAGAAATATATGCGCAGGCATTTAAAGCAGAAGATGCAATTGTTCGTCCGCAAATTATTTCAGGTACGCATGCGATTACTATTGCATTACAAAGTTTATTAAAACATGGTGATGAATTAATTTATATAACGGGAAGCCCATATGACACTTTACTTGAAGTCATTGGTGTAAACGGAAATGGTATTGAAAGTTTAATGGAGCACGGTGTATCGTATAAAGATATTGCACTTAAAGAAGGTAAGATCGATATTGAAAGTGTGTTAGATGGGGTTTCTGAGCGTACCAAAGTAATAGCGATTCAACGTTCGAAAGGCTATGATCAAAGACCTTCAATTCCTCTAGATGAAATTGAACAGGTGATTACTAGGTTGAAAGAAGTGCATCCTAATATTTTAATATTTGTGGATAACTGTTATGGGGAATTTGTTGAAAGACGTGAACCTATAGAATGTGGTGCCGATTTAATAGCAGGATCATTAATTAAAAACCCTGGCGGTGGTTTAGCTAAGATTGGTGGATACATTGCTGGTAGAAAAGATTTAATTGAACGATGTGGTTATAGATTGACAGCACCTGGTATTGGTAAAGAAGCAGGTGCATCATTAAATGCATTGCTTGAAATGTATCAAGGTTTCTTTTTAGCACCACATGTTGTCAGTCAGAGTCTTAAAGGGGCATTGTTTACTAGTTTATTTTTAGAAAAAATGAATATGAACACAACGCCGAAGTACTACGAAAAACGAACTGATTTAATTCAAACAGTTAAATTTAAAACGAAAGAACAAATGATTTCATTTTGTCAAAGTATTCAACACGCATCCCCAATTAATGCACATTTTAGTCCAGAACCGAGTTATATGCCTGGTTACGAAGATGATGTTATTATGGCTGCTGGTACGTTTATTCAAGGTTCATCGATTGAATTATCTGCAGATGGACCTATTCGTCCTCCTTATGAAGCATATGTTCAAGGAGGATTAACATATGAACACGTTAAAATTGCTGTGACAAGAGCTGTTAATCAGTTGAAAGAACAAGGACTTATATAATAGATTAAATTTCACCCTAAATGATAATGTGTTTTGGGTGAAATTTTTTTGCGGAGATTTATCAGATTATTTTTAAAAATTGAAAAAATATTTTAGCTGTAGATTGTTTTATGGCGTTTTAAAGGTCAAAATTGCAGTTATATCAATGTTTTGATCTTTATGTCAGAAAACCTGACATATTTTTGAAATCCTAAAAAAATTATGATAAGTTATTAACAAGTTCAAAAGTAGAGGAGAGGAACAATGATATCGAATGATGCAATCAGACGAAATATGGCTGTCTTCTCTATGAGTGTAGTAAGTAAGTTAACGGATTTAACGCCAAGGCAAATACGTTACTATGAAACACATGAACTCATCAAACCTGAAAGAACAGAAGGTCAAAAACGTCTGTTCTCACTCAATGATTTGGAAAGATTACTAGAAATTAAATCATTATTAGAAAAAGGATTTAATATCAAAGGGATTAAACAAATCATTTATGACTCACAAGAGCATTTAACAACTGATGAACAAGAGATAAGAAAAAAGATGATTGTAGATGCCACGCAAAAGCCTATTGGAGAAACTTTGCCAATAAATCGTGGTGATTTATCCCGATTTATAAAATAAAATTTGGAGGATTTTAAAATGCCAAAACGTACTTTCACTAAAGACGACATTCGTAAATTTGCAGAAGAGGAAAATGTAAGATATTTAAGATTACAATTCACTGATATTTTAGGAACAATTAAAAATGTTGAAGTGCCTGTAAGCCAATTAGAAAAAGTACTTGATAACGAAATGATGTTTGACGGTTCTTCTATCGAAGGTTTCGTACGTATCGAAGAATCAGATATGTACTTACATCCAGATTTAGATACTTGGGTAATCTTCCCATGGACTGCTGGACAAGGTAAAGTTGCACGTTTAATTTGTGATGTATATAAAACAGATGGTACACCATTTGAAGGGGATCCTCGTGCAAACTTAAAACGTGTATTAAAAGAAATGGAAGATTTAGGCTTCACAGACTTTAACCTAGGGCCTGAACCAGAATTCTTCTTGTTTAAGTTGGATGAAAAAGGAGAACCAACTTTAGAACTTAATGATGATGGTGGATATTTCGATTTAGCACCTACAGATTTAGGAGAAAACTGTCGTCGTGATATTGTTTTAGAATTAGAGGATATGGGCTTCGATATTGAAGCTAGTCACCATGAAGTTGCCCCTGGTCAACATGAAATTGACTTTAAATATGCGGATGCAGTTACAGCATGTGATAACATCCAAACATTTAAATTGGTTGTTAAAACAATCGCACGTAAACATAATTTACACGCAACATTTATGCCTAAGCCATTATTTGGTGTGAATGGTAGCGGTATGCACTTTAACGTTTCATTATTCAAAGGTAAAGAAAATGCATTCTTTGATCCGAATACTGAAATGGGCTTAACAGAAACAGCTTACCAATTCACAGCTGGTGTACTTAAAAACGCACGTGGATTTACAGCGGTATGTAACCCATTAGTAAACTCATACAAACGTTTAGTTCCTGGTTATGAAGCACCATGTTATATTGCATGGAGCGGTAAAAACCGTTCACCGTTAATCCGTGTACCATCTTCAAGAGGATTATCAACTCGTATTGAAGTACGTTCAGTTGACCCAGCTGCGAACCCATATATGGCGTTAGCTGCAATTTTAGAAGCTGGTTTAGACGGTATTAAAAATAAATTAAAAGTTCCAGAACCTGTTAACCAAAATATTTACGAAATGAATCGTGAAGAACGTGAAGCAGTAGGCATTCAAGACTTACCTTCAACACTTTACACAGCATTAAAAGCAATGCGTGAAAATGAAGTTATTAAAAAAGCTTTAGGAAATCATATCTATAATCAATTTATTAATTCAAAATCAATTGAATGGGATTACTACAGAACTCAAGTCTCTGAATGGGAAAGAGATCAGTACATGAAGCAATATTAATACGCTAAACAATGATGGGAAATCAGTAATATCAAGGGCTAGAGCGCTTTGCTTTAGCTCTTTTTTGATTTAACTGGGCAACTTTTTAAGGTGTAAAATGTGTCTTTTGTTACGATTGGGCAACTTTTGGTCAAGTTTTGGTCAAGTAAATGTTTTGTGTATTTATTTTTTTAAAAGCTGGGGAAGACCATTTTATATTTTAGTTCACATGAATTTTAATATATTTGGAGGTGGTGAGATGAGGCGATAAAAGAACGTCGAGAAAACGTTGAGTTTTACTTGAAAATAGCCACATTCATATTACTTCTCATCGAATTCATTTGCAGAACGTTCTAAGGTAAGACCCCGAAAAGAGGGACCTTACTACTCATTATTAAGGGGGTAATACTATATGAAAAGAGAAACAAAACAAAAAATATCTTTTTGTTTATCGATCGGTATTTTCATTTTAGTTATACTACTATTGATATTCTAAAAAATTAAAAATTTCGCCTCATCTAATTTATGAATTGCTATGATGAAATATTCAATACAATCAAAAAATTGATAGAAAACAAAGAGATATCAAGTTATCAAATTAATAAAGATACTGGGATAAGTTACGGTAATATTAATGCTATGCGCCGTGGAGAAAGAAGAATAGAAAATTTAAGCTTAAAGAATGCAAAGATCTTATATGAATATGCTAAAAAGGTATTATAATATAAGCATTGAGTTCAATAGGCATACAATAACTGTCTAAACTAGTGACTGAGTGGCTGCTTTTATAGTATTAAAAATTTTCTAAAAGTGAAAGAAATCATGTTTAGTGATTTACTTACGTTTTTCAAAATAGTATAATAATTTTATATAATATATAGAGCTACAGTATACCTTTTGAGTATATATGGAGTTCTTTCTTTTTATACAAGATGTATATGTATAAATGGAAATGTTTAATACATTACATAAAAACCTTTAGGTGCTCTTATATGGATGTTAATCATAAAACAAAGTGATTTTGAAAAATATAGGTTATTATAATTTAGAATTACAAATTATTAATCTTGTCATTGGATATGGGAATTCAAACATATCACTTACTCCAATTTGTGGAATGTTAAATAACTATAAAGAGGAAAGGAGAAAAAATGATA
>OFLS01000573.1_pt1 | contig 10283 bp, 9 predicted proteins | sample 1540891 | NCBI WGS metagenome assembly OFLS01 (sample SAMEA4413038, study PRJEB24355) | metagenome | biome: human; feature: gut; material: faeces | place: United Kingdom | collected 2010
CGAAACATCGTAAAAAGAGAAAACAATTTTTTATCTGAACTGGCATTTAATATTTCTAAAGATTATAAAAAGGAAGTTGATATTAGTAATTTCATCGATTTAGAAGACATAGAATACTCATCACCCGCAAGTTTTGACCTTTACTTTAGAATTCACGAAGATAATAAAGGTCATAGAACATATTTTCCATCTGGGAATATTATAACAAATGAATCTCATAGAACTTTCGGGAGATTTTTAAAGTATTTTGACGATTTATCAGAAGAAATATGCATAGAAAAACAACAGTGTGCAAAGAACAACTTTTCAAATATAATCAGCTACGGTATATCTTTTAAACCTATGAGTTTTAAGGCTTTGAATGTTATGAAAACCCCACAATTTTTTAAAGAAAATGTTTTTTTTAACTCTTTTGAAAATGATGATAAACTTAACAACATTTATGTTTTTTGTGATGAAAAAGGGAAAATTCACTTTTATGATAATTATAAGAAAAAGAAAATACACTTATCTACAACCAATATGATGAACTATGAGTCTAATTCACCTGACCTTTGTCGTTTCCTTCTTTCCCATTCTGAAAATAACTATATTAAAAGTTATCCAATAAATAATAGTGACTTAGAAAAGTTTCATTTCTTTCCTAGGATAGTACATAACAATATAGTCCTTAGACTTAAAAAATGGAAGTTCAAGTCACATATATCAACATATGCCAAAATAATAGAACTTTATAACCAAGGTCATATTGATCGATTTGTTAACTTAGTACAATTAGATAATTTTATATTGTTAGATCTTGAAAATATTTATTCAGAAAAAATTTTAAAAAAGGAATTGCTAAAAAATGAAGATTATATTGAATTGGAAGAAGCCGAACACTTGATAAATAACAGTTCTATTTATAAGGAGTATGAATTTGTAGTACCAATCAATATACAAAGTAAGAGTCATGAAGAACGTATAAACAATGTCACACTATTTAAAGATTCGAAAAAAAGAATTTTGACGATTAATGATTCGTTGATTTATATTAAAATCTACTTCTCTCTAGGATATCGCGAAGAAATATTACAAGAATTACATATGTATTTGACTAAAGAAAACATATCAGATTACTTTTTTATTCAGTACAATGATCCTAAGCCACACATCAGATTACGTTTGTTTTCTTCTCCAGAAAATTTAATCCATGATTTAAAAATAATAGAATATTTACATAGTTTTGAATTTGTCAAAAAAATTGATATTGCAGATTATGAAAGAGAAATAGAAAGGTATGGTGGAGAGGAAAAAATTGAACTTGCAGAAGAAATATTTAAAAAGGATTCGAAAAACATCTTACAATTAATAAATAAGAAAAATAAAGAACATTTAGCTTTCGTATTAGGGTTGAATTTTTTGAAGACCTTTTACGAAGGATTAAATGTAGAAGAATTATCAAATTTATTACAAATTAATATAAATAAATCAGATCAAAAATTTTATAGAAAATGGATTAAGTGTAATGAAAATTTGGAAAATGAAACCGAACAAATTAATGATGTTTTTGAAAAAAGTATGATCAAAAAAAATATTAGAGATTTCAAACGCGATTTCAAAGGAATGCTACAAACTCCATACTTTTTAAATATTGTATTTAGTTTCATGCATATGTCTTATAATCGCTTAGGAATTGATAACAATACAGAAGAACAAATTAATAAAAGCATTTATCTTTATTTAAAAGAGGAATATTACAAATGGAAAAATTTGAGAAATTAAGCAATCCTTCACAAAATTTCGAACAAATTTATAAAAAAAACATAATAAATAATCCCAAAATAATTATCGATATGTATTACCATCCGGATTACTTCACATTAGCAAACGGACTTTTACCTTGGATTATAATCATGCGAAATAGAGAATTAAATAATTTAGGAAATTATGATATAGAGATACATAACTTATTAAAAAATAAAATTAATAGAACTATTATAGAGCAAATTAAAGATCCCGGATTGTTTAATGGTTTATCAGGTCTGACATATATCTTAGCTATATCATCGAAAAATGGACGCTATGATAATCTAATAGAAGGAACTTTACCTTATTTGGAATATCAAACATACGATAAGATAAGCGAGTGTATTAGAAATAAAAACAATAAAACAGTTAATGATTATGATTACGATTTAATAAGTGGGCTGAGTGGAATCTTAAAATGTTATCTAAATAAACATGTAATCAAGTACATACAAGATAAAAAAGTAATAGATGATATCGCTATATGTTTAGCAGACTATTTTAACTTTAAGGAATACAACAATTTACAAATAAGTAGTTCAGTTTTGGAGTACAAAATGACAAAATGTACTTCAAAATGGACTACTTTTTTCATTTTAACTTACATACCAAATTACATACAAAATGATTTATAAAATGCAATTGAAAATGATAATTGAATGAAAATTTGTGATTTTGTGGTATTATGATAATATAACTTATAGAAAAAATTGCTTATTCAACTAACGGGCAGGATAATGAGAAAAGGTTTTTTGATAGAAATAAGAAATTAGATGGTAAATTAGTTAAAAAGGCTGTGTTATAAATGAAAGTTTCTTTGATTGCTGCGATGGATAAGAATAGAGTGATTGGCAAAGAGAATGACATTCCTTGGAGGATTCCCAAGGACTGGGAATATGTTAAAAATACTACAAAGGGACATCCGATAATATTAGGTAGGAAGAACCTTGAATCAATCGGAAGAGCCTTACCTGACAGAAGAAATATTATTCTGACGAGAGATAAGGGGTTTACCTTTAATGGTTGTGAAATTGTTCATTCAATAGAAGATGTTTTTGAGTTATGTAAAAACGAAGAAGAAATTTTTATTTTCGGAGGAGAACAGATTTATAATTTGTTTTTCCCTTATGTTGAGAAAATGTACATCACAAAAATACATCATGAATTCGAAGGAGATACTTTTTTTCCAGAAGTGAATTATGAGGAATGGAATGAGGTATTTGCCCAAAAAGGGATAAAGAATGATAAAAATCCGTATAACTACTATTTTCATGTATATGAAAGAAAAAACTTATTGAGTTAACGGGTGCGTTAATTGAAGAAGAACAGTAAAGATAAAGCACAAGAGCTTGGGATTACTCCAAGCTCTTTTTGTCATTTGAAATAAATTATATCTTTCCAATCAAATTGTTTATCTGTAATCCCTAATCTTTGAGCAGGTGTCAAAACCTTTTTATCCGCTGATTTAAAAGGGCGACAAAAGTTGTAGTAAGTTCTTAGAATTGTAATCGCAAATTGAGCATACTTCGGATTGAAGTTAGCGTAAATATAGCTCTTCTTATCACCACGAGCTGTTGTTAATGGTCTTTCAAGAGATGATATATAACGTCTTATCTGTTGAATAAAGCTATTGGTCGAATGGTCATTAACATTTAATAGCATCTTTGCGATTTCGTTTGGTTCCAGAGCAGATAAATCCGTTCTACAATCAACTGAATAAAATCCTTTATCCTTAGTGGCTAATGGATGTTTGATAGGGTTATCGGCATATTTGCGATATCTTTCTCCATCTTTACTAATAGCCTCTTCGTGGAATTGATGACTTGTTAGTAATTCAGTTAGATAATGAGATGCCAAAGTCCGTAGAAACTTTGTTTTGAATCCTCTGATATCTCCCCAATCGAGCAGTTCTGCTTTTGCTTGTCCGAATTCTTTTAAGCATTGTTTTCTGCTTTTCGTCTTGTTAACTTGGCAAATAAAATGATGTGCATCGCTCAACCTTAATTCTTTCGTGAATACTCTATAAAAGGCGTTTCTAATAGAGAAGTCATCATCACTAATCATTCGCCATTCGTCGGCATTAACCATTTGTTTAATTAACCAATAGTGAGCAGTTGTAGTATAAGGAGCATCAAAATTTAAACCATCGACAAATCTACTCCTATTAGTAATTTTCCCTAATTCGTGAAGATAAGCATTCCTATTTTCGCTATCGTTAGCGGATGGTTCTTGTGGATAATAAGACCAATCTAACCTATCATTTTTACGACTAAAAGTATTGAGATGGTCTTCTTTGAATTTTCTTGTATCTTCATTTAATTCATCCATTGAAATATTCCAATCATAGGCAACATCAGAACGGAACACATATCTTGATAAGACCTCAGCAGATACAACTATATACGTTTGCATATTAAGGTCTTCAAACCCCGTATATTTCTTTGAACCTTGTCCTTTCTTACGGACGTTATTTAGGTAGTAGTGCATCTTGTCCGTATTAAGCCACATCTCGTTAAATTTCTTTGTTTGAAGGGGTTGTGTCTCATATCGTTCTAAAAACTCCAAACAACGCCTATACAGCCACTCCAGCTTATGATAGTAGGTTCCAACTCCAATTCCTAAAATATCACAAGTACGACTGACTGAAACCCTTCCAACAACCATCTTAGCGAACATTGGAAGAATGGTGTTCTTTTGTTGGTGATAAGTAGTGGTTTCTTCTCTTTTTGGTAGAACATTAGTGAACTTCTTACACGCCTTACATTGATAGCGTTGAGATTTGCCCCTACTTTTCCCCCTTTTGTAAAATTGCTTCGGCTCATTGAATGGGGTTGATTCTTCTTCCGAGCAGCCTTCTTTATGAAATTGATAATCTGGCTCAACATCTTGGATGCTATTGATTTCTATAAGGCGTTTAATTTCTTCAACAACAGACCAATTAGATAAAGGGGTTACTGTACAGTTTTGCGATACACCTCTGCCAATAGGATTGTCATTGCAGTACATACCTTTATGACCTTTATCTTTGGAACTACCAGTCATTTTATATCGACTTGGTTTCCCTTTTACATCTTTGAATTTGTGCTGTTCTTTCCCAAAATTACAACAAAACGGATTGATGCAGTAATTATATTGAATGGGATATTCAGAACCGTTCCATTTAAAAGACGTTGGCAAGAACAACATTTTGTTATACCTTGTTGCAAATCGTTTTGGAGTTAATAAATCATATTGTTTAGCCCTATCTTTTAATTCTTCGTTTGAAATCGGAATTTTAACATCTACAATTTCATCTTCCTTCGTGGCTAATCTTTTAAGCTTGGTCATTGTCTATCAACCCACTCTATCTTTGATACCCATTTTTTCAACAATCCGCTTATTACTTCGCTTGTTGGCAATCCATTCAATAAACTTCTTATCGTCTAAAATGTTCAATAAGAATTCATCCACTGCTTCGCTTTCAGTACGCTCTGCATATTCAGCGTATTGCTTAACTATCACCCTTACTTGCTCTGATATTTCCCAATCCACAGACTTAGCGTTCTTATTTTTTGGCTCAAGAAATTGCATAGGAAAATGCACCCCTTTTTGCTTAGTAAATTGTAACCATTTTAACACACCAATTTGCATTCCTACAATAATTATTTCACGTTCGCATTTTTATATACATTTTAACTTACATTTTGTGGTGTAAATTAACAACAAACGTTGATTTAACAATAAAAAACGAGTATCAAATTCAGTTGCAATTTGATACTCATTTAGGTTTACATTTTCACTTTTTGTACTCCAAAACTGAACTACTTAATTTACAAAGCTTACCTTTTTATATCAAAAATCAAAAAAATGAATATATAAATAGTGAAGGTGAAATGATCAACCTATCACATAGTCATGGAATTATGGGGATTCTTAGTGCTTTAAATCAATATTATAAAACTTATCATCAAAATGATATAAAAAAAACAATCGAAAAAATTTGTGACTTTGTCGCTCAATATTATTGTAAAAAAAGTAGAACATGGATCAAAAGACATTATAATAACCAAAAAAAAATATTTGGAGATCCAAACTATACATGGTGTTATGGAGATTTAATAATGACAAAAACATTTTATGAGTCGTCGTTAATTACAAAAAATAAAATGTACCAATCCATATGTAACCAATTTTTTGAAAATATTAATATTGAATATAAAATATTGCCGTCCCCTTCATTATGCCATGGTAAATCTGGTGTATTACTACAATTAATGAAAATGAAAAATCACTTTGACTCTAAAATATTACAGAATTCATTTAATAAATTAATGGAAGATTATGATGAAAATAATGTCTATAAGTTTAGAGATTGTGAAATATATAAGAAAAGGAGATATTATTTAGACAAAAACAATTTTTTAACAGGGTCTTTGGGTATTTACTATTCATTGGATTTATATCATGGACTTGAAGATCATGTTGATTTGTTGAATCTAATTATGTGAGATATATGAAAATAAGAAGTTTATTAAATCTTGCAGAGATTTCAAAAAAATTATTTATATTAAATTTGATAATATCGGTATTTTCCACTCTGTTAGGCTTAACAATGCCAATCTATTTAAAAAATGTAATAGATAAGTTTCAGAAATCAGGTATAGAGTTATCAGATATTCTAATAATTAGTATACTCTTTGCTAGTAGTGTTATATTAGGATCTGTTTCGTTATATCTATTTAAATATATTGGAAGTCGATCTATGTTTAAAATACGAAGTAATATTTGGGAAAACATATTAAAATTAGATTTACCAACTATTCAAAAATATGAAAGTGGAGAAATAATAAGCCGTCTTAAAAATGATATAGAGGAATTAAATCTTTTTTTAACAAATACTATTCCCAATGCACTTAATTACTTCTTGACCTTTGTAGGTGCACTCATAATGTTGTTTATTTTGGATTATAAAATTATGTTAATAACCATAGCAGTTATTCCAATTATTTGTTTAGTAATATTTCCAATTGGTACTATAACCTATAACCTTTCATTAAAATTGCAAGACCAATTGTCATTGTTCACATCTAAATTAAATAATATACTCACCAACATTAAATTAGTCAAAGCTTATACATCTGAAGCTTATGAGTATCAAAAAATCAAAAAAATATTAAATAATATACTTGATATTGAATTAAAAGACGCAAAAGTAAAGGCGTTAATAACACCTATAATGTCAGTAGTTACAATAGGAACAATATTATTTATTGTCGGATATGCAATAATTAGAATTAGCAATGGCAGTCTTTCAACTGGTACTTTTATTGCAATACTTTATTATGTATTACAAATAATACCGGCTATTATATCTTTTACTACTTTATATACAGATGTTCAAAAAGTAAGAGGGGCAAATGTAAAAATTAGAGATCTGTTGTCCGAAAATAATTTAGAAACTCCAAACCTATTATTACGCACAGCAAAATTACCTTTGGAAAAATTAACAATTAATAATATAAGTTTTTCTTTTGGTGAAAAACAAATTCTAAAAAACATTAATTTAATAATTAATCCGGAGAAAATATTGCTATAGTTGGATCTTCGGGGGCTGGGAAATCAACGCTTTTTGATTTGATTTTAGGAATACATAAAAACTATACCGGAGATATCTTTTATGGGAATAAAAATATTAAGGATATTAATATAATAGATTGGATGAATAATATAAGTTATGTTCCTCAAGAGAACAATATAATGAGTGGAACTATATTAGATAATATAGTATACGGACAAAAAAAGATAACTTGTTTTGACAGAATATTGGATGTAACGCAGAAAGCCGATTTAATGGAGACGATTGATAATAATCCTAAAAAATTTTTATCAGCAACGGGAGAAAATGGAGCTTTTTTATCTGGTGGTCAAAGACAAAGAATAGCGCTATCAAGAGCAATAATGAAAGATAAGAACATTTATTTATTAGATGAATTTTCTTCCAATTTAGATAGTCAGAGCGAAAACCGTTTAATAGATAATATTTCAGAAATTATGGCAAATAAAACATGCTTAATAATTGCTCATAGGATGTCAACAATTAAAAATGCAGATCGTATTTTATTCATGGATAATGGAGTAATAACTGGTTTAGCCTCACATAAAGAATTATACGCATCGCATACTTTATATAGACTTTTTATCGATAGTCAAAATTGCTTTAAATAGAGGAGATATGAAATTTATGGAGATTATAATAGAGATTTATATGTATTTAAGAGATGGAATTAAAGAGCATTTTATTTTGAAAAAAGTTAGAAAAAAATTTAAAAAAATAAATGAGATTAATAGCGATATACAAAATATGTATGCAGAAAATCAGGGGCTCTTAGAAACAGATAAAACAATAATTGACAAGGTCTTAAACACTGACGTTACAAATAGCCATGATATTAATGAATTATATTTATTTCTCAAAAACTATTTGGATAAGACGCAATGATAACTGTAGCTGTTATAGATACGGGTGTAGATATCTACCATAATAAATTATACAAATATATAAATTTAAATTTATCAAAAAGTTTTGTTGATGAATCTTTGACTGATAAAAATGGTCATGGAACGGCTATAACTGGGATTATACTTTATAACGAAAAATTTAAGGAATCATTGAAAAATGTACAACTTGTAATTTGCAAGATTACTAATCAATTAACTTTTGAAGTTGAAAAATTTATTGAAGCACTTGAGTATGCTATTTCCATAGGCGTCCATATTATAAATTTAAGTCTTTCTATAAAAATATATAATGCGACTCAAAGACAAATGGACCAGATAAAAGTACTTATTCAAAATGCATATAATAAAAATATTATAGTAGTTGTATCAACTGGTAATCAAGATCATGAAAATAATATATTTTACAAACTGAAAGATTTTTTATATCCAATAATAGCTAAAGATGTTAAAGGTAATATTGCCTCTTACTCCAAATCGTTAAGTAATTCATACGCTATGTTTGGTGGAGATATAGAAAGTATTGGAGATTCTATTAATATAGAAAAGCATTTAGCCTTTTCTACGTTTCCTATGTACTTAGAAAATAGCTATTTTAACTATTTTGGTGTAAAAAGAGGTTATTCTTATTTTTGGGGAACTAGTATTGCGACTGCAAAGTTCACACATATTGTTATAAATGCTCTTCAAATAAATAATGATTTACCAATAAGTATATCAAGTAAACTAAAGAAATATATTCATAAACCTGACTAGCAGTTCTGTCTCAAAGTTAAAATTTATATATAGTTCTATATAAAAGTGGTAATTATAGTTTTGGTTTAACAATATTTTTCTAGCTGTCGAAAGTAATAATAAATGATGTTTCACATTCGAATCGAAATATTTCAAACTTAGTAGCAAAATTACAATGAGACTGTGTTAAATATTAAAGCAATTAAACCGAGTGAAAAGGGGATAAAGGTTTTGAGTCATCAATTTAAACAGGTCTCAAAAACTCAGTTAAATTATTTTTTTAACTAATGACGATGAAAACAGCAAAAAATTATTGAGATTTAGAACAAGGTTTATATCGAAAACGTATGTTAAGTTATAGCGAATTATTTAAATAATAGCATAAAATTTTATATATAGATTATGCTAAAGATGAAATAATAGTTGAAGAAGAAATATACGTTCAATTACGGCAATTTGAAATTTGTAGAAGTAATAATATAATTTCATAAAATAAAAACTTCTATCACACGCATACAGGAAATTGAAGCGTTCGCGATAGAAGTTTTTTGATTAGTAAATATAGTTAAAGTTACGTGCTGCCTTTTTGCTTAGTACACGTGTATTGTATTTTAATGGGCGATAAAAGTTGTATTCTGAAACTTTAATACTACCGTTTTTATATACTTGTTCAACAACTGCGACATGTCCATAATATCCTGCAGTTGATTGCATGACAGCAAATTTTCTTGGTGTACGACCAGTCGCATATTTTGATTTACGTGCATTGTAATACCAATTTTTAGCATTGCCCCATCTATTAGAAACAGGTTTACCGACTTGTGCGCGACGTTTAAATGCCCACCATGTACATTGGTTTTTACTATAATAATTAACTGCGGCATGCGATTGATGCGTTTGTTCGACGGATTGATAAGTGAAATCTGCTGAGAAAAGTACTGCAAAAGCAATTAATAAACGAATTAGTATCTTTTTATATTCCATTTTTATCTCCCAAGTTAATTTTTTTCTTTATTCAACGTTAATTATGATAACAAATTTTTTTTAGAAAACAATGTAAGCAATCAACAATAAAAGTAACTGTAATGAAGTTGTCATATAAAGTGTTGAATTGTAATAAAAATGGATTTTTTCATAAAATGTAGAAATTCATGTATTTAACAATTAATTGTCATAGTGATACAAGGATGTCAGGATTGATTAACAGCGGATATTAGTGGGAAAATATAAAATGATTTAAAAGAAAAGGTACGTGGTTCTATAAC
>OFLS01000575.1_pt1 | contig 10283 bp, 9 predicted proteins | sample 1540891 | NCBI WGS metagenome assembly OFLS01 (sample SAMEA4413038, study PRJEB24355) | metagenome | biome: human; feature: gut; material: faeces | place: United Kingdom | collected 2010
GTCTGACCACGTGTAAATAGACCTGAACCATGCGTTCTAGGTAAAATACCAACTTCAGAATCTAATGGACGGATTTCATCAGGTTTACGGCCGTCTGGTCTAATTTTTTCATCTGCAATTAAACGTCGAACTTCTTCTTTCACTAATTCATTTAAAATTGCATAAACTTCTTTAATAAGTAATTCATTCTCTGGATCTTCTTCATCGATAAATTCATTGACGATTTCTTCTTTTAAGTTATCAAGATTTTCATCTCGTTGTTGTTTATCAAATGTTAAAACTGTTTCTTTAAGTCCTTTTTCTTCGGTTAAAGATTTGACACGTTCAACTAGCGCTTCATCACGCTCTACTGGAATAAATTCTTGTTTAACAGGTTGAATGTGGTCGACGATTTGTTGTTGGAAATCAACTAAACGTTGAATCTCTTCATGACCAAAGAAGATCGCCTCTAACATTTCTTGTTCAGTAATCTCACTAGCGCCTGCCTCTACCATGTTTACTGCATCTTTATGACCAGCTACTTCAAGGTCTAAGCGAGAAACTTCTTTTTCTTCTACTGTTGGGTTAATGATATATTTACCGTCAATATAACCCACATTTACACCGGCGATTGGCCCTTGGAATGGAATATCCGACACACTAAGCGCCATAGATGAACCAATCATTGCAGCCATTTGTGGTGAACAATCAGGATCTGCACTTAATACCATGTTCATAATTTGAACATCATGCTTATATCCTTTAGGGAATAAAGGTCTAATTGGTCTATCAATTAATCGCGCAGTTAATGTTGCATCGTCACCAGGACGTCCTTCTCTCTTTTTAAATCCACCAGGAATTTTACCCGCAGCGTACATTTTTTCTTCATAGTTCACTGTTAATGGGAAGAAATCTCCATCACGAGGTTCTTTTGATGCAGTTGCCGTCGATAACACGACTGTATCTCCATAACGAACCAATACAGCGCCATTTGCTTGTTTAGCTAATTGCCCTGTTTCAATCGTTAAAGATCTTCCTGCCCATTCAGTTTTAAAAACTTTCTTTTCTTGAGACATTATAAATCTCCTCTCTTGAATCTAATAGTTATATCATATCATTTATTATCGTATTTTAATATTAGTTATAAAATATTGAATTGGAAAAAAAGAGAGCGGGATATCCATCTATTATTTACAAAATAGACTTATCGTCCCACCCTTATCAGTATAAATATAAGTTATATTTTTTAAAAAAACATACTTTATTTTTAATATCTTGATTATTACTCTAGGTGTACTTATATCATCTTTATCTCATTGTAACCTTATTATTCACTCAATATTAGCTTAACATATAATAAATGTTAATATTTGTAAAAAGCTTTTTTAATATAAATTAAGGTTGGAACATAAATATGCCCCAACCTCAAAGACGTTATATTAAGATTAACGACGGATACCAAGTGATTTAATTAATTCACGGTAACGTTGAATATCTTTACTACGTAAGTAGTTTAATAAATGTCTACGACGACCTACCATTTTTAATAATCCACGACGTGAATGGTGGTCTTTTTTGTGTGTACGTAAGTGTTCGTTTACTGCGTTGATTTCTGCAGTAAGTACAGCGATTTGTACTTCTGGTGAACCAGTATCAGTTTCGTGTACACGGTATTCTTTAATGATTTCGTTTTTACGTTCTTGTGAAATTGCCATAATCAATTTCCTCCTTAAAATGTTTGAATACTCCTTAATCCGAGTTAGGCGTTGGAGATTCGACCTACTAAGAAAAAGGTGTGGTATAGATTGTTTATATAACTATACGCAACTCTAGATATTATAAGCTACTTCATCACCAAAATCAACTGCTAATAAATATTTAGCACGCGATTTATCATCGTTCATTTGTTTAACTAATGGGTCGATACCATCAAATTTAATCTCAGGACGTAAGAAATGATGCCAATTCACGGTCACTCGTTCACCATAAATATTATCCTCAAAGTCAAAGATATTCACTTCGATGACAACTTCTGCTTTGTTAGGATCATGAAATGTTGGCTTTACACCTATGTTAGCTACCCCTCGATATAATTTATTTTCAGTGCCGATTTCAATACTAACAGCATAAACACCTTTACGAGGTAACAAATAATCATCACTAGGTTGAATGTTAGCTGTTGGGAAGCCAATAGTTCTTCCCCTTTTTTCACCTTGCACTACAGTGCCTTTAATAGAATATATATAGCCTAAAGCATCATTCGCTTTTTGCAACTCACCATTGATTAAATCTTGACGAATAGAAGTTGTAGAAATTTTTTCATTTTCAATTTCTTGTTTACTCACAATTGTCGTATTAAACGCATCATATTCTTGAAGAACAGTCATATTACCTTTTCCAAATTTACCAAAAGTAAAATCAAAACCAGCAATGACTTCTTTTACATTATTTTTAATTATATAATTTTCAACAAAATCTTCAACGCTCACATTAGCAAACCTAGATGAAAAATTAACCACTATACAATAATCAATATCATGTTGGCTAATTTTTTCGATTTTATCTGAAAGTGGCGTTAAATACGTTGTTCGTTTTCTTTTAGGATTCAACACGACAGATGGATGCGGATCAAATGTCATCACCGCTTTTTTTAAACTGCGTGCCTCAGCTATTTCATTTAATATATCAAAGACTTTGTCATGACCTTTATGCATGCCATCGAAAAATCCGAATGCCATTGCAACATCCTCTGTAATATACTGTTTTGATTGTATAGGATGTGTCACTTCTATGACTTTCATAAATTCTATCTCCTTTAATTAAAGACTTTTTTAGGTTTAATTTCTGATTCTTTTGTAGGGTGTACCATATAAATTGCTAATACTTTTTCTGAATCATCATCAATAAATACAATTTGGTCTTTAATTTTGTTATCAAATTCATTTTTATTAAATTTCTGCCCATTTAAAATACGTTTTTTTATGTGCGAATCTTTAATTTTAATGCTTGGCAAACCCTTTAATCCATATTCTAAAGGAAACAATTTATTTTGCAATGAATCCTGCTCATGAAGTTCTTTTATTTGTTCTAATGTAAGGCTATCTTTCAACACAAATCCACCAGACTCGATTCGTGTTAATTTCGACATATGTGCCGGAAAGCCTAATTTCACACCAATATCAGTTGCTAGCGTTCTAATATATGTACCTTTACCACAGATGACGCGTATTTTAAAATGACACTCATTTTCTTTAAAATCTAATTCAGATATACGCCCAATGTCTTTAATATTAACTTTACGCTTTGGTCTTTCAACTGTTTCATTATTACGCGCATATTCATATAATTTTTTACCATTTACTTTGACGGATGAGTACATCGGCGGAATTTGTTCAATGATACCTTTAAAACTTTCTAACAATCGGTCAATATCGTCCTTATTAAAATCTGCTGAGTGTACACCTTTTGTTTCCAATGTATCACCCGTTTGATCTTCAGTCGTTGTACTTCTTCCTATCGATACAGTTGCTTCATAAGCTTTGCCCATATCCATAACATAATCACTAACTCTCGTTGCATTACCTATACATACCGGTAACACGCCTGCAACTTCGGGATCAAGCGTACCCGTGTGACCTATTTTTTTAGTTTTTAATATTTTACGCAATTTGAATACAACGTCATGACTTGTTAAACCGCGCTCTTTATATACTGGTAATATCCCATTATACATATAGTCACCTTCTTTTTTTAAAATATATTTTAATAGCGTATCAACTGAATTTATTCATAAAAAAACTGGAAAATGTTAACTATTTCTACACATCTATGTATTAACTGTTTAATGTTAATATACCGATATTAAGAAATTATCAAACATTTTCCAGATACCTAAAACTAAATTATCTATCTTGTTTGTGTAAATCTTGAATCATTCGTTCAATTTTATTACCATATTCGATTGATTGATCATATTCATACATTAATTCCGGCATAATACGTAATCGCATTCTAGAACCTAATTCAGACTTAATGAAGCCTTTTGCTTTATCAAGTGCTTTAAATGTATTTTCTACTTCTTTATCGTTACCTAATACAGTTAAAAATACTTTAGCCTGCGATAAATCATTTGTTAAAACAACATCTGTAATTGTAATAAAACCAACTCGAGGATCTTTGACTTTATTGTTGATGATATCCATTAATTCCTTCTTCATTTGTTCACCAACACGCTCTGCTCTCATACTGCTCATTCTTGTCACCTCTTTATCTTTAAGTTCAATTGTTATTTGCATTTTTTAGTGTAACAATGCTTAAACAATTATTTTAGCTCACACGTTATTTTAATAAATTAAGCCTATAAAATCAAATAAAGTTTGCCGTAAGATAGGCATTTCAACAGAAAATTTTCCAATAATAGTCGACATTATATTTTGTCATTAAAAATCATTCTAGGCCACCACAAAATTTTATACAAAATCATGTCCATATAACGTAACTTTTAATAGGTAATCTATTCTAATAAAAAACCAAAAGCTAGTATCAAATATGCTCCCTATAAAGTAGACACTTAAAAAGTGCAATATTTATAGGGAGCATATCAATCTTAACTATACTTTTAGCTTGTAATTTATTTAATTAACGCTTAATTTCAACCATTTCAAATGCTTCGATAACATCGCCTTCTTTAAGGTCATTGTAGTTTTCAATTGTAATACCACATTCATAACCTTTTGCAACTTCCTTAGCATCATCTTTGAAACGTTTAAGTGTATCTAATTCGCCTTCATATTGAACAATACCATCACGAATAATACGTACACCAGCATTTCGCGTAATTTTACCTTCAGTAACATAACATCCAGCAATAGTACCAACTTTAGAAACTTTGAATGTTTGACGAACTTCAGCTTGTCCGATAACTTGTTCTTCAAATTCTGGATCAAGTAAACCTTTCATCGCTGATTCAATTTCTTCGATAACATTATAAATAACTCTGTGTAAACGCATATCAACATTTTCAGCTTCTGCAGCACGTTTTGCACCACTGTCTGGACGAACATTGAAACCAATGATAATACCATTTGAGGCATTAGCAAGTGTCACGTCTGACTCATTAATTGCACCAACCGCTGTATGAATGATACGAACATTTACGCCTTCAACATCAATTTTCATTAATGATGCAGCTAAAGCTTCAACAGAACCTTGAACATCACCTTTAATAATAACGTTTAAATCTTTCATTTCACCTTGTTTCATTTGTTCAAACAGGTTATCTAATGAAACATTTTTACTTTCTTGACGTTGTTGTACAATGCTAGCTTCGTGTCTTGATTCACCAATACGACGAGCTTGTTTTTCATCACTAAATACAACAAAGCGATCCCCAGCTTGTGGCACATCATTAATACCTGTAATTTCAACAGGCGTTGATGGACCAGCCGTTTTGATTCTTTGACCTAAGTCATTAACCATTGCACGGATACGGCCGTAAGTATTACCAACTACAATCGCATCACCAACATTTAATGTACCATTTTGTACTAATAATGATGCAGAAGGACCACGTGATTTATCTAATTCAGCTTCGATAACTGTACCAACAGCACGGTTTTTAGGATTTGCTTTAAGTTCTTGAACTTCTGCAACTAATCCTATCATTTCTAATAAATCGTCGATACCATCACCACTTAATGCAGAAAGTGGAACGAAAATTGTTTCGCCGCCCCAATCTTCAGGAATTAAACCATATTCAGTTAATTCTTGCATAACTCGATCAGGATTTGAAGTTGGTTTATCAATTTTATTTACTGCAACAATAATTGGTACTTCTGCTTCTTTAGCATGGTTAATTGCTTCAATTGTTTGTGGCATAACACCATCGTCAGCTGCTACTACTAAAATAGTAATATCTGTTACTTGTGCACCACGCGCACGCATCGTTGTAAATGCAGCATGTCCCGGTGTATCTAAGAAAGTGATTTTTTTGCCATCGTTTTCAATTTGATATGCACCAATATGTTGAGTGATTCCGCCTGCTTCACCTGCTGTAACTTTTGTATGACGAATTGAATCTAATAAAGTCGTTTTACCATGGTCAACATGTCCCATAATTGTTACAACTGCTGGTCTCTCAATTGCCTCTGGATCATCTTTTTCGTCTTCGAAATAGATTGATAAGTCTTCTTCATTAATCACAACTTCTTCTTCAACCTCAACGCCATAATCATCGGCAATTAATTCGATTGTTTCTTGATTTAATAATTGATTGATATTAGCAACAATACCAAGTAAGAATAATTTTTTGATAATTTCTGATGATTCAACATTTAATTTATCCGCAAATTCGCCTACTGTAATACCTTCTTGATATGTCACTTTTGATGGTATTTCTTTTGGAGCAGCTGGTTGATTTTGTGGTTTATTATTCTTGTTATTTTTCTTATTATTTCTATTATTCTTTTTATTGCCTTTGTTGCCTTTATTATTTTGTTGTTGATTCTTTTTGTTATCTTTTTGTTGCCCTTTATTTTGGTTTTGATTGTTTGATTTTTGGTGATTATTTTGAGTGCTTTGTTTATTGTCGTTCTTTTGTTCTTTTTTGAACTTTTTATCTAATGCTTTAATTTGGTCATCTTCCAAAGCTTGCATATGATTTGAAACCTCAATATTCATGCTTTTTAACTCATCTATAATCTCTTTACTCTTTAGATTTAATTCTTTCGCATATTCGTAAATTCTTTGTTTACTCATATAATCACTCCTTATGATATTCATCTATCATTGATAGCAACTTTTTAGCAAAGCCTGGGTCAGTAATCCCTACATTAACACGCTCACCTTTTCCAAGTGCTATTCCCAATTCATTTCGATTTCCAAACTTTCTGAATGGAACTTTGTAACTCTTACATTTATCTGTAATTAATTTAGCTGTATTATCAGACGCATCATTTGCAACAATAACGAGCTTCAAATTTCCTTTTTTAATCTCATTAACAATGACTGATTCACCTGTTTTTACTTTACCAGCTCTCATTGCTAATCCTAAAAAGTTTAATATTTGATCTATACTCATTTTGGGATCTCTTCTCTATAAATTAATCTAATAATTTCTTTGTAAACAGGATCCAATTGCTCTTTAGATGCTTTAAAATATTTTTCTAAAATTTCTTTTTGTTGTGCTTTTTCAACCATAGCAACATCTTTAGAAACATATGCGCCACGGCCTTGTTTCTTTCCAGTAACATCCGCAAAGATTTCGCCTTCTTTATTAACAACAACACGAATCATATCTTTTTTGGGATGCATTTCATTTGAAAGAATACATTTTCGCATCGGAATTTTTTTCTTTTTCATAGATACTTCACTCCAACCTATTATTCAGATTCTTTCTCTACATTTGTTTCAACTGAAACATCATTTACCTCTTCGGTTGATTCTGTTGTGTCAGCATCTTCTAAAGCAACATCTTCTTCAGTTACTTTTTCAGCTTCAACTACTGGATAGATACCCGCTTCACGCGCATCTGTTTCTGATTTAATATCAATTTTCCAGCCGGTTAATTTAGCAGCTAGACGTGCGTTTTGTCCTCTTTTACCAATCGCTAATGACAATTGATAATCAGGAACAACAACTACTGTAGATTGATTTGTTTCATCAACAATAACTTCTAAAACTTGAGAAGGGCTTAAAGCATTTTTTACAAATACTTTTGGATCTTCATTCCATTGAACGATGTCGATTTTTTCACCACCTAGCTCTTCAACAACAGCTTCAACACGTGCGCCTTTAGCACCAACACATGCACCAACAGCATCTATATCATTGTTTTCAGAGAAGACACTAATTTTAGAGCGATCGCCAGCTTCACGTGCTACTGATTTAACAATTACAGTACCATCGTAAATTTCTGGAACTTCTTGTTCAAATAAACGTTTTAATAAACCTGGATGGCTACGAGAAACATAGATTTGAGGACCTTTTGTCGTTTGTTCCACTTTGTTAACATATACTTTGATACGTTCGTTAGGAATATATTTTTCGTTAGGACTTCTTTCTGCTTCAGATAAAACAGCTTCGATACGACCTAAATTCACATATACATAACGATGGTCAACACGGTCAATAATTCCAGTAAGTATGTCTTCTTCTTTGTCTATAAATTCTTCAAATAAAATTTCACGTTCAGCATCACGAAGACGTTGCATTACTGCTTGTTTCGCTGCTTGAGCACCTACACGACCAAAATCTTTAGGTGTTACATCTTCTTCGTATATATCACCAATTTCATATGCAGGGTTTTTAACAAGCGCTGTACTTAAATCCACTTCATCTCTGTCGTCAAATACTTCTTCAACAACATCTTTACGAGCGATAACTTTGAAAGTACCTTGATCCATATTTAATTCCACACGGACATTTCTTGCACTATCATAATTCTTTTTGTATGCAGTAATTAAAGCTGCTTCAATAGCATCAATTAATACTGCTCTAGGAATCTTCTTTTCTTTTTCTAAATACTCAGTAGCTAATAATAATTCATTACTTGACACGTTTTTTCCTCCTCATCACGTTAAATCATAACTGCGTGACGTGCTTTTGCTATTTTGTCTCTCGGTATCTCTATATCTTTCGTTCTTGCTTTGATTTTAACTTGTACTACAATTGTTTCATTATTGACTTCTTGTAAAATGCCTAACCATTCCTTTTCACCTTCAATTGGTACATATAAAGAAACAAATACAGGTTTAGTTATTGCATTTTGGAAATCTTGTTCTTTTTTAATTGGACGTTCTGCACCAGGTGACGCTACGTCTAAATAATACATTTCAGGAATAGGATCATTTGCATCCATAGCTTCACTTATTTTTTCAGAAGCTAGCGTACAATCATTTAAATCTACGCCACCTTCTTTATCAATAGAGATTCTAAGAAAATGATCTCTACCCTCTTTGACATATTCAACGTCTACAAGTTCAAAATTCAAGTCTTCCATAATTGGTTTAACAATCACTTCTACTTGTTCTGTAATTTTACTCATACAGGCCTCCCTTTTTGGCAAATAGAAAAGAGCGGGAATCTCCCACTCTTCTGCCTGAGTTCACTAATTTTTAAGCAACTTAATTATAGCATAAGTTTATGCTTGAAACAAATGACTTCACTATTAATCAGAGATTCTTGTAAAAGTTTGTTCATTTATTTCACCATTACATTTGAATAGACTCGTAAGACATTGAAAAGAAATACGGGCATAATTTTGTGTCCAGCAACAATTTTGTATTTCTTTGACTACGCCATACGCATTAAATAAATACCTTGATTATTTCATTTTACATATCAAATATCGAAAGTTGAGCTTTATCTGGTAAATTCGGTAATGAGCCTAACTCATCTAAATACTCAATAATTTTCTGAGATAATCCAGCTTTTTTGTTTAAATCTTCTTTTGATAAAAATGGGCCATCGTCACGAGCTTCAACAATTCGTTTCGCAACGTTTTCGCCAAGCCCAGGCACTGATATGAACGGCGGAATAAGTGTATCGCCTTCAATGATAAATTCGAACGCCTGACTCTTTTCTAAACTAATCGGTTGCATTCGATAACCTCGATGCGCCATTTCATTCATAATTTCCAAGACTGTTAATACGTCTTTTTCTTTTTTACCTAGATCCATATAGCGAGAATACATGTCTTTTACAGTATTTCGAATGCTTGTTTTATCTTTAATCATCGTGATTAAATCAAAGTCTGACGCACGAATTGTAAAGTAAGATGCATAGTAATAAAGTGGATGATGTACTTTGAAATATGCGATACGTACTGCCATTAAAACGTATGCTGCTGCATGGGCTTTAGGGAACATGTACTTAATTTTAAGACATGAATCTAAATACCAATCTGGCACTTCATTTTCTTTCATCGTTTCAATCATTTCTTCAGTTAAACCTTTACCTTTACGTACTGACTCCATTATTTTAAAAGCCATTGATGGTTCTAAACCAGCATACATTAAATAAACCATGATATCATCACGACAACCAATTACACTTGATAAATCACATATACCGGTTTTAATTAATTCTTGAGCATTGCCTAACCACACATCTGTACCATGAGATAATCCTGAGATTTGAACTAATTCAGAAAATGTTGTTGGCTTTGTATCTTCTAACATTTGACGCACGAATCCTGTACCGAATTCTGGTACCCCAAATGTACCTGTTTTACATAAAATTTCATCTTCAGTAACACCCAAACTTTCAGGTGTACTAAATATCTGCATAACTTCTTTATCATCTAC